>Ga0302134_10000423_pt1 | contig 18078 bp, 16 predicted proteins | sample CB9_SCM_MG_FD_203123 | JGI IMG/M metagenome (GOLD analysis project Ga0302134, IMG submission 203123) | Marine microbial communities from Western Arctic Ocean, Canada - CB9_SCM | ecosystem: Environmental > Aquatic > Marine > Oceanic | place: Canada: Western Arctic Ocean | collected 2017-09-19
AAAGGATTTGGCGTCAGTATCGGTAACGCCCTGACGATCAATGTTCTTGGACGCGACATCGAGGTAACCGTGGCAAACCTGCGCGAAATTGATTGGCGCAGCTTGCGCTTTGATTTCACCATCATCTTCTCACCCGGCATCCTGGAGGCCGCGCCCCATACTCATATTGCTGCGGTAGAATCGCCGCCGGGAGCCGAAGACGCAGTCGAACGGGCCGGTACCGAAACCTACTCCAACATCACCGCCGTCCGCGTGCGCGAAGCGCTGGAGGCCGCCGCCCGCATCCTCGAAACGACTAGCATCGCCGTGCGCTCCACCGCCGGCATCAGCATTCTGTCCGGCATCCTGGTCCTCGGTGGCGCCGTTTCTGCAGGACAGCGCCGTCGCATTTATGACGCCGTTATATTCAAAGTACTGGGCGCTACACGGCGCACCATGTGGTTGGCCTTCCTTGCCGAATATGGCATCCTAGGGCTGCTTACCGGGTTGATCTCCGCCGGCGTCGGCACGTTGACCGCCTGGGCGGTAATCGTTTTTCTCATGGGCGCCGAGTGGGTTTTTCTGCCGACCATTGTGGCAATGACCGTGGTGACCTGTATCGTCGTCACCATTGTTGTCGGCTTCGCCGGCACCTGGCGGGCGCTCACCCGAAAATCTGCACCGCATTTACGTAATCAGTAGGAAATTTTGGATTATTAAGACCGCCAAAAAAAAGTCCAAAGCCCAGGTATCGCAACCTGACACTATTGAAATTTAACCGCTTTATGCCATATTAACGGCAGATGTGCGAGCCTAAGTCGGCAGTGATAAGCCCCCTGGGTGCACAGCTTGAAATTTGAGATGGAGAGGACAACATCAATGGCCATCGGACCAGACAATAGGTTTTCCCTGCGCACCGCGCGGATGACTTCGGCGCAAGCAGATGCAGCCGATATCGACGTCGGCCTGCGCGCCTATATGCTGCAAGTTTATAACTACATGGCGTCGGGCCTCGCCCTGACCGGCATCGTCGCCTATTTGATGACCCAGTCAGAAACCGCCATGCAGGTCATATTCGGTAGCCCGCTGATGTGGGTCGCCATGCTGGCTCCGCTCGGTATGGTGCTCTTTCTCAGCTCCCGCATCCATCACATTCAGGCAAGAACTGCGCAGACCCTATTTTGGGTCTACGCTGGCCTCATGGGCGTATCGATGGCCACCATTTTTCTCGCCTACACGGGCACCAGCATCGCCCGGGTGTTCTTCATCACTGCCGGCACCTTCGCAGCGATGAGCCTTTACGGATATACCACCAAGCGAGATCTATCGAAGTTTAGCGGCTTCCTGATGATGGGCCTGATCGGCATCATCATCGCCAGCGTCGTCAATATGTTTATGCAAAGCTCTGCACTACAGTTCGGCATTTCAGTTATTGGCGTGCTGGTCTTCGTCGGGCTGACGGCCTACGACACCCAAGCCATCCGAAATATGTACAACGAGCTTGACGATAGCGAGACTCACGGTAAAAAAGCCATCATGGGCGCCCTTCGCCTATATCTAGATTTTATTAACCTGTTCGTTATGCTGCTGCACATCTTCGGCGAACGACGTTAGTCAGCGCGTAACGCCGCAAACAGTCTAAAGGTCGCCCGGGTCAACCCGCGCGGCCTTTTCTTTTGTTGCGATAGTCCTCAGGCCAACCGGTCGCCCGGATCCCGACCGGCGAAAAAGGCATCAAGGTTATCGAGCGCCCGAAATCCCATAGCATTTCGTGTCTCCAACGTCGCCGAACCCAGATGCGGGGCAAGGCAGGTGTTGATCAACGTCCGGTATTCCGGGTTAAGCGCCGGTTCTCCATCGTACACGTCGAGACCCGCTGCCCCCACCTTTCCCGACTTCAGGGCGGCGATCAGCGCCGTATCATCGACGATACTACCACGCGCCGTGTTTACCACTACTGCCCCATCGGGTAACAGGGCGATGCGACGCGCGTTCAAAAGCCTACTGGTCTCCGGCGTCACAGGACAATGCAGGGACAGAAAGTCGCTGATGCCGAGCAGGCTGTCCACATCCGCGTGGTAAACGGCGCCGGCCTCCTCCGCTACCGCCAAGCGTGTGCGGTTGTGATAGTGAATTTTCAAATCGAAGCCGCGCGCCCGGCGCGCCACCGCCTGGCCAATGCGGCCCATACCGACAATCCCCAGCCGCTTGCCAGTAATGTGCGTGCCCAGCATGTGGGTCGGTGTCCAGCCAACCCAGCGCCCAGCCCGCACCATAGCGTCGGCCTCAGCAGCACGCCGCGCTGCGCCCAGCATCAAGGTCATCGCCTGATCCGCGGTCGAATCCGTTACCACGTCCGGCGTGTTAGAAACGACGATGCCGCGCGCCGTCGCCGCCACCAAATCAATATGCTCATAGCCGACCGAATACGTCGCAACGATACCTACGGTATCAGCCAACTCGGCAATCACCGCTGCCGTGAGCTGTTCCGAACTACTGATCAGCAAGCCATCCATACCCTGGCTAGCGGCAACCAGTGCATTACCGGCAAAAACAGTATCGTCATAATTGATGGTGGTGACGTAGTCGTCATCTGCACGGTCCAACACGGCGCTGGGCAGGGCGCGTGTGATCAAAATTTGCGGCTTTCCTTGGGTCATTCTGATTTTCTCTCAACGCTTCTAGATAATCCGCGGACGGAACTAGCGCATCATTGAGAAACACGCAATAGGAAGCGGGACGCCGCCAGCTTGATTGCTTATAATACCAGCACCATTCCTTCATATGTAAGGACGCTACCGCCCCCGACAACAACACCACAAACCATGGGGAGAAAAAAACCGTGGACTATACAACATTGGGAAGAACCGGCCTAAAGGCTAGCGTCGCCGGCCTCGGTTGCGGCGGCAATGCCCGCCTTGGCCTGCAAAGCGGCAAATCGGAGGCCGAAGCCGTTGCCCTCATTCAGCGCGCCCTCGATCTCGGCGTTAATGTCCTCGACGGCGCTGCCGCCTACAAAACGGAACACGTCGTCGGGCGGGCCGTAAAGGGCCGCAACCGCGACAAATTGATCCTCACCACCAAGGCCAGCCCCCGAGCCGACGGCAAATTGCGCCCTGCACAGGAACTTGTCGATAGTCTCGACAATACTCTTCGAACCATGGGGCAGGACTACGTCGATGTCTTCTTCTTCCATGGAGTGCCGCCAGACCTGTACCCCAAGGTCCGCGATGAATTGGCGCCGGTCCTCATGCGCGAACGCGAGAAAGGTAAGTTCCGTTTCATCGGCGTCACCGAGACGCCGCCCAACGACCCGATTCAGGCGATGTCCTCCCAGGCCGCTCAGGATGGCATTTGGGACATCATCATGATGGGCTTCCACATGCTCAATCAAAAGCCACGTGAGCGCCTCCTACCGCATGTTATTAAGAACAACCTTGGCACCTTGGTAATGTTCGTTGTGCGCAACATCTTTAGCGCACCCGGCCGCCTGCAGTTGGAAATTAAGCGCAAGGTTGACGACGGCACCCTGCCCGACTGGCTAGCTAAGGAGAAAGACCCTCTCAGCTTCCTCATCCACGAAAGCGGTGCGCAAACCCTGATCGATGCCGCTTATCGCTATGCTCGCCACGAGCCCGGCTGCAATGTCATCCTTTTCGGCACGTCGAATATCGACCACGTCCAACAAAACATTGAGTCCATTCTGAGGCCACCATTACCCGAAGCCGACCGCCAGCGCCTCAACGAGCTGTTCGGCAAGGCCGAGGGCATGGGGCTAGACGTGCCCGACCGCAACCAGTCGATCGGCTAAGGGCACTACCTAGCCACTTTGGGTAGTAAATAAAGCCGCGTGCGCGCCCTGTTTTCAATAAATCCTGTCTAAAAGGTGTGTTTAAAAATTAATGAATTGAAAGGGATTGGGCTAAAATCGTTAAGTGTCGGACATAGAAAAATCCTACTGAATTCGATGGGGTTGCAATGTGGTTTGAGCCTCTATATCGACAGGAAATCAAAACTCAAATTTAAGTCACCTTTGTATGGAGAACTTTTATGGCCAAGGCCGAAGCAAGACATATTTTAGTTGATACTGAGGAACTTTGTGGAGAGCTCAAAACAAAAATTGAAGGCGGCGCTGGGTTTGCTGAGATCGCAAAGGAACACTCATCCTGTCCGTCAGGTGCCAGTGGTGGCAATCTCGGGTCGTTTGGTCCCGGTCAGATGGTCCCAGAATTTGACCAGGTCGTGTTCAGCGCCCCCATAAACGAAGTCCAGGGTCCGGTAAAAACCCAATTCGGTTATCACCTTCTTGAGGTTACCAGCCGCACGGACTAAGCTGGAAACTTTAGGTTTCCTTGAGGACGCCGGGTCACCAAAGAAACAAAAAAAACCTTTAGAACTAAATATGATGCCTTTGTGGGGGAGGTAGTGGTGCCGCCTGGGTGACTCGAACACCCGACCCCCGCATTCATCACAACTACAACTTTCGTTGCCACCCATCTGGGTGTTTGTGCGCTGGACTTTCTCTTAATCATACCAACCGAAGTCGGGTTAGATTCCCACCGTCAAGTCTCTACACCTTCACCTTACGGCGCTTGGCTCGGGATTGCCATTTTACAGGTTTCCCCGAGTTTGATGGGTTTTCACCCAAAGGTTTCCCCTTGAGGACGCAAATTTAATCTACGAATGCGATGCTCTACCAACTGAGCTAAGGCGGCACTAAACTCTTTCTAGACTTACTATCGTTAACGATCAATCCCAACAATTCTGATCGGAACTAAATCACGCGAACAGTATACACATTTTATTCATATGCTATCTTACTCATCATTAACACATTGTTTCTAAACAAAGTTACTCTCGACCCCGGACTAGAAAATGCAAAGATCTGCCAATTAAGCTTAAGGCAGACCCAATAGACTGCACATTATCCGAAGGTTAATTTTCTACTTATTTTACCGACCCCACATCATTAATGGATTCGCCCAGCGGCAGCCAATCGTGTTGGTGGCGTTATCAACCAATGCACTTTAAATTACCATCCATGGTCACCATGGCACCCCTTCCCAATATATCGGCTCTACTGGCAGCCGCCGCCCTGCCGTGCGATGAGAATAAAGCATCGGCGCCATGGCGACGCGATGGTGATCAGGCCCTGTGGTTTTCCCGTTCGGCCTTTGCCCTTGCCGCCCTAGTTCTTGATCTCCAGGCAGGCCGGGGCCGCAACAGTGGCGCACCTGTTGTGTGGCTGCCGGACTATTTCTGCAACCAATCGACCGAACCAGCACGCAGGGCCGGTGCGCGTATCGTTCACTATCCCATAGGCGAAGACCTGGAACCCAATTGGCCCTCCTGCCTCAACCTGATAAACGATGCCAAACCGGACCTATTTGTGCTCGTGCATTACTTTGGTAGGCCGGCCAATGGCCAAGCCGCTCGGGAATTCTGCAATGAGACCGGCGCCACCCTGATCGAAGATGCTGCCCACGCTCTTTGCCCCGAAGGCAGCGTTGGCAGCCACGGTGACGCCACCTTCTATAGTCCACACAAATGGCTAGCGATTCCCAACGGCGCGGCGCTAATCGTCCGCGACCCGACCTTAGCCATTGGCATTGCCGGCGCCGCGCAGGCATTGGGGAATGCAGCTCCATCGCCTATGTCCTGGATGATCCGCCGCCTGATTCAGCGCGCCATGCCCGCATCCCTACATGCCAAGGCTATCCGCAAACGCACCCCGCCGTTCAAAAATGACCCCATGTTTACCACCTTACGACAAACCCCCTCAGCCAGCCGGCTCGGCATGGCCATGCTAGCCCGCGCCGCCACCGATATAGAACGCGAGGCGACTGCCCGGCGCCGCAATGCCATGCAGTGGGAAACCGACTTTGGCGAGAACGGCAAGGCATTCCTTCCCGTCGGCGATTGGACGCCCTATCGATTCGTACTCGATGCCGGCACGGTGGAAACCGCTGAAACTACTTATCATCACCTTGCCGCCAAGGGCTGTCCCGTGGAAACCTGGCCGGACTTGGCGCCTGAAGTTATCGCCAATCCGCAGCGCCATGCTATCGCCATCGGGCTGAGACAGCGGTTGGTGTTCCTGCCAGTGCACAATGGGGTTGAGTTCATGGATATCCGCAGCTGGACGTCATGAGGGCGGGCGGCCAGTCATGACGGCGCTGTTCAAGCGCCAACGTTTTGCAATGTAGCGGAGATCGAGGCCACCCTCGAGCACCAGCCGTTGATAAGCCATTGGTGCGTCGAGATCGATGTGGTCAGCCAGCAGGCCAAGCGGCAGCGTTCCCATGCGATTAGCCCCACGCACGCCGCTGCGGCAAAACGGGTAACGCTGAGCTATAACCGACATTGCATGCTTGTCGATGCTACCAATATCGCCGAAGGGATAGGCAAACCAGCCGACCGGTACATCGAGCCGGCCTTCGAGCTTAACGCCAGAATCAAAGATCTCGGTGCGCAAATCATCACCGCTGAGGGTCGTCAATCGTCTGTGAGTCATGGAATGGGCGCCAATGACATGACCGGCGGCGGATAAAGCCGCCACCTCGTCCCACGTCATAAGCCGCAGCTCGGCATCCATATCTGCCGCCGATACCCGACCGTCAAAAATATTCTCGGCAATAGCCTCGCGCTGCGCCGCCGGTTCCAGCTCAATCAGGCCAGGACAGACAAAAAACAGCGCACGAATACCTGCCGGCTCTAAAATCTCATGTGCCACCCGGACGTTCGAGGCGAACCCATCGTCGAAGGAAAACAGTACCGGGGGCCGCCCCAGCTTACCGGCTGGCGGAGTGAAGGGCTGACCATACATCCAGGCTGCAGCATCGTCCGGGGACAGAACACCGTGTTCGTGGGCAACGTAATCAACAAGCCCCGCCAGCGCCTCCATCTGGTGATCCGGAACATCGTGCAGCATCAAAATGCGAAACCCGCTGGCGTGGCGAATACGCCGCATCAGACGATGTAAAGATAGCCACAGGCCAGCATGGCGATAGCGATCCATAGTTTCTTACCCCGTCGTCAATGCCGCACGAGCTCGTCCTACACGCCAGCGCACGAGACGTCCTACCGGTCCCAATATAAGGCCACGCGGCAGAACCTCGACCTCGTTCATCATCCTATACGGCGTGCCACCGAGCCCTTCCTTGAAACGCCGGATACCCTCGGGTGTCAAGTCTGGATCGAGACCGCCAAGATCGAACCTCCGGCAGCCGAGTTCGTGCATCGCTGCGACCGCGCGCCACAAAAGAAGCTGCCCGGCACCCACATTCCGCCCTATTTTTCCGACCACCCCAACTAGATACTCCGCCGTATCCCCGACACGGGCGATCAACGCCCAACCGATGCACTCACCCCCTTGAGTCGCCTCCAACAGCACCAAACCATCCTCGCGGCTTGAATGTGCCGCTATAGACCGCAAAAGATCAGGGGTCACGGTCGTGTCAATAGCCCGTTCCGTCAGGAAATCAGCATAGTCCGAAAGAAAGTTATCAAAGCGCAAATTTTCCCCGCCTCCCGCTACGGCGGTAACCGCAACCGTCACCCCGGACCGTTCCGCCTTGTTGGCGGCATTGCGCCACTTTTGCGCAAGCCCGGCGCGGAGTTCATTCAGCGGCTGGGTCAGGTTAACGAACGCTGATGCCCACCCGGCGAGCGGCGTAATGTGGACGGGACCCGCCACAGCCACCCTTATCGCATACAAAATTCCATCCGGTGCAGGCGGCGCCATCCGCAAGTAATAGCCATGTCGCCCAACATAATGCTTGGCCAGTGCCGCCATCGCGTCGCTCAGCCGGTCGCGATCGTCACCTCCACGATCTGGTCGCCACAGGGGGCCTCGACTAACCCATGCGAGCCCCCCCGGCAGCCCCCCCGGCAGGTCACGAATCAAGACTTGTGCGGCGCCGACCGTGGCGCTGTCATTCTCTAGAATGCCACGTTCAACACGCCACAAACCCGTGGCGACCTTAGCGGCGCCATAGCTCCAGGCCTGTGGCAGGGATTGATCGGCGAGATCAGCCAGGACGGCGTGCCAGCCAACCGCATCAAACGCCTTAACGGAGAACCTAATCATGGCCGCGATCATGGCCGCGATGACGCAAAAGGCAAGGGCAGCCCCACCGACCGCTACGACGACCGTATCGAATGTGTCTCCACGACATTGGCGTCCTCATCAATATCCTCAGGGGCTGCCAGCGCCACTACATGTGCCGGCGCTCGCCATTCAAAACTGTCGAAGCTATCGCAACGGGAACAAACCGCCCCCCACGCCGCCGCGACGTTACCGCAAGTCGCACAGCACCATACCGGATCCGGGTTAGCGCGTATTGCGCGCACCAGCCAAGCACGCACCTTCTCCTCGTCACCGTGCTCATCTTCTTCCAATCGAGCCAGGTAGCGGCATATTCGGGCCGAGGGGTCGCCCCCGCCGGCTGCCTCCAGGTGCCGTCGCGCCTCCCCCCACAGTCCAGCGTCGAGCGCCGCCTCGGCGATGACCATATGGCTTTCTAGGTGAGCCGGATTGATGGAGGACAGTGCTTCGGCATGCTTCACCGCCTGTAATTTATCGCTGGTCCTTCGGACGTCTTGGTAAGCCGCGAAGAGCTGTGGGTGAGGCGACAGCGCCCAAGTTTTCTCGACCACTTGTCGCGCCTGCTTTAGCTTCCCGTCGGCCAAAAAGACCCGGGCGAGCCGGACTGCCCCCGGCACAAAGGAGGGTTCAAGATCATGCGATTTACGCAACTGGATGAGAGCCGACTTGGCGTTACCGTCGGCCTGGTCACCCTCGGCACGCATATAGGCCAGCACGGCACGGCCACGGCGGGCCGTTTCCGCCTCCACCAACTTGGCCTTGGCGGCTTCGTCAAGGGTAATCTCAGCGTCCTGCCATTGACCAGACGCCGCCTGCAGGTCGAACAGGTTGGTTGCAACCCTCTCGCTTTTTGGCTGAAGGCGATAGGCCTTCCGGGCAAGTTGCAAGGCCTCCGGCCGATCATTCCGGTGCAGGGCCTGGTTGAGTAGGCCGCGCAGGCCAAGAAAAGCCATCTCCGGGTTCTCTAGCATCGCCGAGAAGAACCTAGTGGCTGCCTGTTCGTCGCCGGCTAATTGGGCCGCCTGTGCAGCGAGAAGCATGGTTAGTGGAGGATCGATCAGCAGCCCTTCAGCACGGCGTACCTGCCGGCGCGCTTCCACCGCATCGCCAGCGGCAACTGCCACCATACCGGCGCTCAGTGCCTTATAGCCCCTGGCGCGATGGCTATCCTGACGGAACTGGCTTATGCGCCTTGGCGCCCGGCGCAGAAACAACCACACCCGGTATATCAAGGCCGTCGCGGCGGCGACCAAGGCTACCGCTGCGACAAGCACACCAACCGACGTATCAACGTGGTAACCCCGCCACTCTAGAACCACCGTTCCCGGGTTGTCGGCAAACCAAGCCGCCGCGCCGGCAACCCCCGCTAGCAGCACGAGCAGGACAATAATGCGGATCATCTTCGCTAATTCCCACCACCGGTACCGGCAAGCGCAAGCGCCGCTCGACCATCGAGCGTCGCAAGCACCTGTTCGGCGACCAGACGGCCGCGCGCATCTGATAGCCAGTCCGCCGCAACATCAGCTGCCGGCCCAGAAAGACTCCCCAACGATGTCACCGCAACCGCCAATTCCCCAGAAATCAGCGCCGTTTCCGCGCGTGAAACGGCAGCATCGACATCAGTGTCACTGGGTCCGCCGCCAACACGACGGATTGTAATCAATCCTCTCAACGTGTTCGCAGCCTGACCGAACCAACCATTCCCGCTCGATGCGGCGTCGGCATTCACCATAGACTGAGCAACAGCTGCGAAACGGCTGCGCAGCTGATCTCGCGTCGAAACACCCTTCGCCGCATGCAGCCGCAGTGGCTCCACTAACGCCTTAAGCTCCGCATCGCCATCAGCCGCGCGAACCACCGTACTGAACGCATCCTCGAACGAACGCGACCCCACCAGCAAGCGGCGCAGATCAGCAATGGCCACCAGCAGGTTTGCATCGGCGCCATCGCCCGTGCTAGAGCGGGCCGCATCGACCTCAGACATACGCCCAGTCAGCGCGCCCACAGCATCCGCTAATTCCTGATTGCGCATAGCCAGGTCAGCAATCGCCGCATCCCGCATTTCTTCGACGGCCATGCGCGCCACCAGGCCATCAAGAGGCTGGCTCAGTTGATCACGCGGCGCACCCGCCAGCTCGAGTGCGGCGATCCGCGTTCCCATTGCGCCTAACTCCGCGTTAATCTCCACTATACCGCCGCTGGTCGAGGTTTCCCGTAAAACCGTTAGCGCTTGCCCAAGATGCGCAAGCCGCACCAAGGTAGCAGCGATCTCCTCGCTAAGAATTTGTTGGTGAGCCTGCAGGGCTTTTAGCTCCGCCTCCACGTCCTTTTGATTTTCGGCGACCTTCGCCACTGTGTCCACAAGGGATGCTTCCGCCTTGCCTATTCGTCCTTCCAACGCACTCAGCCATTCGGCTTCGGCTATATCTTGCTGTGAAGCAGGAATCAGCGTGGCAAGGCGAGACGCCCAGTAAGGCCATGTTGCCACCACCGACCCGGCGATCAAGATGACAGCTACAACCGTTCCAATGACCACACCGATGATGCCGCCACGCTGGGGCGGCGTTAAATTCTGCACGGCTTCGGCCTCAAAGTTGGTGGTGGAGGCTCCGACTTCCTCAGCTTGCTCGGTAGAATCGACCTTCGAGTTTAGGATTTTCACGCCCGACGGCCTAGGAGCCCGCACGCGGGCTCCTACTTTCGCGGGGGTGTTAGTCGATTTCTTAGCCATACCTAAACCTTAGTGGATAGAATTTAACACATGGTACCCATATGTTAAATTCTATCCACTACGAAATCTGCCCTGCAGAACTGCCCTCCGCCCAACCTATATCGTCAATCAACGCAAGTAAGTAGTTCTGATCCGGCTTCACCGCGACAGCAACCTGTTTCCAAACCAACCCTTCCAGGGCATCGGCGACAGCAGATGATAGGCAATAAGCGTAGAGGGCCGACGTGGTATGACCCAGTCCCTCCCTGTCGATTAAAGCAACAAACGTAGCGGCGGTGCGTGGCGAGAAAAAAACAGCACCGCCGAGCCTACCTTCGCGCAGTGCTGCGACCGCAGCAGTCGAAAATTGGTTGGGGGTTTGCGCCTGATAGAGTACTTCGCGGCGATACATAAAACCTAACATCGCCAAGCTACCGGCCAAATCGCCAGCAATCTCAGACGCGGCCGCGTGCAGCAAGACCCCGGCGCCACAATCAAGGCTATGCCTGGCGAGCTCAACCAGCGACGCCACGTCGCCCCCAGCGCTTGTGACCCGCGTGAACCCCGCGGCGTCAGCCGCCCGCCCGCTGGCCTGGCCAACTGTCAGAACAGGGAGATCTCTAACAGAAGTACGCCGTGCTAGAGCGCGCGCAGCGTTGGCGCTCGTAACCAATAGCGCCTGGACACCACCCAGGTCCAAGTCTGGCCCCGTCAGGTCCTCAATTATCAGCATCGGCTCGATGAGCACCTCGATACCTTTAACACCAAGCGCGTCAGCCAGGCCCTTGGCATCCTTGGCCGGACGAGTGATAAGCAAGCGGCCCCGCGATCCACCGCCGCTCATGCCGGCCCCGGCGGCACCGTGAAGAAACGAGGCCCCGCACGTTGCAACAACTCCTTGCCGGCATCCCTACCCATGGCAACAGCGTCCGCTGCTGGGCCTTTCCGCGTGGTTTGCAGCAGCACAACGCCGTCCGGGGTAACGACCAGGCCGCGCAGCCGAAGGGTGTCCGAACTCTCAAACGCCGCGAGCCCACCGATTGGGGTATTACAAGAGCCGTCGAGCGCCTCCAGAAACGCCCGCTCGGCAGCCACCCGCACGGCCGTTGGCCGATGATTAATAGCGTCGAGAAACTCCCGCGCCGCGACATCGTCGGTGCGAGAGGTAATGCCAATAGCCCCCTGGGCAACCGCCGGCAACATGGCTTCCGTTGAGAGAAACGAAGTGATCGCATCGACCCTCCCGAGCCTTACCAGGCCGGCGACGGCCAGCAGCGTCGCATCACACTCACCCGCCGCCAGTTTACCTAGCCGGGTTTCAACGTTGCCGCGCAACGGCACCACTGTCAGGTCAGGCCGCGTGTGTAGAATCTGAGCCTGGCGGCGCAGGGATGAGGTCCCAACAACGCTGCCTGCCGCCAAACCAGCTATATCCCTGGCCTTGATGCTAATGAAAGCATCGCGCACATCTTCTCGTTCAAGCAAGGCTGCGACAACGATACCGTCGGGCAGCCACGTGGGCACGTCCTTCATAGAATTGACGGCAATATCGATGCGCCTGTCGAGCAGGGCTTCGTCTATTTCCTTGGTGAAAAGCCCTTTACCGCCAATCTCTAAAAGGGGTCGGTCTTGTATGGCGTCGCCGGTCGTCCGGATAACGATGATCTCGATCATCCCATCGCCGGCCAGGGGGGGATATGCAGCAACAAGGCGCGACCGAGTCTCCGACGCTTGGGCCAATGCCAGCGGGCTTCCGCGCGTGCCAATACGGAGGGGGTAGGATATGTCCATCTTCTAAACTAGAACCAGTAGCGGTTAAAACATCATATAGGTTAAAGTCCACCACGATTCAGACAAGAGCCAATCACCAGAATCGGCTACCATGATCATATTAGGAATAGAGACAAGCTGCGATGAGACTGCCGCCGCCGTCGTCGATGATGGACGTGGGATTCTCGCCAACGTTATCTTGTCCCAGCTTGCTGAACACCGTCCGTTCGGCGGCATTGTCCCGGAAATTGCCGCGCGCGCCCACCTTCAGTATCTCGATGGCCTCATCGTTCAGGCGCTCGATGAGGCGGGCGTTGGATTCACCGACCTAGACGGCATCGCCGCCACCGCCGGACCGGGGCTGATCGGTGGCGTCATGGTTGGCGTCACCACCGCTAAGGCCATTGCGTTGACGAGAGGCTTCCCATTCCTTGCCATCAACCACTTAGAGGCCCACGCGCTGTCCGTACGACTGACCGATGATGTCGCCTTTCCCTATCTTCTGCTTTTAGTTTCCGGCGGCCACTGTCAGCTTTTAATCGTCGAGGGCGTCGGCGCCTACCGCCGCCTCGGCACCACCCTCGACGATGCGGTCGGAGAGGCCTTCGATAAGACCGCCAAGATGCTCGATCTTGGCTACCCGGGTGGCCCTGCGGTGGAAAAAGCAGCATTGAACGGCGATCCCAGCCGCTTCAAACTGCCCCGGCCGATGAAAGGCCGGCCGGGGTGCCACTTTTCTTTCTCCGGCCTTAAAACCGCCGTCCGCCATGCGGTAGAAGGATTGCCAAACGGGATGCCGGTTGGCCCGGATGCCGCCGACCTCGCCGCCGCCTTCCAGGAAGCTGCCGCCGATAGCCTCGCCGACCGTACTGCCAATGCCATTGTGCTTTTTCACCAACGCTATCCTGGTGCTGGCCCCCTAGTCATCGCCGGCGGTGTCGCTGCCAATCAGGCCATTCGCCTCCGCCTAAAAACCCTCACCGAAGTCCACGGCATGACATTGCTGGCACCACCAACCCAGCTATGCACCGACAATGGTGCCATGGTCGCCTGGGCCGGTATCGAACGCCTGCGCCTGGGGCTAACCGATGATCTCGATTTCGCCCCACGCCCGCGCTGGCCGCTCGACCCAGACGCCCCAGCCGTCGCCTTCGCCGGCGTCAAAGCGTAGGCTATTAGCCATGGCTAAAAATGAGATGCACATGCAACGCTTGAGCATCATCGGCGCCGGCGCCTGGGGAACGGCGCTGGCCATTGCCGCCCACCGCGCCGGGCGAGACGTCACCATCTGGGCCTTTGAGGCAGACGTTGCCGCTGCCATTAACGACAGCGGCCAGAATTCTTTCTACCTGCCGGGCTTCGCCCTTGACCGGTCGATTTGCGCCACAACCGACATCGCCGTGGCCGCTCGTGCCGATGCCCTGCTACTGACCATGCCGGCCCAACACCTGCGCCGCGTTGCGGCTGGCCTTGCCCCCCATGTGAAAGCGGATACCCCAGTCGTAATCTGCGCCAAGGGTATCGAAGTGGGAACCGGCGCGCTATTGAGCGAAGTCGTGAGCGAAGTACTACCGATGGCCGTTCCAGCTGTGTTGTCAGGACCCACCTTCGCTGCCGAAGTCGCCCGCGGCCTGCCCACAGCTGTCACCCTCGCCGCCTGCGACGAACAGCTTGCCGAAAGGCTCGCGGCCGCCATCGGGACGCCACACCTGCGCATCTACACGGCGACAGACGTCATAGGCGCGGAAATCGGTGGGGCCGTGAAGAATGTCCTGGCCATCGCCTGTGGTATCGTCGGCGGCCGCAAATTGGGAGACAATACCCGGGCCGCCCTCATTACGCGGGGCCTAGCAGAGATCCTCCGCCTGGGCCTAGCCAAGGGCGCCAAGCTGGAAACCCTGATGGGCTTGTCTGGCATTGGCGACCTAACGCTGACATGCAATGCCATGCAATCACGCAATTACTCCCTTGGCGTTGCATTAGGACAGGGCAAGGCGCTCGCCGATATCCTTGCCAACCGCCGCTCGGTTGCTGAAGGCGTATTCACCGCATCCTCTGTCGTCTCTCTGGCACGACGTCTCGGCGTTGAGATGCCGATCTGTACCGCCATTGATGCCATCATCAACCACGGCGCCGATCTGAACGAAGCTATCAGCAGACTTCTTTCCCGTCCCCTCCGTCCGGAACCATTGGATAACAAGGGCCGCTGATCCCCCTCCAGCTATATTCCACAGCGATCATTACCAGGGACTAGAACCGCCCCCGCCGTTAAGCTACCTAGGGGTCACAAGTCCCAAAGAAAGGGAAATACGATGGCCTACTGGTTGGTGAAGTCCGAGCCTAGTTCCTGGTCCTGGGGCGACCAGGTGAAGAAGGGGGTTGAGCACTGGAACGGCGTGCGCAATCACCAAGCCGACAACAACATGAAAGCCATGAAAAAAGGTGATAAAGTTTTTTTTTACCATTCAATCAATGAAAAACAGATCGTCGGCGTTACCCAGGTTACACGCGAACACTACCCGGACCCAAGCGATGAGTCCGGCCGCTTCGGAATGGTTGACTTAAAAGCACTTTTCTCGCTAAAAACCCCCGTAACTCTAAAACAAATCAAGGGCGACAAACGGCTGCAAGAACTCGCATTGATTCGCCAGTCGCGGCTTTCGGTCATGGCGATCGACGTCAGCTCATGGCGCATTATCTGCGCTCTCGGAGGAATTAATTCATGAAACGGCAGCGTCTTTGCTCCCTCAGCGACATCCCCGATGGGGATTCAGCCGGCTTCACAATAGACGGCGACGATGGCTACCCCCGCGACCTAATTGCAGTGCGCAAGGAGCAGGCGGTTTACGTCTACGACAATAACTGTCCGCATATTGGCGCGCCGCTTGATTTCGTACCGGGCCAATTTCTTGACGCTGCCAAGGAATACATTTTTTGCTCTAATCATGCCGCCCTATTCCGCATTGAAGACGGCCATTGCGTCTGGGGTCCATGTGCCGGCGAAGATCTAGAACCCCTGGTCGTCGACATAAAGGGCGACGACGTCTTCATTACGCCAAAATAGGGCTAGAGATCGCGCCACCTCCCTATCATCTCAAATCAAGCTAATTTTCATGCCCTCATGAGAGGCAACAAAGCCGAGCGCTTCGTAAAAGCGAATCGCATCAGCCCGCTTCTTGTCACTAGTCAACTGCACCAACCCACATCCTTTTTCCTCGCACATATCGACTGCCCAGCGAATGAACGCCCCGCCCAATCCGCTCCCGCGGTGGGATAGCGCGATGCGCACGCCTTCAATCTGGCCGCGCCACATCCCGAGACGAGAAATGCCAGGTATAAACGAAATCTGCAGGCACCCAGCTACCGCCCCACCAACGCTAACAACAGCAAGGAATTGGTTTTCGTCGGCGGCGACGGCCGCAAAGGCCTCAACGTAACAGCGGTTAACAGGGGTGGCGGGATCCTCCCGTGCCTCACCCAGGTCGTCATCGGACAACATGGCGATTATAGCCGTTAAGTCGGACTCCACCGCGCGGCGGAAGGTTATCTCGTTGGGCACACACGCCTCCCCATATTTTCCCACCCACACATACAATAAGGGCCGCCTCGCGTTGAGACGGCCCCTACATTGTCAGACCTCGGCCCCATACAGAACCGGATCACATAGCGCGAGGAATTTAAATCTTCGCCATGCTGACGATCCAGGTCCGGGCTGTTAAGGGCCGTAAATGACAATGAAACACTGGATCACCTCCTTTCTGTTGTTAATGCTGATTCGATACTATGTACCGCATTAGCCTAATGCCACAATAATTTTGGCGTCATACATCAGCGATTCGGATAACACAGGCAACGGACAGGCAAATGCCATCCCTTGCCAGCATTTTTCATTCTGAGATAATCTGGAACCAAGGCGCTTGCCAGCGACTACGACCATGTAACCTACGTCCGGTCGAGGCAAAACACCGCGCCGCGACAAGGCAGGGAAAGGCAGAACCCCATGAGCGAACATCACACCTTTCCCGTATCGGAAGCAGCCGCCAAAGTCGCGTGGTGCGACGATGAAAAGTATCAGGCCATGTACATGCAATCTGTCGAGAACCCGGAGGGATTCTGGGCCGAACAGGGCAAGCGAATTGACTGGATCAAGCCCTATTCCAAGATCAAGGAGATCGACTACAACGCCCCCGTTACCATCAAATGGTTCCATGACGGCACCCTAAACGCTGCAGCAAACTGCCTCGACCGCCACCTCGCTAAGCGCGGCGATCAGACCGCCATCATCTGGGAAGGCGATAACCCCAACGACAGTAAAAACATCACCTACCGTCAGCTGCACGCCGAAGTGTGCAAACTATCCAATGCGCTAAAGGACATGGGATTTAGCAAGGGTGACGTTATCACCATCTATATGCCGATGGTGCCCGAGGCCGCCGTCGCCATGCTCGCTTGCGCCCGCATCGGCGCTATCCATTCAGTAGTCTTCGGCGGGTTTTCCTCCGACGCCCTCGCCGGACGCGTTCAGGACGGAAATTCGGTCTGCGTCATTACCGCTGACGAAGGCGTGCGCGGCGGCCGTGCCATCCCGCTGAAGGATAATGTCGACACCGCCGTCGCCAAGTGCCCTACAGTAAAAAAAGTCGTCGTCGTCAAGCGCACCGGCGGTGACATCGCCTGGTACGACGGCCGCGACGTTTGGTACCACGACATTGTCGGCGCCGCCTCCGCTGACTGTCCGCCGACCGAAATGAACGCCGAGGATCCGCTTTTCATTCTCTACACCTCGGGTTCCACAGGAAAACCCAAGGGCGTTTTACATACCACCGGTGGTTACATGGTCTACGCCTCGATAACCCACCAGTACGTCTTCGACTACCACGACGGCGACGTTTATTGGTGCACAGCCGACGTTGGCTGGGTTACCGGTCACAGCTATATCCTTTACGGACCGCTGGCTAATGGCGCCATCACCCTGATGTTCGAGGGCGTACCCAACTATCCCAATTCTTCGCGCTTCTGGCAGGTCTGCGACAAGCACAGCGTCAACATCTTCTACACGGCACCGACCGCCATCCGCTCCCTGATGCGCGAAGGCGATGGCCCGGTGAAAAAGACTAGCCGAAAATCCCTGCGCATCCTTGGGTCAGTCGGTGAGCCAATCAATCCGGAAGCCTGGATGTGGTACCACCAGGTTGTTGGTGAGAAACGCTGCCCCATTGTCGACACCTGGTGGCAGACCGAGACCGGTGGCATCCTCATTACGCCTCTGCCCGGCGCCACCGCACTAAAACCTGGATCAGCGACCCTACCCTTCTTTGGCATTGAACCAGCCATCGTCGACGCCGGCGGCAAGGTAATGAACGGCGCCTGCGAGGGCATTCTGTGCCTCACTGATTCCTGGCCCGGCCAGATGCGCTCGATCTATGGCGACCATGACCGTTTCGTGCAGACCTATTTCACCACCTATCCCGGTAAGTACTTTACGGGTGACGGCTGCCGCCGCGACGAAGAC
>Ga0302134_10000425_pt1 | contig 18072 bp, 13 predicted proteins | sample CB9_SCM_MG_FD_203123 | JGI IMG/M metagenome (GOLD analysis project Ga0302134, IMG submission 203123) | Marine microbial communities from Western Arctic Ocean, Canada - CB9_SCM | ecosystem: Environmental > Aquatic > Marine > Oceanic | place: Canada: Western Arctic Ocean | collected 2017-09-19
ACGAATTTGCCTACTCCAAATGCTTCGATGTCGCGTTTTGACTTGAAGCCCATTTCTTTTTCGACTTCAACTTCGATCCAGAGGCCTTGTCCATCGAATCCGTTTTGGAATCGCTGTTTGTAGCCCTGCATGTTGCGGAATCGAAGAAAGAGGTCTTTGTAGGTTCGGCCCCATGCGTGGTGGACGCCCATGGCGTTGTTGGCGGTGATTGGGCCATCGATGAATGAGAATTTCTTCTCTTTATCGTCGTTTAACGCTCGGTAGCGAGCGGGGATGTCGTTGTCTTCCCACCATTTGAGGATTTCTTCCTCTTTGGCTACGAAGTCAACTTTTGGATCTACCGAATCGAAGTGGCTCGCCACGTTTATGTTCCAATCGCAGTGCCTGAATCAGGCGCACGTTTTCTAACTAAATTTTCGTTGACGAGTTAAAAAATAATGCCCGCCCCTAAATATGGTTCAGGGACGGGCGTTTTGAAATAAAACGATACCGCGGTACCACCCTGGTTTCCCGATGTACTTTCGATTATCGGGACACTCAGTTGAGCCGGTGTAACGTTCGGCGGGGACGGTTCAGCCTAATGTTCGAGTGTTTCTCGAATTTTGGTGAACAGTTCAGGAGTGATGATCGATTCTGGCCCCATGCTCGCTTCCACCGTACCGAGCTCGCTCAAAAGGGGTGGACGGAATCGATCGTGTCTCCGTCGTCACTTGTAACGGCGTTAAGTATAGGTGCTAGTCGTTATTGGCGCAGTAGTTTGTTTTTGGGACGCGCGGTTGAAGAGGATTGGCACCTCTAAAAGAGAGTAGCGCCGGACAAACTAGCCGAGTGGGTAGTTCGCCATCTGCTCGTATTCGGTGTTTCCTTGATCGTTCAGGAAACTTCGGTAAAGCGCGATTGCGTTGACCGGTATCGATGAGCCTGAGTTACGAAGTGGGGCGTGCTGCCAAGATACGCCGATGTCTTCAGCGAATCTTCCACGAATACCGGGACGGGTACGTCCGACGGTGATCGTGGCTCGGTAGTTTCGGTCATCTTCTTTGAGACCTAGTGCGGTCAACTGGCCTTCAACTCTGCCTTGAAGCTGTTCCATGCGGCGTTGTTCGCCATCGAATCCTACCCAGCAAATTCGTGGGTCACGGAATGAAGGGAAGCAGCCGGTTCGACCGATCTTCATGGTGAACTTGCCTGTCATTTCGGCAACTAAGTTGAGGGCGTTTTTGATATCGACGATCTCTTCCTGAGGAGTGTCTCCTAGGAATTTCAGCGTTAGGTGCATCGCATCTTCTTGGATCCAGCGGACTCGTTCGTACTCACCGGGGCGGAAGCTCTGCGCTAGATCGAGAAATTCTCGCTTGAACTTTCGAGGGATCTCTACTGCAATGAATAGCCGTTCGGTGTTTTCCGGAGCTTCAGGGAATACGAATTCCTCTTCATCATCACCTTCGATGAAATCGGGAGCTCGGTAAATTTTTGGTTCTGAAGGCTTGTAAGTTGCTTCTGAGAGCCGGGTGTATCCGGAGGCGTTTCCGTTTATACCGCCGTAGTAAGGCTCTTCGCCACGTGTGGTGTCGCGTTCCCCGACTTCGGATGGGACCCAGCCGTCATCTGGTTTTGTGTCGGATTCTTCAGATGCTTCTGATTCGCTGGTTAGCGCATCATTTTTAGTTGGCTCTTCATCACCGTCGACAATTAGCCAATCGGGATTTGAGTCTTGCTGTTCTTCCGATGCTGGTGCGATTGGGGTTTCCGACTCGGTCGTATTCTCGACGACAGGAGTCGTAACGGCATCTTCTGTGCCATCGGATATTGATGAAATCTTGGGGTCTGTATCGTTAGAATTCGTCACGCGTGCGTCCTGGAAACCATTATTACTGATCAGCTTTTCTATTATCAACGATACATTCGGATTCGATGTTTTAGGTATTCCTAGTGTTAAGCGTTGCTAACTGAACGTTTTTCGCATTGATGATTTGGAACTGACGAAGTCATGGATATAATCTCGGTTGTAACTTGAATCTAGCGTGCGTTGTCGATTTGACCCGCTTGTGGATTCGTTCATTTTGGAGATTTCCTGTGGCACTACTGCTGAACCGTTCTGACGTGCAAAAACTACTACCAATGTCGAAAGCAATCGACGTAGTTGAGGCGGCGTTCGGTGAGCTTGCTGCTGGGACAGCGGAAATGCCGGATCGCACTGTGATGACGGACGCTGCGGTTGGAGGCTGGATTGCCTACATGCCTGCGTACTTGAAGTCGGGCGGAGCGCTCGGTGTGAAGGCAGTTACGGTTTACAAAGAGAACCCTGCCAAGTTCGGACTGCCAACGACTATTGGCACGATTCTTGTTCAGGACAATAAAACCGGTGTGGTTGTAGCAGCGATGGACGGCGGTTTGCTAACAGGCGTTCGAACTGGGGCGAGTGGTGGTGTGGCAACACGACATTTGGCTCGGAAGAATTCGAAGGTTGCTGGAGTACTGGGCACTGGCGTGATGGCTCGTTCGCAGGTTTTGGCTTTGGCTGAAGCTGCTGATCTCGATACGATCCTCGTTTATTCACGTAGTGATGATGCAGCTAAGCAGGCGTTCGCTGAAGAGTTCTCAGCTTCGACTGGAGTTTCGGTTCAGGTTGCTGAGAGTGCTGAGGGTCTTGTTCGAGAATCGGATATTGTGACTTTGATTACCAGTGCTACCGAACCTGTTGTTGATGGTTCGTGGTGGAAGCCGGGAACGCACATTAATGCAATTGGCTCGCATGCTGTGGGCGTGCGGGAGCTGGATTCGGCGACGGTTGTGAAGTCGAAGGTTGTTTGCGATCAGGTTCAGGCTTGCTTGAACGAGGCTGGCGATATTCAGATTCCTATCGAAGAGGGTGTGTTCTCGGCCGACAAGATTCACGGTTCACTTGGTGAGGTGATTAACCGGACGCTGGCGGGTCGTGAGAACGACGAGGAGATCACTTTGTTCAAGAGTGTTGGTCTTGCTGTGCAGGATATTTCGTGTGCGGCGCTTGTTTACGAGCAGGCAGCTGCGCAGAGCGTGGGCCTAGAGTTCGACTTCGGCGGGTGACGAGTCACTTTTTCTTCCAGGCTGCCGATGATGGCTAGAGCGGGCGATTCGCCTGCTCTAGCCATCACACGTTCTAGTAGAGCGTCGATGTTTTTTTGGGTGTGGGTGTCGGGTTTGGCTGCGGGTTGTCGTACTTCGGCGGAGTCGATAAGGCCTCGTTTTTTGAGGATTTGCTTGTGGAATCCGATTGCGAGATCTGGTGCTTGGCTAACTAGGTGGCACAGCGGGGCTATTCTGAGATTGAACAACTTGGTTGCTTCTTCTGTTTCGCCGTTATTGTGCAAGGTGAAAATTTATACGAATTCAGCTGGTGTGGAGCTGAACGTCATTGTGCCGGTGCTGCCTCGTGAGAGTTCTTCCATTAGGTAAGTCGCCCCTCCTCCACCGAGGACGTTGATCTTGCCTTGAACTGCGTCGACGGTTGCTGCTATTCGTGCTGGCGTTGGTGGCGTTTCCATTTTGCAAGCGACGATGCCTTCGAGTTCATTTGCCAAATCGGCGACCATCTGCGGTGATATCTGTGCGAATTGAACGTCTTGGAGCGCTACCGACACGTTTACTGCGTTTGTGATGCTTCGGAAGTACTGGCGTACGCTTTCTAGGTTGGAAGAACCCACGCCTGAACCGGGAGGTGTGAGCATTACTGAGTCGACGCCGAGTTCTTCGGCACGCTTGCTGTAGAAAATCGTAAGATCGGTTCCGAGTGAACCTGTGTTCATGACCACTGGGACTCTGCCGTTGGTCTGATCTACAACTGTTTTCAGCAGAACATCTCGCTCGGATTCGTTGAATAGCTGAACTTCGCTCGCAAGTGCGATGCCTAATCCGTCGACACCTGCAGCGATGTTGTAATCGACAACTTTGCGTAGGCTGTCGGTATCGATATTGCCGTTCGGGTCGAACGGTGTTTGGAGTATTGGGATTACGCCGTTGATGCTTTTGTAGGTCATGTTAGTTTTCAGTCGAATGTTGTTTGATTGATCGGTTACGCAGATACGCAGAACTCATTGCCTTCGGGATCTGTCATTACCACCCACTGCCAGCCGTTGTCCGGACGAGATTGGATGACTGTTGCACCAAGTGATTCGAGCTGAGCGATGCCGGCGTCGAGATCTTCAACTTCGAGATCGAGGTGAACTCGATTTTTAGTCATCTTCGCTTCTGGGACTTTTTGAAGGGTTAGCCCAGAACGTCCATCTGGAGCTTTGAAAATACGTAGCCAGCTGGCTCATCGTTTACGTCGACACCGAGTGCTGCCTGCCAGAACGTTTTTTCGAGTTCGAGATCGTTTACATCAATGACCGTTGCACCTCGTTTTGCAATTGGTTGAATTGGCAACTTTTATTTCCTTTGTGTGCTGCAATCGGCAGTGATAGCGGATTTGAAGATTGTGCCTGATTTGCCTTTCTTCCAACACCCTAGGATGGAACTTAACGAGGTTGATCAGAGAAGTCTTAAGCCGTAAGGATTTCGGGTCCGTCGGGGCCAAGCCAGATCGAGTGCTCTTTCCAGCCGACGTGATGTCCTGCGACTTCAATCAGCGGTGGGTATTCACGAGCTACGCCCTGTTTGATCAACTCTTTGAGGGTGCGTTCGAACGGTTTTTTAGGTAGTTCGCTGAAGTAGCGTCGTGCGATTGGGAGTCCACGCCACGACTGGATGGCTTCGAGTGCTTCGGAGTCGATTTTGTTCGATGGTTTTGGTGGGCGTTCGAGCATGAACACTTCTGGTTTGCCATCGTCTTTGATGTATCCATGACCGGATGTTGCGAATGGCTCTATTGCGAATATTGATCCGGCTTCGAGCGAGCCTTTGAGCCCGATTCGTGCGTTTGGGATCTGTGGCGCATCGTGGAGCGTGTATTTGCCGAGACCGTGCCCGGTGAGGTTCATTATTGGCTTGAACCCTGCAGCGGTAATTACTTCTTCAACCCGTTCTCCAATGTCTTCAACATCGACGTTCGATGAGCACATGGCAATTGCGGCGTCTAGTGCGTCGGATGCTGCTCCGATCAAGCTGGACCATCGATCGTCTTCTGATAGATCGGCAGAAACACCGGTATCGACGATTAGGCCGTCGATATGTGCGCCGACATCGATTTTTACGAGATCGTTTTCTTCGAATGTTGAATTGTCGGAAGGCGATGAGCAGTAGTGGGCTGCCACTTTGTTTCTGCTTGTCTGAGCAGGAAATGGAGGAAGCGCTCCGGCTTCCCGAATCATTGTTTCCATGCCTTCTTGCAGATCGCGCAGCAAATAGCCGGGCTTGATCGTTTCAGCGGCCCAGTTACGAGCATTTGAAGCGATTTTGCCGGCTTCGCGAAGAGTTTCTAGTTCAGCAGAGGTTGGAATCATGCAGATTCAATTATGCGCATGAAGGGTCGTCGGCGTCCCATCGATTGAACGATGGTTGTTCGCCTCTTGCGAGTGAGTCGCGGGTGTCTTTCCACATTTCGTACCAAGTGCCACCGTTGTGAAGTTCCGAACTTGGATTTGACTTGCTTCGGGCTACGAATCCAGGGAACACGCTGCGTCCGGTAGCTTCACCTGTTGGCTGATATCTTAGATCGAAACTCCAGCGGATGCGATCGCTGATATTTGGTAGTGCGGCGTGAACGGTCTGCTTGGTTAGGAGTAGTGCTCCGCCTTTTTTGACAGGGACCGGCATTGAATCGCCGACGTTAAATAGGTGCTCTGGAATTTGTAGACCGGGGCGATCCTTGTAGCCGGGGCAGTGTGTGAGCAGTTCGCCTCGATGTGAACCGGGGACGACGGTTAGACAACCGTTCTCGACTCCGGCGTCCATAAGAGGGAACCAGACGGTGAGGATGTTGGTTTCGTCGGCTTCGGGATTCACTACACCGGCGTCTTGATGCCACGGTGTTGCACCGAACATAACGTTTCCATCGGCGTCACGAGGTGATTTGGATTCAGGAATCTTTATTCGCACGTGCTGAACGGGGTTGGAGTAGACCTCGCTGCCAACCACTGATTCGGCAACGTCCAATACGCCGGGAGCGGTGAGCGCGTTGAATACAGCGGGACCTGCCCAGAACGGAGTGTCGGAAAGGACGCCGGTTTGGGGCAATGAGAAGTCGAAATATTGGTTGTGAACTTCGCGAGATTCGCCGTAAATCTTGGTAACTCGATCACCGAATTCGAGTTCGGAGTAGGTCGATGAAATTTTGCCATCGGTGTGGAGTTTGTTGGCTAGGGAATCTAGAACGCCTGCGTATTCTTCGATAACGGGATCGATCGTTCCTTCTGGGTCGAACACATCAGGTACATGTACGAATCCGTACTCTTCGAAATGCTCTTTTTGTTCGGCCGTTAGTGCTGGCAATGCAAAAGCCCCCTGATCGCACGGTTTTGAGTTGGTTAATTGTGTGAATCGCTGTTGGGGCGAAATGTTACTCGCTTACCGCGGGTATTGCTGCAATTTACGCATACCGACTACGTGCATCTAGAGCGGGCACGGTAATAAGTTCAGGCTGAGCCGGGAAAGCTTGGCTTTACTAGCGAGATTTGCGAGCAGTGGTCAGGGAATCGGCTTCGATGCCGAGTCCTTGCGCTGAGTCGATTGCTTTACGAAGACCAGAGAGTGCGATTTTGAGGATGTTGATCATGATGTTTGTTTCGTTTCGATGGGTCGATGTACTCGAAGATGGGAAGAGTTTTTGAGACAACAAAAAACCCCTGCTTTACAGTCAGGGGTTCAAATTTCTCTTCGTTGTGGCTTGTCTAATTCAACAAGTACAACACGCAAGACTAGGAACCCCTGTGGGCGTACATGTACACATACAGGTACAGACCTGTTGTGGGGAGTTCGTAGTTGTGTTGCGGAGTGCGTTGCTCATATCTAATTTAAATATACGCCTTCAAGGAAGATCAAGGCAAATTTTCTAATAGGTAATTTGTGAAATGTTCGTAGGTGCGGTTACTAATTGTTAGTTCAACTACGGTAGTTCTGAGTCGGAATTTCAGATTCCTAAAACATTAGATGCGTTCACGCCCTGAATGAGTTCAGCTTGTTCTGCGCTGATGCCAGATTCGCCGAATTCTTTGAGTGCTCGTTTTTGGCTGACGAGCGGATAGTCGCTGGCGAACAGGATTTTCTCGGCGCCGACTGCTCTTGCTGCAACATCGAATACTTCGGGACGGTAGAGAAACGGGAATGCTGCTGAATCGAAGTACGTGTTCTTGAGCGCCGACTTCACTTCAGGCATCAGGGCGTAGAACGGTAGGCCTCCGCCGAAGTGGCTGAATATGAACTTGTTATTAGGAAACGCAGTCACTAACGCCATAAGGAGTTCTGGGGTGACGGTTCCTTTGCCCGGGTAGCCGTGACCAACTGGCTCGGAAGCGTGCATAAGAATGGGCATGCCGAGTTCTTTTGCGGTGTCGAACACTGGCGCAAGTGCAGCTAGATCGGCATCGAGGAATCCCTGTGAGTCGGGATGAAGTTCGCCGATGCCTTTAGCACCTGCAGCATGGCACCTGCGGAGTTCTGCGACTGCATCTTCGCCCCAGAGCGGATTGACGCTGCAGAACGCTATTAGACGATCGGGATGTGTTTTGGATGCCTCGATGTTGTAGTCGTTGGATTCTCTGGCGATTTCGGGGTCAGTCCAGCCAAATCCGGCGCAAACAGATCTGTCGATACCAGATGCGTTCATCGATTCGAGTAAGTCATCTACATGAGCGAATTTTGCATTTGGGTCGACGAACAAACTTCGGAATGTTCTATCAGCCCTCGAAAATCGTTCACGATTCGCCTCAAACGAAGGCGGCATTACATGTACGCATGAGTCTATAGTTGTGTGATGTTCAGTTTGGTTCAAATGGAAGCTATCCGGCAGTAGTGTGCTGATTACGACCAAATATACACTGTCTGAGTACCGCTAACGCATGGGCTGCGTTTATTCTAGTTTCGCAGCACTATCTATGTGATTATGGATAGCGCCGTTGTTAATTGCGCTTTCAAGAGGATTTTAAACAAGTATGGTCTCGATGATCAGGGATGAAGGGCGAGTTTTAACTCAGCCCGATATTCCGCACGCTGAACCTAAAATGGGCAAAGTGGCGGTTATTTATACGACGCCCGAGACTGTAATCGAAGATTACGCACGGTTACTCGACCTAGCTGACTATCAGACGGCTTTGACTCCAGATATCGACACTTTCTTGAAGGTGAACATATCGTGGCAGCACTACTACCCGGCTTGCTCAACGGCTCCGTGGCAGATCGATGGTGTAACTCAGAAGCTTCGTGCTGATGGATTCGACAAGCTGACTGCTGCGCACAATGGCACGGTAGTGGTGAATCCGGTTGAGGGTCGAGAGAAAAACAAACACAAGCTGGTTGAAGACCGGCTCGGTTTGGGTCATGTGACTCTCGACGTCCCTCCTGTGAAGTGGGTTCCGTACAAACCGACAGCCAAGATGCTTGTTCTCGACGATGTTTACAAAAATGGTTTGTACATTCCAGAAGTATTCCCGGGCACGAATATTGTCCAGTTGCCTACGGTGAAGACTCACGTGTTCACAACGATGACTGGTGCGATGAAGAACGCTTTTGGCGGACTACTTCACCGGTATCGTCACTGGACGCACTCGGTAATTCACGAAACTCTTGTTGATCTTCTTCAGATTCAGAAAGAGATTCACTCGGGATTGTTCGCAGTGATGGACGGTACGTTTGCTGGTGACGGACCGGGTCCGCGTGCGATGCGTATTCACAACAAGAACGTGATTCTCGCTTCAGCCGACCAGGTAGCGATCGATGCGGTAGCGGCGAAGATGATGGGACTCGACCCAATGTCGATTCCTGCTATTCGTATCGCTCATGAGATGGGTCTCGGTGTTGGTAAGCCTTCGGAAATCGAAGTTGTTGGTGATGATATCGCTGACGTGAACTGGAATTTCTCGGGTAACGAAAGCACGTTGGCTTCTCGTGGTCAGAAGTTGATTTATCACGGTCCGCTGAAGCCGCTTGAAGGCATGCTTCTACGGTCGCCGATAGCGCCGTGGGCGTACTGGGCATCGAACGTTTATCACAACAAGTTCTGGCTACCGAGAGTCGGCCGAAAACGAGTCGACGAGGCGCTAAAAACCGACTGGGGACAGTTGTTCGAGAACTATAAATAGAGGAGATTTCGAGTGCGATTAGGTTTTAACTTCGTAAACGGCACGAATCCCGGCGATATACCACTCGATGAACTGCTGACGTTTTCGGCTCAGTACGGCGCTACTGATGTTGTATTGCAGTCGTACACGGGCATGGGAGTTGGCGAGAAGTGGGCTGTTGTTCCGGGTGAATCGAAGTGGGAACTGAAGGATTTGGAAGCGCTGCGCAAGCGTGTTGAATCGCACGGGCTTCATCTTGAGGCTCTCGAAAATGTTCCAAGTGCTTTCTACGATCAGATCATGTTGGGTGGTCCGAAACGTGACGAGCAGATCGAAAACATGATTCACACCGTGCGGAACATCGCACGTGCTGGCATTCCAATATTTGGATACAACTGGATGCCTTCGGGAGTGTGGCGAAACGCCGTGAACGCACCGGGTCGAGCTGGTACGACGGTTACAGCGTACGATCATTCAGAGCACATCAATCACGAGTTGACTCATGGTCGAGAGTATTCGGAAGAAGAAATGTGGGAGAATCTCGAATACTGGATCAAGATCATCACTCCAGTTGCCGAAGAAGAGGGTATTCGAATTGGAATTCACCCTGCCGATCCTCCTGTTGATTCAGTTGGAGGAATTCCGCGGCTGCTTAACGGATTTGCCGCGTATAAGCGTCTTATCGAGATAGTCGATTCGCCTTCGAACGCAATCGAATTCTGTCAGGGTACGTTCTCTGAGATGGCAGATGCTCAAGGTGATGGCATCTACGACATGATTCGGTACTTCGGTGAGCGACAGAAGATTCTTTACGTTCACTTCCGCAACGTTTCGAATGGCGGCGAGCCGTTTATTGAGGAGTTCATCAACACCGGTCACGTCGACATGATTCGTGCTTTGAAGATCTACAAAGAAGTCGGTTTTGAAGGCGTGCTCGTTAACGACCATGTGCCTGTAACGGACGGCGATTCGAATTGGGGTCATCAGGGTCGGGCTTACGCTAATGGTTACATTCAGGCGTTGTTGGATGTGTTTGACGATTAGGCTGGTTTGGGGTGGTCTTTGATCATTCGGTGTGAAGGGTTTGGTCGTTGGTTGGCTGAGTTTGGATAGCGTTGGGTGTTGAGCGCTGATTGCCACGTCGTTCATTCTTCACTTCTCGCAATGACAAAGTTGGAGTTGGCTTTAGCGTGGTTTGATTTGGTTAGTCGGTAGGTGTGGTTGCCAATTAGAATGCATCAGTCATGCTTGTCGCCAATCTCACAAACGTCACCGCCCAGTACGGGAGCCAGAAGGTTCTTAAGGGCGTTACGTTCGAGATCGGCTCGGAAGATCGACTTGGGTTGATAGGTTCGAACGGATCTGGCAAGACCACCATGCTGAAGATTTTGCTCGGCGAAGACGTGTCGAGCGACGGCGGCGTTTATATCGCCACCAACGTGCGAGTTGGCTACGTGCCGCAGTATGTGGATGCTGGCGACGATGAGCTTGTGATGGATTGGCTAGTCGCTGAATATGTCGGACTAGAAAACGATCTTCGGCAAGCCGAGTCAGATATGGCGGCTGCCTCTCCTGAGGAACTCGACGACGCTATGGAGTCGTACCAGGTTGCTCGGGACAAGTACGATGCTGCCGACGCCGACAATCGACCTGCTGAAGCCCAAAAGACACTCGATTCGTTAGGTCTTCAAGGGATGGAAGATCAGCTGATTGGTACGTTGTCGGGTGGCGAGAAGAACGTTCTATCGCTTGCCAAGGCTCTGATGAAAGATCCGAATTTTCTAATTCTGGACGAGCCAGGCAATCACCTGGATTTTCAAGGACTAGCGTGGCTTGAAGAGTTTTTGATTTCGTTCAAGGGCGCAGTGCTGATCGTTTCTCACAATCGGCACACGCTCGACCGGGTCGCTACAGGGATCCTCACTCTCGAAGACGGCAAGGTTTCTCGATATGTCGGTGGTTATTCCGACTATCGTGCTACTCGGCTTCGTGAACTGCTTGCTCAACAGGCCGACTACAGTGCCAACCAGAAGCGTTTGGCTCAGCTTGAAGCTTTGGTGAAGAGGCTGGAGTTAACAGCGCGAGCTGTAGCCAGCAAGGCATCGGGACGTCGGCTTCGTTCTAGGCGTTCGCAGTTGGCACGCGAAGAAAAACAGGCGGTTGATAAGCCGGTATCCGAAGTTTCAGCTATCGGTGCCGAGTTCGTTAATGGCAAGACGCAGGCGAATATCGTATTACAGGTTCGAGGATATTCGAAGCGGTTCGACGATAACTCGCTGCTTGAAAATGTCGATCTTGATCTGAGCAGCGGCGAACGTGTGGCGATTATCGGACCGAACGGTAGCGGCAAGACGTCGATGCTGAGAGACATCATTGAACAAGGCGACTGGAGCAACGAAGTAATCCGTATTGGTCCGAGTATCCGAACGGGATACGCGGCTCAGCAGCAGGAAGTTTTGGATGGTGATCGCACGCTTCTTGAGACGATGAAGTCGTCGCCACCTGAGAGCAATGAGACGGTTGCGTTCGCGTTGCTTAGAAACTTTTTGTTCAGTCGTGAAGATTTGCAAAAGAAAGTCAAAAACCTTTCCGGAGGCGAACGTAACCGGCTGCAATTGGCGACTTTGATGAAGTTGAAGCCGAACTTTTTGATTTTGGACGAGCCAACGAATCACATGGATATTCCGGCTCGTGAGGCGATCGAAGATGCCTTGTACGACTACGAGGGTTCGATTCTGGTCGTGTCACACGATAGGTACTTCTTGGACAAGATCGTTGGGCGGGTCGTTGAGCTTGAAGATCGGAATCTCGTTTCGTTTGATGGAAACTTTTCGGAGTACTGGCAGGCGACGCAGAAGTCGGTTTCAGGTGGGGCGGGACGGGTTACAACTCGTGGGTCAGATCGAAAACGTGGTCGTACTGAACGGGCTGAAGTTCGGGCTGATGTTGCGTTGCTGGAGTCGCGTATCGAAGAGGCGGAATCGGAAAAATCTGAGCTGGAGCAGGGTTTTAGCGATGAGTTCGAGAAGAAGGATATTCGCGGCGGGAAGAAGCTGAATCAGCGGTTGGTGCGGAACACGGCTTTGCTTGAGGATTTGTACAAACAGTGGTCGGCGAAGGCTTAGGCTGATGTGGCGTTGTTACGCCCCTGCTGTTGGCGGGTTTTCGTTGTGGCCTTCGTGGAGGGTGGCGTCGTTGTGGGTGAATACGCCGAGGTCACGACCTTGATGTACGTGAACCACGAGATCTTCTCGTTCGATTCCAACAGCGTCGGTTAGGTCTTCGTCTACCATCGACATAAGCTCTTGGATTGATTCCTGAGTTTGTGCTTCCGAAACGACCATGGTTCCGTGAACCATGCCCGGTACGAAGTGAAGATCGAGTCTGCCTACAGGTTTTCCGTCTTCCAGAATTGTGTAGCACTCGCCGGTTGGCGTGCGGACTTCTCGTTCAAAATAAAACGTCGCCATTGTGCTGTTACCTGACCTGACCCTGACCGCGGACTTTCCACTTGTAGGTGGTAATTTCCTTGAGTCCCATTGGGCCGCGAGCATGGAGTTTGTTGGTTGAGATTGCTACTTCTGCGCCGAGTCCGAACTGGGCACCATCGTTGAAGTAGGTCGACGTGTTCGCAAATACTACGCCCGAATCGACTTCGTTTAGGAATCGTTCAATAGCCTCGGAATCTTCAGAAATGATTGCTTCAGAGTGCTTCGATCCGAACTCAGCGATGTGTTCCATTGCTTCGTCCATTGAATCGACGATTTTCACTGATGCGATTAGAGCTAGGAACTCGGTTCCGAAGTCGTCAGACTGTGCTGGAACGACTTTTGCGCCATCGGCGAGTGCGCCCATGATGCTCATCGCACGGCCGTCAGCACGAAGTTCGATGTCGTGAACACCAAATTCGGTTGCTAGGTTGGGTAGGAACTCTCGAGCGACGCCCTGATGCACCAAGATGGTGTCGAGGGCGTTACAAACGGTTGGACGCTTTGCTTTGGCGTTTACAACGATTTTGAGGGCGCTATCGAGATCGGCGTCGGCATCGATATATGTGTGGCAAACGCCAACTCCACCAGTGATGGCTGGCATCTTGGCTGTTTGGCCGACGAATTTGACGAGTTCAGCGCTTCCACGAGGGATCATGAGGTCGATTGAATCGTCCATTTCGAGCATCTCTTTTACGAGCGCTCGATCGGTTGATTCGACGAATTGAAATGCTTCGTGCGGAATTCCGGCTTCCTGGATAGCGTTTTTCACGATGCCCGCTAGGACAGTGTTCGTGAGGATGCATTCCTTGCCACCACGAAGAATTACGCCGTTGCCTGATTTGAGGCAGAGAATGGCGATATCGATTGTGACGTTAGGTCGGCTTTCGTAGATCACGCCGATCACGCCGAGCGGAACACGGACTTGTTCAAGGTTAAGACCGTTTGGGAGATCTCGTTGTTCGAGGCTTTCACCAATTGGGTCGTCGAGAGCTGCGATATTCCGAGCCGCATTAGCCATGTCTTTGACACGGGCGTTATTGAGGGTCATTCGATCCATCATGTGGAAATCGAGACCGTCACGCTTGGCTGCTTCGAGATCTTGCTCGTTCGCCCGAAGTATCGATTGTCGATTGGCTTCTATGGCTTCGGCAATTCCGATTAGGGCGGCGTTTTTTACTTCTGTGGAAGTTGCGGCTAGTCGGCGTGCAGCAGTGCTGGCTGCTTTGCCTTGCTCTTGAATTGTTGGTGATGTGAGAGTCATCGTTGATAGTTCAAATATATTTTAATTTGCGGGAGGTGAGTGATCAGTTACGGCAGTGCCAGATTATTTCGGTGTACTACTTCGTCTCCGTAATAGTGTCCGAGAAGATCGGGCAGTGCTTTTGAATTTTCACCCTTTATTAGTTCAACATCGGTAGATGGGTAGGAAGTTAATCCCCATCCGATGGTCGTTCCGTCGATTTCCGTAACTTCAATGATATCGCCTCGTTTGAACGGACCGGAAACCGAGACTATGCCAATTGGTAGCAAACTGTTTCCGTTGTTCTTTAGGGCGCTGGATGCGCCGGGGTCGACAGCGACGCTGCCTCGGTGTTCGGAACGTCCGGTGAGTATCCATCGTTTTCGGCTTTCACGGCGTGATACGTCGGATACGAACCGTGTGCCAATTTCAGCGCCGTTACAGATGGATTCGATCACATTTTCGATGCGACCTGATGCGATCACCATAGGAATTCCGGAATCCATGGAGAGGCGTGCGGCGTCGAGTTTGCTCGCCATTCCGCCGCTGCCTTGCTGATCGTGCGGACCGCGGGCAGATTTTTCGATTGCAGAGTCGATTTTTGTGACTAACGAAATTAGTTCTGAATCAGGATCGATGTGTGGGTCGGTGGTGTGAAGGCCATCCATATCGCCGAGAAGAATTAGAAGATTTGCATCGACGGTGTTAGCGATCATCGCCGAGAGTCGGTCGTTGTCGCCGTAGACTTCGCCAGCAAGCTCTTCGACCGCTACTACGTCGTTTTCGTTCATGATCGGCACCGCACCGATCGAGAGTAGTGCGTCGAGGGTGTTGCGGACGTTGAGGTAGCGAGAACGGCTTTGTAGGTCGCCACGTGAGATTAGTGCTTGGGCGACTTCAACGTTGTGTTCAGCAAAAAGCTGTTCGAACGTCATCATCAGCTGTGGTTGTCCGAGAGCTGCCAGTGCCTGTCGATATGCGACGGTGCCACGCTGAAGCTTGTTTTTACCTGGCGTTCTCGAGAGCGATTCACGTCCTGCAGCAACCGCTCCAGAACTCACGATGAGCACTTCGATGCCAGAGGCTTTCACTGTGGCTATTTGTCGAAAAATATCGCCGATAGTTTTGAGGTCGAGCGAATCCTTCCCGCCGGTGAGCAGGTTGGTTCCGAGCTTTACAACTATTCTTTTAGGTCGCTTGATTTCCATCTATTGTCGATTGTGAAGCAATATGTCGCGTAGTAGCCGAAATCTACTGGTTATTTTGTAACGTAGTCGCCCTTCACTGCTAGCATGGAACAACACCAAGGTCACCGGATTTCGTCCGATGGTCCTTTAGCTGTGTTGGCGAGGTGTTGGTTACTGTTCGTAGCCATGTGGACGCAGGTCCCAAAAAACGGGTATCCGGAAATCTGATGAGTCTGTCGGGGTTGCTCCCGCTGCTTGGTGAAACCGAGCAGTTTGCGGCGCTTCTAAATAGCCTCCGTGCTCCAAGAGCACAGGCGGCAGTGATAGCACCAGACCCTGCCACCGAATGTACGGTGGCGGCACTTTGGCGCGAATCTGCCGCGCCAGTTTTCGTTTTGACTCCGAATCCTGAGTCGGCTAGACGGCTTCATGACCGCCTGTTTACTTGGCTTGGCGATGATGCTCCGATATTTCATTTCGCTGAGTCGGAAGATATACCGTTTGAGCGATATGTTCCTGACCGCGGAGCTAGCCACAACCGGCTTCGAGCACTTTCCGCCATGCGTGGTGAAATCAAGGGTGTAACACATCCGCTGATCATTTCATCGGTGAACGCTGCTTCTCAGGCGACACTCGAACGGCCCGTATTTGATTCATCGACTCATACTCTGAGTGTTCGTAATCGCATAAAACTTGAGCCACTGATTCGTCAGTGGGTTGAGATGGGCTACGTTCACGAACCAACGGTCGAAATTCCCGGAACGTTCTCACGTCGAGGTGGAATTCTAGATATATTCCCGGTTTCACGTGAGAGGCCTGTTCGAATTGAGCTATTCGACGACGAAATTGAGAGCATCAGGCATTTTGATGCTGGTACTCAACGATCTGCGGGCAAGGTTCGTAGCGTAACGATTCCGCCTGCTCTCGAAACTTTGCCTCGACTTGCTGATGAAGAGATGGTTCAAGAGCTTCTCGGCAAAATGGATTTGATTGGCACTTCGGAAGAAGCAAAGCGCCGAATTCCGTCGGAGCTTAGCCACGCACTCGAAGGTGAAGTACTCGACGAGATTTCGTTTTACGCTGGCTTCTTCAACCTCGGCAATGTGTTCGATTATTTGCCAGCCGAGAGTCTGATGATCGTATTGCGACCCGGAGCCATCGAGGAAACTGCTCGAGCGCAGGATCGTAGGATGGGCACACTGCGTGAAGCCAAAGAGAAGCGCGGCGATGTTCCGATTGGGTTCGCTCAGCCTCATATCGAATGGGGCTTCATATCTGATGCGATCGACGCTCGTCCTAAGAGTGTGACTCTTTCACCGTGGGGCATCGATTCGGGATCTCTCCCGAGCGGTTCGATGCCTTTGCCGTTGAAGCTGCCGACTCTGGTAAGTGGTGGTGTTGAAACTGCTTTGGATGCCGTTCGTAACGGAATTCCCGAGAAGAAACGCACGGTTGTAATAACGAATCATGCACAACGCTTCCACGAACTGGCTCAAGAAGCCGGTGTTGAAACTAGCCTTGTAAAGACAATTGAAACGGCTCCTGAACCCGGAGAAATTCACGTTGTACCGGGACATTTACTTACGGGTTTCTCAATCGAAACTGCAGACGGGTCTGAGGTTTCGATACTGAGCGATGCCGAAGTATTCGGTATTAAAAAAGAACGCCGCCGAGTGCGTAAGCGTCCGATTCGCAAGGGTCCAGCGCTTGAGCAACTGAAGCCTGATTCGTACGTCGTTCATGTCGAGCACGGTGTGGCGAAGTTTATTGGCACTCAGGTCATGGGCGCTGAAGGCCAGGAATATCTGGTTCTTGAGTACGCAGAAGACGACAAGCTTTACGTGCCGACTGAACATCTGGATCGAATACAGCTTTATCACGGTACGGCCGACGCTTCGCCTAAGCTGACTCGGCTCGGTACGCAGGAGTGGAGCAAAGCTCGGGCAAGAGCCAAGAAGGCTACTGAGCAGCTCGCTGGTGAACTTATCGCTTTGTACGCATCTCGAAAGATTGCGACTGGATTCGCTTCAGTTGCGGATACGCCGTGGCAAGATTCTTTGGAAGCTAGCTTCCCATTTGAAGAAACTCCTGACCAGCTGACAACCATTGAAGCTGTGAAGATCGATATGGAGTCGAGCCAGCCGATGGATCGACTGGTTTGTGGTGATGTTGGTTACGGCAAAACCGAGATAGCTTTGCGAGCAGCGTTCAAGGCTGTTCAGTCGGGACGTCAGGTCGCAATTCTCGTACCTACGACCGTTCTTGCCCAGCAGCACCTCGTGACGTTTTCCGAGCGGCTTGAGCCGTTCCCGGCTACCGTCGATATGCTTTCGCGCTTCCGCTCTGACAAGCAGATCAAACAGACGGTTGCGAATATCGAGAACGGAAGCGTCGATATCGTGATCGGCACTCATCGTTTGCTGCAAAAAGATGTTCGATTCAAAGATCTTGGGCTTGTGATCATTGATGAAGAGCACAAGTTCGGTGTGACACATAAAGAACGTTTGAAGCAGATGCGTACTCAGGTCGACGTGATGACTTTGAGTGCTACGCCGATTCCCCGTACGCTTCACATGTCACTTGCTGGTGTTCGAGATATGAGCACCATTGAAACGCCGCCGGAAGAACGTTTGCCGATCAAGACGTATGTTTCGGAAGAGAGTGACGATCTTACTCGTGAAGCTATTTTGCGAGAGTTGGATCGTGGTGGCCAAGTCTTCTATTTGCACAACCGGGTCAAAGATATTGAACTTGTTGCAAATAAGCTTCAAAAACTTGTTCCTGAAGCTAATATTCAAATTGGTCACGGGCAGATGCCTGAAGACGAACTCGAAAAGGTCATGGCGGCGTTTGATCGCCATGAGTTCGATGTTCTTCTTTGCACAACTATTATCGAATCGGGAGTCGACCTGCCCAATGCGAACACGTTGATCGTTGATCGAGCAGACATGTTTGGTCTG
>Ga0302134_10000426_pt1 | contig 18070 bp, 21 predicted proteins | sample CB9_SCM_MG_FD_203123 | JGI IMG/M metagenome (GOLD analysis project Ga0302134, IMG submission 203123) | Marine microbial communities from Western Arctic Ocean, Canada - CB9_SCM | ecosystem: Environmental > Aquatic > Marine > Oceanic | place: Canada: Western Arctic Ocean | collected 2017-09-19
GTCACGACACGTATCAATTACTATAACAATAACGATAACACACAGCCTATCTTCATCGTCATCGATGCCTCACCGGGCGGATCAGTGATGGCTGGCTACCGTATCCTCAAAGCGATGGAGGGCAGCACCGCCCCCGTCTACGTGGTCGTCAAATCCTTCGCCGCCTCCATGGCTGCAACAATCTGCACTTTAGCTGAAAAATCATACGCATACCCGAACGCTGTGATTCTCCACCACCAGATCAGTTCAACCATCATGTTCGCCAATTTGAATCTCACCGAACAAAAGGAATTCTACGAGGAATCCCAACAATGGTGGAAACGCCTCGCCACACCCATTGCTAACAAGATGGGAATCACCACCGAAGAGCTGATCAAGAAAATGTATGCTAAGACCACCTCGGGCGACTGGACAGAATTCGGCACTGAAGCGCAGAAGCTTAAGTGGGTCGACCACATCGTCGAGCGCATCCATGAAACTTCGCTACTCAAAAATCCTGATGCCAAAAAACCAGTTGCAGCCAAAGCCTATTATGGGCTAACAGAAGTGACCGACGAAAAAGGAAAACCCTGTGTCTATCTCCCCCGTCTGACGCCAAAGGATTGTTATTTCCTCTATAACAGAGACGGATACTACCGCATGAAGTAGATTTCCAGTCTCATTTTGTCATCGCTGACATCTTTTCTTGTCACGTATTAATTCATACTCATAGTAAAGCCCATGCGTATTCCTCTGATCTCACTCTCATTTCTTTTTGGCCTATTAGTCCCCCTATTTGCCAAACCTGAACCTATTAAGACCATTGCCATGGGAACGGCGGCTCCGGAGTTTTCTCTCCCAGGAGTCGATGGAAAAAATTACACACTTCAAGATTTCTCCAAGTCCAAGGTATTAGTGATCGTTTTCACCTGTAACCACTGCCCTGATGCCAGAGCAGCCAGAGGAAAAGTAATCGCTCTCAACAAAGATTATAAAGGCAAGGGCGTGGCGGTTATCGCTATTTCTGGAAACGACGACAAAGCTCTCCGACTCGATGAAATCGGATACTCGGTTTACGGGGACTCGTTAGAGGATATGAAAAACGTCGCCAAGGAGGAGAAGTATACCTTCCCGTATCTCTACGATGGCTCCACACAGAAAGCGACCAAGGCCTACGGTGCCGTATCCACACCCCATGTTTTTGTTTTCGATGCAGAGCGCAAGCTTCGCTACACAGGTAGAATTGACGACGGCCGACGCAGCCCTAAAAACGTAGGCGAGCCCTATGTTCGTAAAGCGGTCGATGCCCTACTTGCAGGTAAAGAAGTAGCCACCCCTACAACTCGTCCATTCGGCTGTTCCACCAAGTGGGCTTGGAAGCGCGATAGTGTCGCCAAAGACAACGCGAAGTGGAAAGCCCTCCCTGTAACCCTAGCAGATCTCGACACCAAGGCAGCCAAGAGCCTCGCTGCGAACAAGACACAAAAACTTCGCCTGATCAATTTCTGGTCGACCGTTTGCGGCCCATGCGTAGCTGAGTTCCCTGAGCTTATCGACACCTACCGTCGCTTCCAGAACCGCCCAGTAGAATTGATCACCATCAGCTCGGATCCTGTCGACGAACGAGCCAAAGTTCTCAAGTTTCTCACCGGTCAAGAAGCAGCCCTTTCCCCACGCACTGCGGGTTCGGTAAAAAAAGAAGGTCGTACTTCGAACAACTACCTCTACTCCGGCACCAATCTCGATCATCTCGCAGAAGCTATTGATCCAAAGTGGAACGGAGCTCTTCCTCACTCCGTGTTAATCGCTCCCGGAGGAAAAATCATCTGGCGTCATACTGGCCGGATTAATGCCGTGGAATTACGTCGTGCGATTGTTGCCCATCTGGACAAGAATTCGGGAGAATAGCCACCTAACAAAAAATGTTGGTTTAATAGTATCTGGGAACTAAAACTTCTCAGAATCCCCCCGCTTGTTTTTTCGTTTTCGAATACTACGCCGCCCGCCCCTAGCCTGACGCATGGGGTCGAAAAGGCTATCCATGCCGACGTCTTTAATTTCACAAACTACGGCCATCAACTCACCGAGTCGGCCCTTTGGGAAGCCTCGCTCAGAAAACCATGCAAGGTATTCTGGTGGAAGATCAAAAATGGGAACTCCATGAGGGGGGAATTCTTTGGGGCCAAAACGACCGAAGGGCATGAAGGTATTTCCAATTTCAGCGAGGAGATTGCGGAAGTCTTCTCGGTCGATCTCGGTGAAGTCCATGCCCGTAGGCTAACCTCATGAGCCAACTACAAAAGCCCAATTCCTCACGGGAATCGTTATTTCTGCTTATAATTCTCCACTAAATTTGAATGTATTCTTCCTTGGATTGTCAGAAAAGCGAAACCTTCGCCCAAAAAGGAGGCCCTTCTATAGAAGGGCAATGCCCAGATCGACCCTTGACAAGCCTTAGTAATTCTGGAAACTACAGTGCCCCTCGCACCGTAGATAGCTACTCGGTCCTTAGAAGACCTTAACTATTTATCCACCCCCTCCAAAAACGCACCCCACAAATATTATGGCATGGCTCTGGTACTCACTCTATTTTCTCGTCCTCATCGGTCTCTCTGGTTATGGATTTCACCGTTTGATGATTATTGCGCTTTACCTGAAGCATTCACGTAAACGCCCTGAGCCAAAAACCCAATTCGAGGACCTCCCTTTGGTTACCGTTCAGCTCCCATGTTTCAATGAGATGCACGTCATGGAGCGCCTTCTGGAGTCCGTTTCTAATCTCGACTACCCGAAAGATAAACTTCAAATCCAAGTCCTTGACGACTCTACTGACGAAACCACTGAAATCTGTAAAGTAGAAGTAGCCAAGCTTGTCGAACGTGGATTCGATGCTGAGCATGTTCACCGCACCGACCGCACAGGCTACAAAGCCGGAGCACTCGAGAACGGAACCGCTACCGCCAAAGGCGATTACCTCTTTATCCTCGACTCTGACTTCGTGCCTAACCCGGATGTGCTTCACAAAACGATCCATTACTTCACCGACGACAAAATCGGGATGATTCAGACTCGCTGGGAGCACATTAACCGCACCTATAACGCCCTCACCCGCGTTCAGGCCATGTTCCTCGACGGTCACCTCGAACTTGAGCAGACTGCACGTAACCGCAGTGGTCGATTCTTCACCTTCAACGGCACAGCCGGTATCTGGCGTAAATCCTGTATCGATGATGCAGGCGGTTGGGAACACGACACCCTTACCGAAGACATGGATCTCAGCTATCGTGCCCAGCTAAAGGGATGGAAGTTCATCTTCCTCAATGATGTCACCACACCCGCCGAACTTCCTGTTGATATGGAAGGCTTCAAGAGCCAGCAGCATCGCTGGGCTAAGGGTTCTATCCAAGTTTGTAAAAAATGCCTCGTCGACATCTGGAAGAGCGACGCTCCTATTTACTGTAAGCTGGAAGCCACCGCGCACCTTACTTCGAACTTTGCTTACCTTCTCCTCTTTGCCCTGCTTTTCCTCATCTGGCCTAAACAGCACAGTGAATTGTCATGGTTTGCTGAAAACGGAATTTCCGAGCACCTTCTCAACTTCCCTATCTTCTTTTTTGGTAGTGTCTCAGTGGCGCTGTTCTACATCATGAGCCAAAAGGCACTCCGTCCTGACACTTGGCTGAAAGACATTCTTTACTTACCGCTCTTACTTGCACTCGGTATTGGTATGTCAGTTAATAACGCCAAGGCAGTGCTCGAAGCCATCTTCGGCCACGAGAGCAGCTTTGTCCGCACACCTAAGCACGGCATCAACAGCAGCGAGAACAAGGAAAAAGCAGCTTTCAAGAAGAGCAATTACAAAGCGATGAAGTCTCTTACTCCCATTGTGGAGTTTGCTTTCGGTATCTTTTTCACCGTAGTCGTCATCGACAACGCCATGAACAACAACTGGATCGCAGCTGTGCTTCTGATGCCTTTCCCCTTCGGATTCTTCTACACCTCGCTCAGTTCGCTCAGCCAGCAGCTTCCATCGCTGTTCGCCCCGCGCGCCACTGAGAAGATTGAGAAAAAGTAGATCCTTGCTCGATTCAAGATTTTAGGTAAAATGGCCTGCAATGTTTTGCCATTCTACCATACAAATCAACCAACCCGTGTGTTCCAAGAAAGTCTTGAGACCCACAGCCCTTGTCTTTGCCATTCTGGCAGCAAGCCTTTCCGCACTGCTGCTGAGCAGTTGTGGCACAGGAAATCCTCGTAATGGTGTGATCATCAGCGTCAAGGATCAGAAGATGCTCCTCGTTCGCAAAGGTGAACCGGTAAAGGCTTATTCTATTTCCACCTCCAAATTCGGGCTGGGCAGCAAACGCGGCAGCAAATGCACGCCAATAGGCCGAATGGAAGTCGCCAAAAAATTTGGTCGTGGAGCCCCCTCCGGAGCCGTATTTAAAAGTCGCCGTCGCACTGGTGAAGTAATCAGACCTGATGCACCAGGCCGCGACCCCATCGTCAGCCGAATTCTCTGGCTTCGCGGGAAACAATCACGCAACAGCAACACCTACGGTCGATACATCTACATTCATGGAACACCTGAGGAACGCAACATTGGCCACAAAGCCAGTTACGGCTGTATCAGGATGAAATCTCGCGACGTCATCGACCTCTACCGCCAGTTAGCCGTCGGCTCTCAGGTTCATATCATCCGAGGATCATTGAAACGCACTCAAGCCGGACAGGCCTACGCCGCTCAAAACGAGAGTTACCTTCCGGCAGCAGGCAACTAATTTCATCGAAATCGTGGCCAAATCCACTGTATTTTGGAAAAACGTAACATTTTCCTGTCCATCGAGCTTGACAGAGCAGCGTAAACGAGTAGTTTCGCCGCCCCGAAGCAGAATATTTTCTACTTCCCCCATTTTAACAAAGCTCTAACTTCGTCTATCCATGGCCAACTCAAAATCAGCTCTCAAGCGCGTCCGCCAAAACGAGACCCGCACCGCAAGTAATAAGTCGCTTACCAGCCGCATGAAGACCCTTCGCAAGAAGACTCTCGATGCAGCTGAAGCTGGCGATAAAGAAACAGCTCAGAAGACATTCTCCGAGTTCGCCTCTGCTGTCGACAAGTGCAAGAAGAACAACATCATCCACGCCAACAAGGCAGCTAACCTCAAGAGCAAGACGAATAAACACGTCAAAGGCTAATCAGGTTCAACGAACCATTTTTTAAAAAGCGGCTCCGTTCAATCGGAGTCGTTTTTTTGCGCCTCCTTTTTGTGTTTCTGATGGAAAACTCTCGCACTGACATTTTTTCTGAGACATTTTTATAGACAAGATAGTATCCCGATTTATCTGTTTACCAACGCAATGACATCCACACCACAACAGTCCCGACTCGATAAAGCCAAGGAAATTGCCAATAACCCCGGTAATTACAAGGTTTGTGAAGGCTGTGACTCAATTGTCGGCTCAGGAACCATCCTGTGTCCGAACTGCCATAGCTATCGATTCGATGGTGAGGCATCCCGTGTGGTCGATCAGGCTGTGTGGCTGGGCTGCCGTGAGCAGACGACTGTTACCGCGGAAGACCTCTTCTAAAGCACTAAAGCAGCCTAGTTCACCTAGAATGACTAAGCAGGAAATCGTCAATCAGCTCACCGAGCAATTGCGTCAGCAGTTTGCTACAATGTCTGATGCCGCTAAAGCTGCCCACGAGGCATCCACTGGGGAGGCAGCTAAGGCAGAGGGGAAATACGATACCCGTGGGCTCGAGGCCTCCTATCTGGCCGACGCACAAGCGGAGCAGAGTCAGAAACTGGGACGGTCGCTTCGTATTTTCGAATCGCTCACCCTCGATGACCTACCTGCGGGATCCTCTGTGGATCCTGGAGCACTCGTAGAAACCGAACTCGATGGAGATATCAGCTATTTCTTGCTTACTCCCTGTGCTGGAGGCATTAACATCCCCTATGAAGGATCAGATCTGACAACCGTATCGCCGGAGTCTCCGCTCTACCAGAACCTCCTCGACTGCGATATTGGAGATATTTTGGATTCTCCTGAGTTGATGATCCTCGATATCCTTTAGATTCCAACCAGATCAAAAATTGGGCATTCTTTCCTTGCTCAGTCGCGACATCAGGGAATGATAAGCCCATGAAAAAAATCCTCATCACCCTCGCTGTAATGGCTCTGTTCGCTGGAGTCACCCAGGCAGCGCGCCAGAATGCTGTCGACAAGGAAATGGAGGACTACGCCCGCGACCTTTTCCGCGCTCACCCTGAAGCTGCAGGTGATGATAAACCCCGCGACGCTGCTAAAAAAATGTATGAAGATGCCAAGCAAAACAGACTGCTTGAGCTCACTAAGGACGAAGAAAAAAATCTTCGCAAACGCGAGGAAATGGTGGTTGCAGGCAGGTATTCCGCGGCCATCGATCAGCTCAAGGCTCTCAACAGCAAAGACCCCAAAATATCCTTCCTCATCAAATACGCTGAAAACCCAAAAATCAAATCCGACGAGAAGCTGTTAGCGTATCGTTTAATGCAGCATAACTACAAAAAAGCAGCCGTTGATGCCGCCCGAGCGCGCCGCATACGGATCACTACCATCCTAACCAAGTATAGGGCCTACAAGGATAGCAACGACGGCAAAGCCCCGCCAAGCTTGGGTGATCTCGATCTTCCTGAAGACTGCCAAAAATTCACCAACTCCAAAGGTGAAGAGGTCGACTACATTTATATTGGCCATCTTGGACCACGATTGAACACAAACAACACCCACGTCGTGCTCATCGAACCCGAACCCCTGGGGGACAACCGAGTCTGCGGACTCGATGACGGGAACGTAGCCAACTTTAAAAATAGCCAAGTCCAACCGCACATCGATAAGATTGTCAAATCGATGAACGACGGCACAGCCCCAAATAGTGGAGGTGGAGGCGATGGTAAAGCTGGCGGAGGACAAGCTGCCCCGGCCGGTGCTCTTACGGGTTTCATGAAAAGATACAAAATCTTCAAAGAGCTCAATAACGACAAAGAACCTAGCTCCATAGATGAGCTTAACCTTGCCGACAAAGATAAAAATTACACCGACCCAGGCACTGGCGAAAAGCTCGATTGGATCTTCCTTGGCTCGAGCTCAAAAATCAGCGCTGGAGAAGGGATTAAAGTCATCGTGGCTTCACCAAAGCCCTCTGGCGGCAGCCGTCTTGTAGGTCTATCCAACGGCAAGGTCGTCACAATCAAGGAGTCCCAGATCGGGCCAATGCTTAATAAATAACACTCTCACTAACTTACATACACAAACCCAATGAACTCACTCATCGATTCTATTACCGCCGATATGAAGACCGCCATGCGTGATCGCAATAAGGTAGCTCTTAATACCATCCGCGCCCTTAAATCTGCCGTCACCAACGCAGCTATTGAAAAATCAGGCGCTGGCACCGAGCTACCTGAAAACGAAGTCATCAACATCGTGCGAAAGCAAATCAAACAACGCCAGGACTCTATCGAGCAGTTTGAGAAAGCCGGTCGCGCAGAACTTGCCGACAACGAAAAAGCCGAGATCGCCATCCTCGAGAACTACCTCCCCACCCCACTCACCGATGAGGAAATCGTGGCTGCCGTAGAGGCATCCATTGCAGAAATCGGAGCCGAAAGCAAAAAAGATATGGGCCAGGTCATGAAACTACTTCAGGAGAAAACCGGAGGCAAAGCCGATGGAAAAAAACTGTCTCAAGAAGTCATGAAGAGGCTTTCCTAGCTCTCTCCTTAGCGAAGGATACAAACCCTTCGCTACTTCATAAACTCCCTTCATGAAAGTCACCGCCATTATCGTTGCCGCTGGATCGAGCCGTAGGATGGGCTTTGATAAATTGCTCGCGCCTCTAGCGGGTAAACCTGTGCTCCAGCACAGCATTCAGGCATTCGTCGATTGTGACCATGTCACTAATATTATTGTGGTCTGCCCTAAGGATAGGTTTGATACATTAGACTTGGAATTCTCTCACAAACTTATTCAGCGCGTCGACGGAGGTATAGATCGCCATGATTCGGTCGCTGCTGGACTGGCTCTCCTCTCGGACGACACCGATTACGTCGCTGTCCACGATGGCGCTCGGCCATTGATAACCTGTGAGCAAATTGGCAGGGTGCTACAAGCTGCTACAAAACACAGCGGCGCAGCATCGGCTCGCCGCGTTACGGAGACCGTTAAACGTGCTGATTCCAAAGGCCAAGTCACTGAGTCCGTATGCCGTGACGATCTCTGGTTGATGGAGACTCCCCAAATTTTCCGAGCTAACTTGTTAACCGATGCCTATGGCGTAGTGCAACTCAAGGGTGAACGTGTCACCGATGAAGTCTCCGCCATGGAGCTCATTGGCCATCACACCTACCTAGTCAGTAATCCGGGACCCAATCCAAAAATCACCTACCCACAAGATATCGAGCAAGCTGAGCGCTTTGTGTAGAATTCACGATTCATCAGGCCCAATCGGGCAGCTGTAGTTTGAAATCTGGAATCCTGACGCGGACTTTTTTTCCCGCTGCAGTCGTGCCAAAAAATGAGCCGCTCACTACGGCATCATCGGCTGTGATGTGGTAGCTATTGTAGGCAAAGTCATCGCCTGGATCGAGCACAGGTGTTTGTCCCACGACGCCGTCGCCTTCGACAACAGTGAACTCGCCATCATTTTCACGCACCACCCATTTCCGACCCATGATTCGCACTCGTTCAGTGGAGTCGTTCACGACTGTGATGAAGTAGACAAAAGGATGCGGCTTATCACTGGGGGCATCAAGGGTAGGCATGTAGATGATATCATCCACACGCACGCTTAAGCCCTCGAGCTCGTGATAATTTCCCTGATGGTTATCTGGCACTTCAATAATGGATAGTTGAATATGGAAAATGGACAATCACATTCTTGATCCTAGTCGCTTCAACTTCCTTTTGACGCTCACCTTGGCGGCGGGGCTGATGCGGTCGACAAATAGGATGCCATTAAGGTGATCCACTTCATGCTGGATCGCGCGGGATAGCAGACCGTCCGTTTCCAGCTCCATCACACTACCGTCTAATTGCTGGAGCTTTGCCTTAACGATGCTGGGTCGGCGGACATTGGCTCGGATGTTATCAATACTCAAACAACCTTCGGTATCGCTTTCACGAGGACCATCTAGCTCTAGCTCAGGATTGATAAATACGAGAGGCATTACCTCCTCCATGCTAACATCCTCGCCATTGACTTTAAGAAAGGTAACACACTCGGGGTCATGAGACACGTCGATCACAGCCATACGAATATCTTCTCCCACCTGAGGTGCGGCTAGACCGACACCATTGGCATCGATCATGGTTTCTAACATGTTTTGAGCGAGTTCAAGCAGAGTCTCATCCACCTCTTCAAGTTTCCGACATTTTTTGCGAAGTACGGGATCGCCGTATTGAGTGATTTCTAAAACCATGATGTATAAAAAATAGTTAGTTTTCCGTCTTTAATGATGATTCGGGGATTTTAACCCTTGTGGGAACATCCTTAGGGTCGAATCCCGCGTCAATCAAGGCTTTTTGAATTTTGATAAACCCTTGGAGAGGTAGCATCTTATCGGGTTCAAGCTCAAGTTTCCTGTCCGGAAACTGCTCACGAAAAACCTTCAAATATTCAACCAGCATCTCCTCGTGGACCCTTGTGGCATCGAGCTGGATCGTGCCATCAGCGGCAATCGCCAATACTGATGATGAGCTCACCACTTGTATTACGATTGAGTCTTGGGCTAGTGCCAATTCGATAACCATGGTTGATCGTTCCGTCTTTGACTCAGTCATGACGGCAAAGTAAATTAACATAATCGCTAGAATGTCGATCAATGGAATGATCGGCACTAGCGGGATATTGCGTTTGACACGTTGAAACTCCAATACTTTAAACGGTTACTTGTTTTTTAAAAAGACATGCTGATGGCAGGCCGATGTAACCTCACCTAACAGAACCTCTAATCGCACCGCCATCATTTCGATTTTTCGGTTAAAATGACTGTGAGCAATTACAGTAGGAACAGCCACTGCCAAGCCCGCCACGGTTGTATTCAGAGCCGTTGCAATTCCTTGACCTACCTTCACCGAATCAGCACTAACTCCGACATTGGCAAAAACCATGACCAGTCCACTGGCTGTTCCCAGCAATCCGAGCAGTGGAGCAATGGTGATCACCACCTCAAGTGCCGGCATTCCGGTGTTCATTTTAACAATTTCCTCACGTGCGGCCGACTGCACAGCCTCCTGCACCTCCCCCTGAGTTCTGCCAGCATTGCGGAATGCCACACTGCACAGACGGGCCAGAGCGGTCTCTCCGGCTGTAAACTCCTCCTGGAGGCCATTGAGTCCACCGTCTTCAAGAAGCTCTTCAATCTTCTCAACTTCGGAACCCAGTTGCTTGGGGACGATGAGAGATTTACTCAATGTCATCACCTTGAAAACAACGATACCCACTGCAACCAGCGAGCACGCCAATATCGGGATCATAAACCAACCGCCTTGGCGGAAAAAATTCCACACAACCTCCCAGGCTGCGAGGTCTGAACTATCCATGAGTAAATGCATTGATGATATAAATGAGATGTAAAAAAACGTTTGCTGCAAATGAGATGCACTCTAGACCTTGATTGATCCAGCGGGAAATAGTGATATTTAAAAATAAAAGTTATAGATCAACTCCAGAGGCTCTCCCTTGAGCTCTTTGAGCACGGACTTGGGCATCTCAGGCAGCTTTGCTTGACGGATCGCACGCTGGGTGAAGCCTCTCTCGATGTAGTTAGCCCCAATCACTTCCTGAAACTTGATACCCGTGACTTTCCCGCTTTTATCGACATAAAACCGCAGTGAAATCACGCCGGGCACAATGTGATCGCGGTGCTGCTCACAGTTCCTTCTCCACTGCAGCTCAACAGCCTTACTCACCGACGCCTGATATCGACCTAATGGAGAGTTTTTGACATTAATCGCACTTTTACCCTTACGGGAAATAGAACCAGTGACCTTGGTTTTTTTTACATGGCCTTGAAAACCATCCTTTTTGGGGTCCTGTTCAGTCTCTTCCCCCTTTCCTTCTTTAGTCGCTCCCTTGTTTGGACGCTCCTTGGGCGCTTCTTCGGCCTTGAGGTCATCATCAATGTCCTTCTTCCCCTGCCCGCCTTCGGTGGTAGGCAGCATCCGCCCCTCAGGAACGTGTTTGTTTTTAGGCTTGGGCGAGGATGATTCGTCTGGCTTGGTCGATTCCACTTTAGGAGCGTCATCGATGAGTGTGTTATCTTTCCTCGCACTCGCCTCCTGAGGTGCCTCTGTTTCCTCTCCCTTTTTATCCATCCCTACCGATCCATCCTGATAGGTTTTATTAATCGTTTCAACGTGGCCGGGGTGAAGAGGTGCTGCACCATCCTGCGATGGTGTGTTAGGATTCGCTCCTGGCGTCGGTGGCATCTCCGATGCCGCTCGAGTATCACGCTCACCGAGAACGTCAGTGGGAGCATCGGGCGTGCCTTTCTGATCAGCTGATGTGCGAGCAAACTTTTGCTTTTGCTCAGGTAGAGTTTTTCTTTCTTCGGGTGTCTTTTCTACAACTGGAACAGGGCTCGGTGGAGTTGGTGGAGTAGGCTGAGCCGCCACTGGAAGTATTTCAGGCTTGGGTTGTGGAGGTTGGTCAGCTGGTTGTTCTGGAACAGGGGTTGGCAACTCCATTGGAGGAGGAGGTAGAGACTGAGCAACAAATGGTAGCATCCTTAGAATCACCTCGGCTTCTGGATCGGGCTCCTTTTCAGGCGACTCCATAGCAAACAGCGGTAGGTCCCAGATAATGAGTAAAATCCAGAAGCCAAAAACAAAAATGTGCACCCCTACCGCCGCAACAACGGAGAAAATGGCTCGTTTTTGGATTAACGTGAACTGGCTCACCCCTGTATCTTACGCCTAAAAGCCAAATACCAAACTCCAAATTCTAAGTTTTGGAGCTATAGTTGCATTGTTTCAGTCACATTTTCTCTTTCTTGGTATTTGGAGTTAGGTATTTGGTGTTTAATTTTACGGTTTGGAGTTTGAAACTTGTAACTTATCCGACCAGTCTCCGACCGTGAACATTGAAGTGGATAGCATCGAGGCACAGCGGATTGACCAGTTTCTGGTCAGCCGACTACCTGAACTCTCGCGCTCCCGTATTCAAGCCCTTCTGAAATCCGGCGATATTCTGCTCAACGACTGCAAAGCGAAAGCAAAACAAAGCGTTTCCAGTGGTGATCACATTTCCGTAGTCATCCCTGAGCCAGTAGCGGCCGAAGCCCAACCGCAAGATATTCCACTGGAAGTCCTCTATGAAGACGACGACATCATCGTGATTAACAAGGCTCACGGCATGGTGGTTCACCCCGCTGCAGGTAATGCGGATGGCACTTTGGTTAACGCTCTGCTTTTCCACTGTAAAGGACAGCTCGCTGGTATTGGTGGTGTAGAGCGCCCCGGTATCGTACATCGACTCGATAAGGACACTTCAGGATGTATCATCGTGGCAAAAAATGATGCCGCTCATCAGTCGCTGACCACACAGTTTCACGATCGCACTAACGAAAAACGTTACCTAACCGTGGTTCAAGGAACTCCGAATAAAAAGAAGGATAGCGTCTTCACTAACATTGGTCGTCATCCAGTGAACCGACTTAAAATGGCCGTGGTAAACCCAGGAAGTGGTAAATCAGCCATCACTGACTACAAGGTGCTTCACCAAGCGCCCGATGGCACCTGTCTCATTCTCTGTGACCTGCATACAGGTCGCACCCATCAGATCCGAGTTCACATGCTTCATATAGGAACTCCGATCCTAGCCGACCCTATCTACTCCAAGCCGGCGCGCCAGACTGTGCAAACAGGCCGTTTGATGCTTCACGCCTGGCAACTCGTTATTGATCACCCTCGCAGTGGTGAACGCGTAGCGTTCCAAGCCCCTATCCCCGAAGAATACAAACCTTGGACTGATCATATGGAGGGTGGACTCCCAGATCCTCTCTAGCTAGACTGGTGGACGTGGCGGTCCACACTACTTATTAAATCATGAACGATGAAAACCTAGTCGAGTCTCTACTTCCTGCTGTTGACCAACAGTTAGGATCTCCACAGACCCCTTATGTAAAAAAGACATTCATCCGGCTTGTCGAAAAAGAAGAGGTCAGCCCTGATGAAGCAAAAGAACTCATCGCTCTATGTTTAGCCGATGAAACGAACCGCATGTATATCGACAAACGCGACTTCGACGTACAGCGATATCAGCAACTACTAGAAGGACTCCCTGGTGAGCCTGGTGAAGGTGAGTAAGTTATTAAGTGAATATGTGATTACTTAACAACTGAATCACATAATCACCTACTTACTTCTCCCCGTCTTCACCTTCTTCCTCCTCAGGCGGCGCCTTGGGAAGTTTATCAACTTCGTCGAGGACGTTAACCATACCAACTCCGCGTGCGGCGGAGGTATCTAATCGGAAATCAAGTCGTGGCGTGCAACGGAGCACTACACGTTTGGCAATCTTGCCCTGGATAAGTTTACGTTTCTGACCAAGTTGCTCTAGCACCTTGGCACCATAGCCACCTAACACTCCTACAAAGACCTTAGCCTCGCGCAAGTCCTGGGTGATTTCCACGGCACCAACGGTAACAAGCGCACCTCCGAATTCGAAATCACGTAGCACCGTGCTGATTTCACGGCGAAGGACCTCGTTAATTCTGTCTAATCGTTGGCTCACGGGAAAAATTGCTAAATGATATATCCTAAATGCTAATTTTCTACAAAGTTTGTTCGACCTTCTCGAGGATGTAGCACTCGATGACGTCGTTTTCTTCGTAGTCGTTGAACTCGCCAAGGCGGATACCACAGTCGATACCTTGCTTGACCTCATCCACCTCATCCGCAACGCGGCGAAGTGTGGACATCTTACCGTCGAAGACAGGAATCTTACCACGCAGCACACGGGCGTGGGCTGTGCGGGTGACCTTACCATCCTTGACGATACAACCAGCAGCACGACCACGTTTGACTTTGAAGACCTGCTTAACTTCGGCGTGACCGATGATACTCTCACGAGTAAGAGGATCGAGTAACCCGAGCATGGACTCTTCAACAGTGTCGATGAGTTCGTAAACGATTGAGAAGAGCTTTACTTGCACACCTTCACGCTTTGCAGCACGAACGGCATTGCTTTCCACCTTGGTATTAAATCCGAGCACAACGGCATCGGATGAACTGGCAAGGAGAATATCGTTTTCGGTAATCGCACCTGCTGCGGCCTTGATGAATTTAGGTTCAACCTTGTCGCTCTTAATCTGGTTAATCGCGTTTTCAATGGCTTGAACGGATCCTTGCACATCACCCTTGAGGACGATGTTAAGCTGGATCTTATTCTCGCCCTGAACCATGGAAAGCAGATCTTCCATGCGGCTTTTCTTAGGTCGAACGAGGCGCTTATTACGCTTCTCATCCTGGCGTTCCTCGGAAAGCTTCTTGGCTGCTTTCTCATTCTTCATCTGGACAAGCTCGTCGCCTACGTGAGGCAGTTCAGCAAATCCGATGATCTCCACAGGAGTGGCTGGGCCAGCTTCCTTTACCTGCTCACCGAGGTCGTTAAGCATCGTTTTTACTTTACCAGCATATGGTCCACAGATGAATGGGACGCCTGCTTTAAGAGTGCCTGCCTGCACCATGACGGTAGCGGTAGGTCCTTTACCAGCTTGGATACTCGCCTCGATGACCGAACCACGAGCATTGGCATGTGGGTTGGCTTTAAGTTCTAACACCTCAGCCTGAAGTGACATCAGCTCGATGAGTTCATCCATTCCCTGACCAGTGGTCGCGGAAACTTCGACACATTCGATATCACCACCAAAATCAGTAGGTTGAAGACTGTGCTCCATGAGCTGGGTCTTAACACGTGTAGGATCGGCTCCTGGAGTATCGCACTTATTGATAGCAACGATGATTGTCTTCTCTGCCTTTTTAGCGTGTGCGATCGCTTCGATCGTCTGAGGCATGATGCCATCATCTGCGGCTACTACGAGTACTACGATGTCAGTGACATCCGCACCACGGGCACGCATTTCGGTAAAGATCGAGTGACCAGGGGTATCGATAAAGCTGATAGGGTGTCCGTTGTGCTCCACACGGTAAGCACCGATGTGCTGTGTGATACCTCCAGCTTCACCTGAGGTGACCCGGCTTTTACGAACGAAATCGAGCAAGGATGTTTTACCGTGGTCAACGTGTCCCATGAAGGTAATAATCGGAGCACGATACTCGAGTTTTTCCTCAGGTTCGTCTTCAAGTTTCTTAGCTTTAGGCTCTTTGATTTTTTTCTTATCCTTGTGAACTCCACCTCCTTTTTCGCGTTTCTCACGTTCAAAGGTGAAGTCATGCATTTCACAAAGTTTTTCAGCAATATCGGGCTCAATTGCCTGATGAGGAGCAACGAATACTTCGAGCTTAATCAGGTCTGCCATAAGCTGGAATGGCTTGAGATTCATCAGGTCAGCAAGATCACTCACAATGATCGGCGGCTTGATTGTGATGATATTCCCTTCTTTTACCGATGATTTTTCTTCTCCGGCTTCATTTTCAGAATCTGCAATATCTACCGGAATGGCAGCGGTGTCAGAGGAAGCTTTGTTGAGGGAAAACTCGTCCTCCTTTTTTTTCTCAAGAAGCTTAGAAATGGCAGGCATTTCTTTTTTCACCCCGCCCTTCTTACGAATGACGGATATTTTTTTCTTACCATCTTCATCATCAAAGATATCGAGTGCAGCCTTCTTTTTATCATCCACGGTCTCGGCCTTGGGGGCTTCGACACGTTGACGCTCACGGCGTGACAACTTCTTGGCGGAGTCATCGAGTAAATCGAGGACTTCCTTATCTTTTTTCGGTGTATCGCTGGAGTCTGCCATGCTGGATGTTGAGTAGTATGAAAATGAGAGAGTAAAGTTTTAGAAAATGAGTATGAGAAAATGAGAAAATTAAGCTTCTGTGCTTTCGGCTTCTTCCGATGACTCCTCTGCAGTAGCGTCGGCCACCTCATCTACAGGAGCTTCCACGACTGCCTCTACAGGGGCAGTTTCGGCAGATTCCTCTGCAACTGGCGTCACTGCGGGTTCTGCCACAGGAGCTTCGTCAACTGGCTTCACTTTGCTAAGGATTATCTCAGCTTCCTCTTGGGAAACCTCAAGTGCCTGAGCAATGTATTCGGCGGGCATCTGAGCTACGAGTTCAGCAGATGCACCACCTGCACGGAACAACTTGTCGGCCATTTCATCATTAAGTCCAAGTTGTGAACCAAGGGAGTGCGCTGCGTCAGTAACGCGTTCTTCAAACTGTTCGTGTTGAGTCTCATCCTTGCTGACCTGAACGTCCCACCCCATCAGCTTGGCTGTTAGGCGGCAATTCTGACCACGACGACCAATCGCCTTGCTCAGTTCCTCTTCATCAACGGTGACGGAAACAACTTTGTTTTCCTGGTCGAGGTTAATGGTGCGTATGTTAGCAGGCTTAAGAGCGTCTACTACGAAGACAGCAGGATCGTCGCTCCAGCGGATGATGTCGACTTTTTCGTTGTTGAGTTCGCGAACGATGTTCTTCACGCGGGCTCCACGGAGACCAACACATGCGCCGACGGGATCAACTTTATCATCGTTACTTGCGACAGCAACTTTGGTGCGGTATCCGGCTTCACGGGCAATACCACGGAGCTCAACGGTGTTGTCGGCGATTTCAGCGACCTCGGATTCGAACAGACGGCGAACAAAGTTAGGGTGACTACGGGAAAGGATGATCTCAGGGCCACGGGTCTCGTTTTCAACGGCAACGACGTAAACGCGGATGCGATCACCAATGTTATAGTCTTCAGTTACGACACGCTCACGTGACGGGATACGACCTTCGAACTTTCCGAGGTCGACCAAGACATCGCTCTTTTCAAAACGACGAACCGTTCCGCTAACAATATCGCCAGCACGGTCCTTATACTCGTCATAGATCATTTCCTTCTCAGCCATGCGGAGACGCTGCATCATGGTCTGCTTCGCTGTTTGCGTGGCAATACGACCAAAGTTTGCAGGTGTGACGTTAAAATCGACACTATCACCGAGCTCGGCATCAGGTTTGCTCTTGCGAGCTAAAGAAATAGGAACCTCATTGAACTTATCAACGTAATCGTCATCAGCGACACATTCGAGAGAAGCATACATGACAGTATCTCCCTTTTTAGTGTCGACATCAGCACGGATGGTCTCGATGGCGTCGGCTCCGGGAACCATTTTACGGTAGGCTGAAATAAAGGCGAACTCGAGTGCGGCAAGGACCTTTTCGCGGTCGATGCCCTTTTCTTTCTCGTAGTAGTCAATGAGAGCGACGATGTCGTTGGTCATGGCTTTTTTGGAGTGATTAGGTAGTTAAGAGGCTATGTAGCTATTGTAAAGCTGGTGAAGTTGTGGATTTCTCAGTACCTTGAGACACAAAAGAGTGGGTCTAAGGACCCACCCCCGAGCGATTCGCAGAGCTGATGCGCAGTTCCATAAGTCTGAATTGCTTGTCTGACAAGCATAAACTCTCTCTTTATTGTGTATTTAGCACGTCTAAACGCCCAATTCTAGAAGCCCCCTCCCCACCTCGAGAGGAGCCATTTTCACCGATATTTCGTCGGATTGAAAAAAAAATGCGAAAAGGGTAAATTAAATCTTGCGAATTAGCCACGGATAAGTAGTTTGCGCCCGCCCAGCGACCGGAAACGGAAGCAAAGCAAAAACCCAACATAATGCGCAGGTAGCTCAGTTGGTAGAGCAGTTGGCTTTTAACCAATTGGTCCTGGGTTCGAGTCCCAGTCTGCGTACTTTCTCTAAATTAACCCGCCTCCACCAAGGCGGGTTTTTTGTGTCTGGATGTCACCTACGTCCAAGCCAAGCAGACTGGGGCGAGAACCTTTCGGAAGTCCCTTGCAAAGGGGCTGGAGAAACATGGTTCGACTGCACAAGTGCCCGCGCATCGCGGGCTTTCTTACTAACTAGAATTCCGG
>Ga0302134_10000429_pt1 | contig 17999 bp, 18 predicted proteins | sample CB9_SCM_MG_FD_203123 | JGI IMG/M metagenome (GOLD analysis project Ga0302134, IMG submission 203123) | Marine microbial communities from Western Arctic Ocean, Canada - CB9_SCM | ecosystem: Environmental > Aquatic > Marine > Oceanic | place: Canada: Western Arctic Ocean | collected 2017-09-19
CAGTATGAATATCAAACACACCGTCCTCACCCTGAGCGCCTTTGCGGCTTCATTCCAGTTCGCTTCTGCGGCAACCATCTTCCAAGTCGATCTACAAAGGTCAGGCAGTCCTGCCAGTCAGGAATCTCAAGCAGGCTGGACAGCTTGGGATGTAACGAAAACCGACGGGGGTGCAATTCCTCACGTACCTTCAGTGACCAGCACGATCGCGGGTATTGGCATCACCATTACCGCCAATGGTGCAGGGGGACGTGTTACCCCTCGTGGGGGCAGCCCCGACGACCGGGGCGGCGAAATCACCGGCACTAGTTGGGATGACATGGTCGAAGATTTCGTTATCGTCAGAAATGGGGACGACACCGCGACCGTGAGTCTCACGAATCTCAATAGTTCCCTGAGCTACTCTCTCACCGTTTTCCACAATGAGCCTTACGTCCTCAATGCAGGTTTTTCGGGAGGCACCCAGACGCCCAGCATCACGACAGGCACCCTCGTCTCGGCGGACGCGGGATTGATCACCAATGTCCAGCCCGGCGCACGCTCGGATGGCGATTTTGACACGTCGGTCATCACCTTCACACCAGACGGTGGCGGCGCAGCCAGCATTCTTTACAGTAGCTCGACTGACTTCATCGTGTTCGGCGGCCTCGAACTCAACAGCATCCCAGAGCCATCGACCAGCCTTCTCGCCGCAGTGGCCGGGCTAGCTCTAATCCGGCGCCGTTGCAGGTAGCCGACCGCGTTCTCCTTCCAATCCATTTCCTCCTAACCCAAGAGTCTCCATGTTAGCACGACTCACCCTCATTCTCGGGGTGCTTGTCACCTGTTCGCAGATAACCCCCTTTCTTCTTTGAGCTGCTGGCAAACTTGCTCCACTACCTGTGTTTCTTCGTCGCACTTCAATTCTGACCATTTATGGCCATTTTCCCATTGCTAGGGATGGCCAAGAATGGCCATATCAGACCTATGAAGCTACTCAAATCCGGCCTCTGGTTCATGGTCTATCTCACACTACTTGTTGGAGTGGGTGCCGCAGGATGGTCTGTGCTAATATGGCTGGTAGGAGAGGAACGGCTTTTCTCGATTCCCTTGATCCACAATATCTTCAAGGCGTGTCCACTTGTCTTTCTCGCTATCGCCTTTCATATGGCCAAGCGGAGAATTTACGGCGGCGAAGAAAGCGAAGCAACCCCCTTTCTCCCCCTCGATGAGGCCATGGCCAAGCTTCCCGGCATCCGTTACCTCCGCTACATGGATGATTGGGTCATCTTCGCGGAATCCCGAAGGAAGCTCCGCCGTGCCATCCGCGTGATGAACCAAGTCCTCAGCTCGCTGGGCAACCCCCTATCTTCCCCATGACAGCCCCTCCGAACACCTCACTCAAAAAGCAAATTCCTAGCAGTAGTTGACAAAAAAAATAATTTAGGTTAATCTGGCAAGTCATTCTTAAAGAGAAATAAAATATAAAATATCATGAAATATAAACTAACATTATTATGTGCTCTATCAGTGCAGTTGAGCCATGCCGCTACGACAGCACTCCCGAATAATACTTTTGCCGTTGATGAAGGAGTAGCATTCACTATAGGAAATAATGGAGCATCAGACTTTGTATTCAACTGGACAGACTCAACAGTTACTTCAAATATATTAGATCCAAAACTCATTCTAACTGTTGGAGAAACATATACATTCGAACGAACCACTGATTTACACCCCTTTGCAATCACAGATGACACACTTTCCACAACAGTAAATTTCGGTTCTCTTGTTAGAGACACAACCGATTCTGCAGTTATTACCACCGCTACTCTATCTGGCGGAAGTTTTGTAGCTCAACCCTCTGGTGGCTCTACCATCACTTGGACTCCAACTGCAGCAGAGATTGGTGATTATTTCTATACATGCACAGTAACCGGGCACACAGGTATGACTGGCAGCATTCAAGTAGTAGATGCAGTTCCTGAGCCATCTAGCAGCCTACTGGCTCTATTAGGATCTGGCTTTCTCTTCATCAGAAGAAGGAGATAATACCATCAATAAAAAAATAAATTCACTGTTAACACAGTTGTCAGTAAATAAAGATATAATGTTACATGCCCATCTGTAACATTATACCTTTAAAATTCTGAACACTTCATAAATAGTGCATTTTTTTCACTCTCATTCATCACAGCCACACTCAACTATGGCAAACTGCTATAGGATAATAACTGTCCGTTTGTGGATTTGATGCATTTCTTCTTTTATACCCTCCTTAATATTATCAGAAAGCCAGCAACTATTAACTACTTAAAATTTAGTTAGGCAAACCATCTATTTAGCTCTTTGTTATCTCGCTGAGCAAAAAAAAAGCTTCATCTATTCGATGAAGCCTACCTGATAAAATTTAGCTATTACCTTAAAATTAGTCATCAGTGTATTTCTTATGACCTTCTTTCTTAAGACCTTTCCATTTCTTTGCCAGATCTTTAACAAGGGCATCGTCCTTCTTTACATACGCTATTTCCATTTCACAAAGGATCGCGTAAGTAAGACCCATTAGCCTGCGAGAATAACCCCCTATCTTCCCCATGACAGCCCCTCCGAACACCTCACTCAAAAAGCAAATTCCTAGCAGTAAGACCTTAAGTCACTAATCAACCCCCTATCTCCTCCTCGCATGATGCTCTCGACCACCTCACCCAAAAAATAAATTCCTAGCAGTCAGCCTGGCTCGACCTGGCATGTCACGTCGAGCTCTGCCTATGAGAAATAGGCATTGACGGACTTCGCTTATGCGCGGAGGTTATGAGGGTTATCCCATGACCCGTATGATGAAAATTCTCTGTATAAGCGTGCCGCCACTTGTTGTTCTGACCCTGTATTTTTCTCAGGCTAACGGTGCTCAAGGAGCATCTGAAGTCTCAGCAAAACCAGAGTATGTGGCCGAGGCACCACTGCCAAAGGGCTGGCCTAAACCCGGCCCATACAATGAAGTCTCTTTGAAGCGTTTTCCCGCATACCGCGTAGCGTATACCGATGCTTTCAGTAGTAGTTTTGCATTTTGGCGTTTGTTTCGCCACATCAAGCGCGAGGGCATTCCAATGACTTCACCCGTTGAGATGGGCATGAAGGAGAAAGGAAGTAAGGGCGAGAAATTGGGCATGAAGTCGATGGGCTTTCTCTACCAAGATGAGGAGGTCGGTAAGCTCGGCAAGGATGGTAAAAAAATTGAAGTGCGAGACGTGCCGGCGATGCAGGCTTTCAGCTACACGTGGCAGGGGGACAAGAATGGAACGACTATGCAGAAGGCAAAGTTGGCACTTGATGAGGCAGTGCAAAAGGCGGGGCTAAGGAGTGAAGATTACCGGGTGATGGGCTACAATGGCCCCCGAACTCCCGATGCTAAAAAGACCTGGGAAATGTTATTGGTGTTGCCGGCTAAAGCACAACTCCAACCGCCTGTAGAAAAACCTTAGTAGGCACATACCCATGGAAATCTCTCTGGTTTATCCGCATCAGCTTTACAAAGAGCACCCAGCTTTAGATGAAAAACGTCCTGTGTTTCTCATCGAGGAACCCCTGCTTTATGGCAGTGATCGCAAGTGGCCGCTTGAGCATCATGCACGCAGACAGGCCTTACTTCGCGAGGCCGGCGTGCTCTATGTGGATGGATTAGTGGCTTCTGGCTACAAGGCTGAAATCATTGAGATTCCATCCGGCCAAGCGCATAGCTGCGACTTGCTTGATAAGCTCCCTGGTAAGGTTAGCATCATTCATGTAGCCAAGGTGGTCGATGACTTGATCAGCCGGCGCTTGCAGCAATGGTGTGATCAGAAGGGCATCGATTTGCTGTGGTATGAAACACCCAACTTCCTCACGCCTGAGGACTGGTGGCGTGGATACCTAGAGGGCAAAAAGAAACCCTTCATGGCGCATTTTTATCAAGCGCAGAGAAAGCGCATGGGCATCTTGCTTGATGAGAAAGGGAAACCCGAGGGCGGATCCTGGAGTTATGATGAGCTCAATCGCAAAAAACTTCCCAAGACCTATATCGAGCCCAAGCTACCTGAGATCAAAGCATTCAGCGCGGAAACAAAGGCCTGGGTGAAAGAGCATTTCCCGAATGCTTGGGGTGAGTGCAGCATGGGCTTACCCAGAACGCATGAGGAGGCAGAGGCATGGCTTGAGGTCTTCTTGCAGGAACGCTTTGAGCTCTTTGGTGACTACGAGGATGCCATTTCTACGCGCTACGCTACCCAGCAGCACTCCTTGTTAACGCCGATGCTCAACATAGGATTATTAGATCCGGGCTATGTGGTGCAGCGTGCCATCGATTACGCCAAAGAACACGATGTGCCGCTCAATTCCCTCGAGGGTTTTGTCCGGCAGGTGATTGGTTGGCGTGAGTTTATGCGCTGCATGTATGAGCTGCATGGACGAGAGATGCGGGTGTCTAATTTCTGGGGGTTTACCCATGAGCTGCCAAAGTGTTTCTACACAGGTCGCAGTGGTTTGCCGCCCGTGGATCGTGCGATCAAAGAGTTACTCAAAACCGGCTACTGCCATCATATCGATCGGCTGATGGTGTTGGGCGTTATTTTCCAACTTTGTCATGTCAAGCCGACCGCGGTTTACCGTTGGTTCATGGAGATGTTCATTGACGCCTATGATTGGGTCATGGTGCCCAATGTCTATGGCATGAGCCAGTTCGCTGATGGGGGTAAATTTGTCACCAAACCCTATGTCTGTGGATCAAACTACATTCGCAAAATGTCAGATTATCCCAAAGGAGACTGGTGTGATATCTGGGATGGATTGTTCTGGGACTTTATTGACTCTAATCGCGACTTCTACAAAAAACAACCGAGGCTCGGAATGATGACCATGCAGCTCGATAAGATGGCGCCTGAGAAGCTACAAGCTCACAGAGATAATGCTGCGGCTTATCGTGAAAAGATCCATTCGGGATGGCAGTCTGAGCAGGGTGATGAACCAATCGAGCTTGCGCTATGAGGCATAAAAAATCCATGCAGATCAAAAGCCTGACAGCAATCGTGGTTCTTTTATGGGGGTCACTGAATCTGCTGAGCGCTCAAGAAGGCAGCGAGCCATTGGATGAAACAACAACAACGAATATGCTCATCGATTTTACGGACAAAAAGGCAGGCCATCAAATGAATGTCGTTAACGATGGTGTCATGGGAGGGCTTTCTCAAGGGACCATCGAAATGACGCAGAACGACAGCTTGCTTTTCAGGGGGAATATCTCGCTGCAAAACAACGGAGGTTTTTCTTCGTTTAGAATCGCAGGCAAGCTCTGGGACCTCAGTGCATGGAAGGGGGTTGAGATTCTGGTGAAAGGAGACGGAAGAGCGTATGGCTTGCGAGCGACTACGGATGAGCGATTCCTTCGTTCCTCAGTGTCCTTTACTGCCGATTTTAAGACAGAGGAAGATCAGTGGGTTAAGCTGCGGATACCTTTCTCGGCGATGAAAGCGAGCTGGCGTGGTAGGAAACTGGATCGCAACTTCGACCCTGCCCAAATCAAGGGGCTCGGCATCATTCTGGCTGACAAGCAGGCAGGAAAGTTTGCCTTAGAGATTAAATCTATCTCAGCGTGGAAATAGAGATCGGCTGGTATCTAGAAGGTGCGGACATCGCCCATGCCACCGTCAGCGTGGATGATCTGACCAGTGATGAATTTAGATTCATCGGATACAAGGAACTGAGCTAATGCGGCGATGTCGTCAGCTTCCCCGATTGTCTTGAGAGGGTGGCGGTCAGCCGAAGCCTGGCGTTTAGCATCACTGTTGATGAGGTGCTCAGCAAGCGGAGTATCGGTCAGAGATGGAGCAATCGCATTGACACGAATCGATGGAGAAAGCTCGGCGGCAAGTGAACGGGTCAGTCCTTCAATCGCACCCTTGGCCATGGCGATAGACGCATGGAATGGCAAGCCAGTCTGAACGGCTACGGTGGAGAAAAGCACTACAGAAGCAGCAGGTGATTTTTTCAGCGCGGGTAGGCATTGCTGAATGACTTGAGCGGCTCCGAGGGCATTGAGTTTAAACTCTGTGAGCATATCTTCTTCGCTCAGGCGGTGAAAAGGTTTTAGTGTGATGGAGCCGGGGGCATAAACGATGCCGTCGAGTTGATCGGGGAGGTTCAGCGCAGTGGGGTTCGCAGCATCGAAGATCTGATGCTGCGCGCCATTGCAATGACTGCTGGCAGTGCGGCTAGCGGTGAGTGTTTGGATGCCGCTGCTTTGAAGTCTGTCTGCCAGGCACTTTGATATGCCATGTGATCCGCCGATGATGAGAACTGTTTTCATAAGGTTGAATGGGTGTGCTCAGTAGCTTTAAAGTTTCTGAGGCTTATCTTAAGCCTGCTTTGTCGCTGAATAGTCGGGTAATGTAGTCGTAATAGTAGCATTAAGGCTGCCTACGAGGTGATACAAACCAAAGTAAGTGCGGTTAAGATAAAGAGCATGAGCATTGCCACGTGACGTGCTCAGCTTGGTGAGCTCTTGGTCGAGGCGTGCGTCTTCACCTAACTGGGCGAGCTCATCGAAATAGCTTCGATCACCGAAGTCGAACGTGCCATGCTTGAAGGGACGTGAGAGCAGCTCAACGGAATCCCTGAACAGATCAGCTAGCTTGTCTTTCTCATGGGGTTTGTCAGTATCGAGTAACAAGCCGATCTTACATAGGGCGTTACGAAATGTGCTTTCATCGTTGAGCACATCAGGATCCATTAGGGCGAAGTAGTCTTTGTAAAAATCATCTTCGAGAGACTTTGTGCAGCCAAAATCGAGCACCCAGAGCTCGTCGTCATGAATCTTGAAGTTTCCAGGGTGTGGGTCAGCATGAAACAAACGCAGCTCGTGAATCTGATGGTGGTAGAAATCCCACAAGGCCTGAGCGAGTTTTTGCTTCAGCTCCTGAGGGGCATCAGATTCAGCAAAGGTATCGAGATGCACACCGTGGATCCACTCCATAGTCAGAATACGTTTGCTGCTCAGCTCAGGGAAATATTCAGGGAAACGGGTGTGAGCGAGGTGCTTGGACTTGGCTGCGAGATCTTGGGATCGCTCAAGCTCAAGGTGGTAATTGGTTTCTTCAAGCAGGCGTTCCTCGACTTCCTTCATGTATGGCTCGATCGCCTTAGAGTCTAACTGAAAGATCCTAGTGGCGAGGGGTTTGACGATCGCGAGATCAGATTTGAGACTGTCCGCTACACCTGGATACTGAATTTTGACCGCGTATTTTTCGCCCTTGATTTCAGCCTGGTGAACCTGGCCAATGGAAGCTCCGGAGGCAGCCTTGGTGGTGAAGTGATCAAAGATCTCAGTGGGTCGTTTGCCCAACTCCTTCATAAAGGTGTTTACCACCAGAGGGTAGGTGAGTGGAGGGGCCTTGTACTGCGCTTGGGCAAATTGATCAGCGTATTGGTCGGGCACCATGTTGCGATCCATGCTCAGCATTTGCGCGAGTTTCAGTGGGCCTCCCTTAAGCTTGCTGAAGGTGTCATAAGTCTGGCGTGCCGTAGCTTCATGAAAGGCCGTCTTGTCATCGTTGCCAGTGATCGTTTTCCTCGCTTTATATTTGAGGTAATTAACTCCAACTTGAATGCCAGTTTGGGCAAGCTTGCTGGCACGCCCAATTTTATTTTTTGGGATTTTGGTCTGCTCTTTCATCAAGCTTAGGATCCTGGAAGGGTGAAGCGACGCATCAGGAACCTGCCAAGATCAAACGCTGAATCCAAGGTGCCCGAGCGGGCCATGTCAGCGCTAAATCGAACACTCTTCTCAATCAGAGCATCGGTATCTTGAAACTCAGCAGATTGATCCTTGCGGTGGAATTCGATAATGCTTCTGAACTGCTCGAAGAGCAGTTCGGGGTATTTTTCACTGACCTTGTTACGGTTCGCGATGGATCCATCCTCGATACCTTGCTCAATAATCTCCTTGGCAAATTCAATAAAGCGATGGCGCATCGGTTTGAGTGTCTTACTGCATCCTGGACGAGGGAAAAACTCAACTAAACGTGATCTGTTTTTCTGGGAGTGGACAAAAAACGTGAAGAAAAAAGCGAGCATCTTCTGGTCACCTGGGTAGTTGGTATAGTCCTCATCTTCATGCAGCACCTTGATGGTCTCCTCTACTAAGCGATCCCAATAACCAGACTCGAGAGCATCAAAACTGGCAGCGTGTTTGTAGAACTCGGCCTCCTCCATGCCGATCTCCTCGGTGAAGGCGTAAACACTACTTGGTCTATGACCTTTGGTGAGCAGCACATGCCAATACTGCTTCTCGAGCTCTTCCCTTGGGTTCTTTTTTGAAGTCGACTTAGCCATTGCACCCTTACTTAGAACCGAGTCAGAACTCAGTCAAATGGTAATTGCGTTATAATCTGCTTGCTTTAAGTGTTCATTAGATCACCTTGTTCGCATGAATACTCTTAAGAAGCTGGAGATATTGGCGGACGCGGCCAAGTATGATGCCTCCTGTGCCAGCTCGGGTGCAGCGCGGAAGGATTCCACGGGGGGTAAAGGGGTTGGATCCACTGGTGGAACCGGTATTTGTCACTCCTATGCTCCTGATGGCCGCTGCATCTCTTTGCTTAAGGTTTTGCTGACCAATGTCTGCCTGTATGATTGCCACTACTGTATTAACCGCCGCTCCAGTAATGTGCAGAGGGCGAGGTTCACGCCAGAAGAGGTCGTGGAGCTGACCTTGTCATTTTACAAACGAAACTACATCGAGGGTTTGTTTCTGAGCTCGGGCATTATACGCAGCGCTGACTACACCATGGAGCTGGTCATCAGAGTGGCGAAGCTACTGAGGGAGGAGCACCACTTCCGCGGCTACATTCACTTGAAAACCATTCCTGAGGCCTCTCCGGAACTGATTGCAGAAGCTGGCAAGTATGCCGACCGCCTGAGTATTAATGTCGAGCTTCCCAAGCAAGAAAGCCTCAAGAAACTTGCTCCTGAGAAAAACGTTCAGCGCACACGTGAAGCGATGAGCACCATCAACGCCCGCATCACTGAAACCAAGGCCGATCGTAAAGAACTCAGCAAGCGTAGATCCACTGCCAAAAAGCCGATCTTTGCCACTGGCCAAAGTACCCAGATGATTGTCGGTGCAGATGATTCCAATGACGGTGACTTCCTTGCCAGAGCAGGCGACCTCTATGGGAATTTCAAACTCAATCGAGTCTATTACTCTGCCTTTAGCCCGATTCCCGAACCCTCAGTGATCCTGCCGCTACAAGCACCGCCGCTGGTGCGTGAACACCGGCTGTATCAAGCGGATTGGTTGATGCGGTTTTATCACTATGGTGTGGATGAGTTAACCACTGCGGATGCGCCCAACCTCGATCTTGATATTGATCCCAAGCTCTCATGGGCGCTGCGCAACAGGCATACATTCCCTATTGATATCAACCGCTCACCCCTAGAGATGCTCTACCGTATTCCTGGACTTGGAGTCAGAAATGCCAAAAGGATCGTGCGCCTACGGCGTCACCACGGTGTTAGTCTTGAGGACTTGATCAAGCTCAGGGTGAATTTGAAAAAGACCATGCCCTTCATGATTTGTGTCAATCATCATCCGGCTCGCTTAGAGCTATCAAGTAGTGATCTGCGCGCAAAGTTCGCGCCGCCGCCGAAGCAAATGGAGATGGATTTTTCAGCAGCGCCGATCGTTCCAGCTGCAGAAAAAAACATGGTCAAGCAAGCTGGGGTAGAAGCCTTACATGGCGAATTCTAGAGCTCAAAAAGCAACGATGAAAACCGTATCTATTGAGCCCCATTTTCAAGCATGGCGTAAAGCTGCTCGCGCGCTATTGGCCGAGCAGTGTCATCCATCAGATGTCCTCTGGAGTAGCCAAGGCGGAGAAGACAATGGCCTTTTGTTTGCTGATGAATTACCTGCATTGCCAGCGGGAGCACCGCGCTTGAAGGTGCCGAAGAGCTTTGTGCGCCTCGCCGAGACCGTATCCGCTCACCGCTCAGGCAAGCAGTGGGCACTGCTCTATGAGATACTCTGGGAGATGACCTGCGGTAATGACCGCCGCATTCTCAGTAACCAAACAGACATTCGGTTGCGTAGCCTTGAGCGCATGCGTGCCACCGTCAGTAGAGACATTCATAAGATGCGTGCCTTTGTGCGCTTCCGTGAAGTGAAGGCTGAGGATGATGCTGGGGGAAATACCGGGGAGGGTGCCGTTGAGAATTTCGTAGCCTGGTTTGAGCCAGACCATCTGATCGTGCGCCTGAACACGGCCTTTTTTCGCAAACGTTTTGCGGGCATGCATTGGTCCATCCTGACTCCTGATGAGTGTGTGCACTGGGATGGTAGCAATATCACCTACACCGAGGGAGTGGAGAAATCAGTCGCTCCAGATAGCGATGAGCTTGAGGAGCTGTGGCTCGGCTACTACCGGAGTATCTTTAACCCAGCGCGTCTAAAGATCAAAATGATGCAGACCGAGATGCCCAAGAAGTACTGGAAAAACCTACCCGAGGCGGAAATCATCGAAGAGCTGATCGCTGGTAGTGGCGATCAGGTGCAATCCATGATGGACGAGCAGCAGCGGCCACTCAAGCGGGAGCCGCGTAATGCTTACCTTGCACGACTCAAAGAGATGGATGAGGAATGAGGAATTTGGAATGTTAGGATTTATTTGCCAAGTTCTCCAAGTCCCCTGAGCAAGGCGCGGTTTAAGCGGATGCCGGCCTCGAAGTTCTCAACATAATAATTCTCGTTGGGTGCGTGGATTTGGCAGTCGGGAAGGGCGAGCCCTAACATCAGTGCCTCAACACCAAAGATTTCCTTCATGTCTTGAATGATCGGGATGGAGCCTCCCTCACGGATGAGCACGGGTTCCTTGCCGAAGGCTGCCCTCAGTGCGGCTTGCCCTGCTTTGCCGTTTTCAGAGTTGGGGTCTGCGTAGAAGGGTTTGCCGTCATGACCCACCTCAACTTCGACGGCGACACCCTCGGGAGTGTGCTTTTCTAAGTGCGCTTGCACTTTTTCCATGATGTCCTTGGGGTCTTGATCTGGAACGAGGCGGAAGGAAAACTTGGCCATGGCCTCGGCGGGCAGCACGGTTTTTGATCCCTCACCTTGATAACCACCAGCGATGCCATTGACCTCAGCGGTGGGGCGTGCCCAGAGCCGCTCTGCAGAGCTGTAGCCAGGCTCTCCAAAGAGGGCGGGGGAGCCGGTGATGGCAAGCATGTCCTGCTCAGTCATTCCGGGAACATCCGCCCACATGTCACGTTCCCATTGTTCCAGCGGGCGAACGTCATCGTAAAAGCCTTCGATGGCGATATTGCCCTCCGCGTCGTGCAGGGATGCCACTAGTCTGGCGACGGCGGTGGCGGGATTGGCGACGGCGCCTCCATAGACACCGGAGTGAAGGTCGCCGGAAGGACCTTTCACCGTCACCTCACAGCAGGAGATACCACGCAGGCCGTAACCCATGGTGGGGACTCCCTGTGCGACCATGCCGGTATCGGAGACAGCGATGACATCGCACTTGAGCTCGTCCTTATGTTGTTGCAGAAAAGGCATCAGGTTCGGGCTGCCGATTTCCTCTTCGCCTTCAAAGAGGAAGATCAGGTTTACAGGTAGCACGCCGTCCTCGTGAATTGTTTCCTCCACCCCAAGAATGTGAGCGAGCATCTGGCCCTTGTTATCGGTGGCGCCGCGTGCCCAGATCTTGCCATCCCGGATTTCCGGTTCAAAGGGTGGTGAGTCCCAGAGCTCTACGGGATCCACTGGTTGCACATCATAGTGGCCATAGATGAGGCAGGTTTTTCTGCCTTCGACGTGTGGATTACGCGCAATCACAATGGGGTGCTGCGCAGTTTCATGCAGCTCAGTGTCCAGACCGATATGGTTGAGCTTCTCGATCAGCCACTCTGCACAAGCACGCACATCGCCGCTGTGATTAGAGTCCCTTTGAGATACTGGCAAAACGTAAAAAAGAGAACAAATCTTCAAGCTGTTTGGTCATGACCTATATTTTGAACTCAGCGTGTCAGGGGGGCAAGTATCAAATAGGAATCATCATCTTGCTGGGCAAAGATTCATGAATTCGTGGTTTTAAAAGTGCCCAATTAGGTGCAGGGTCAGCTTTGATGTAACGTCGGTATCCGCTCATCTTTAATCCTAGTGCTCGCAGCCAGCGAGGGCGGAGAACACTGCGTTTCCTGATGACGCATGCCCAGTTGTTTGTGCTCTATGCCAGCCGCAGTGCTGAGGATGCTAAGGAGCTAGCGACAAAGCTTGCCGCTGATGGTGAGCCCATTGTGGTGGCCGCTGGCGGAGACGGCACGCTCAATGCCGTTGTCCAGGGGCTCACGGGAACGGGCACCGCGCTTGGTGTTTTGCCAGCGGGCACGATGAATGTCTTTGCCCGCGAGCTTGGCTTGCCGCATAACAGCCTGAAGAAATCGCTCGAGGTGCTGCAGGCTGGATTTATCAAGGAGGTCGATCTATTTGAAGCCAATGGCAGACCCTTCATGCAGATGGCGGGCATCGGCTTTGATGCCCAGGTCATCGAGGAGACCACCTGGGAGCAGAAAAAGATCCTCGGACCGATGGCCTACATTATGACCGCGATGAAGGTACTGGGTGACAAGCCGCCCAAGCTGCGCATCATCTGCGATGACGGCCATGAGGAAGAAGGGTTTTGTGCGCTTGCTGGCAATGGCTCACTCTACGGTGGCCAGGTGAAACTTTTCCGAAAAGCGGACCACGCTGACGAGATGCTCGACATGCTGGTGTTCACCGAGGCCGGCTACAAACTCATCCGTGACTCCGTTAAGGGTCTTGCTACAGGTGCCATTGACGCTGGCAATTCCTCGGTAAAGTATCTGCAGTCCAAAAGCTATGAAATCCACTGTGCCCCCCCTTATCTCCTCCTCGCATGATGCTCTCGACCACCTCACCCAAAAAGCAAATTCCTAGCAGTATCCAAAATCTATGATCGATCCCCCCACCACCTCGCTTCTATTTATTTCAAACTCTAGGGCTTTTACCCTTGCCTGATCACAGTTCCTCGCCAATCTCTATGTATTCCCACCTCTCATCTCCCGCGCGCGCCTTTCTCCGATCTCCGATCCCTTCAACAGCGTCACCGAAAAATCAAGTTGCTAGCTATATCCTGTTTCCACCTTTGAATATCTTATGTTTCATAAAATTGACTATCCATTCCTGATCGCGGCTTTCCTAAGTTTCGTTGCGAGCGTCTCCCTCTGGTTCCTCGTGAGCCACGACTTAGGTCTTTTCGTCGGCCTCTGGGTGCCTAGTATTCTTGCCCTGTGGGTTGGCGTGCGCGTCGTTCTACTTGCATCTGGAGTTACAACTGAAGGGGGGCAGGACTGATCTATGAACATTATCTACACCATTTTTTTCTTCGGTCTAGCGATGTCTCTGGTGGTCTTAAAAGGGATTCTCATGTCGCGCGAGTTCGCGGTAAAGTCCCGGCAAGAGCGTATGGGGCAAAGTCAAAAACAGCGGGATGAGTCCAACTGAGCCGACTAACTGATGATGGGCCGTTTTCACCCGTATGGGAAAAAATAGCCCATCTCTACCAAAGCAAGCGCCCTCTAGGACACCAACCCCCTATCTCCTCCTCGCATGATGCTCTCGACCGCCTTACTCAAAAAAAACAAATTCCTAGCAGCTGATCAAGGAATCCCTGCTTGAAATGTTGCAGACTGACCCTTTGCCGCCATCCATGTAAAAGCGGAACTGTGCCGTGTTGAAACTTTATCGGCTCCCCGGAGTTTAATGGTGGTGGTTACGCTTCCGATCAAATAGACTACCGAGGGTGCCATCATGTCGACAGAGCAACCACTTACCGTTGACCAGCCCCCTTTCTCCCCTCTCAACAACGCCCCGCCCCCACAGCAAATTCCTCGTAATCCAAGATCCGACCTTGCTCTTCCCCTTTGGCTGGAGGACGGCTCGCTCTCAACAAATCCTATTTGCCATGATTACCCCCCGATCCAAGCGAGGCCTGAGAATGACCGCTCTCTGCTTCGGCCTTATCATTGGTGCTTCCCCACTTTTGGCTGATCCTCCAGAGATCACTCTGAACGGAAGCGATGCGGAGGTCTCTCTGCCTGATGCCGCTGGTGGGCAATCGTTCCGGGTGCTGGAACGATCGGAGGACTTCTTTAACTGGGAGCCAGTAGCTCGTGACTATGGGAACGGTTGGGAGAATATCTTTCCGTTCACCTTGCCTGTTTCGCCAACCGGGCCGGGCCAGATTCTCACCGATGCGATCAATGTTGACAGGAGATTCTATCGTGTGGGGCAGAGCTCTGGCACTTCTCTGACCAACGAACATGCGGCTTCACGTTTTCTCCAACAGGCGACTTTCGGTCCGACGAGGACGATGATTTCCAGCTTCCCGGGGGTTGGTTCACTCAGCGGCTTCAATGATCCGCCCTACACATTCTATCAGCAGTGGATTGATGCGGAGATCGCCAAGTCGCCGACGCTGTTGCGTGTTTTTTGGCGGGAGCGTTCCGACCCCAGCTATGTGCAGGGCGCCGATCCCTACGAGGTGGGCCACAATGCCACCCATGGTCAGCAGTTCTCTTATTACGTTGGCACTGTTGCCAATCAAACGCCCAACAATGAGATTACCCCAACCCACTCGAAGGAGGCTATTTGGCATCACGCTGCGATGACGGCGGATGATGCGCTTCGCCAACGGGCAGCGTGGGCGATCAGTCAGACCTTCGTGGTTTCCACCGTGGGGATGACCCAAACTGATATCGGTGAAAGCTGGCTTAAGTATTACGACATTTTTCTTCGGCACACCTTCGGCAATTTCCGTGATATCGTTGAGGAAGTAACCTATTCGCCGCTGATGGGCTACTATCTGAGCTATCAAGGCAACGCGAAGGCCACGGGCGCCGGCACCTTTCCCGATGAGAACTATGCCCGGGAGATCATGCAGCTTTTCACGATCGGCCTCTGGTTGTTGAATCAGGATGGCACACCGGCCCTTGATGGGAATGGCAATCCGGTGCCGACCTACGACAACGACGACATTTTTGAAATTGCAAAGATCTTTACCGGACTTCGGCTGGAAACCACCCGGACGAATATCGAGATCAGGGGAACCTCGAACCGGATTGACCCGATGCGGACGCATATCTGGCGGCATGATTTCACGACCAAGACCCTCCTCGACTACGATGGTCCAGAGGGGCCCCTCACCCGACCGACAATCGTTGCGGCGACGCAGGATGACGCCGGATTGAGACAGGAAATCGGCAGCTTTTTGGATCACCTCTTCAATCACCCTAACACGCCGCCGTTCCTTGCTCGAAACCTGATCCAGCGAATGACCGCTTCAAATCCATCGCCGAACTACATCAAGGCGGTGGCTGATGCCTTTACCCATGGTCACTACAACGGTGTGGGCTCCATGGCTCGGGGCGACATGTCTGCGGTCTTCCGGGCGATCCTCCTGCATCCTGAGGCGCGGGAATTGACGCTGTCCGGGGACACGGCTCACGGGAAACTTCGGGAGCCGTTGATTCGTCTCTTGAGTTATGCCCGGGCCTTCGAGATCGCGCCTCATTCCGATCCACTTGAAAACCCCTACGGCATCGTGGCCTTCAAAAACATCGCCAATGAGACCGCGCAGCAGCCGTTTAAGTCGCCGTCGGTCTTTAACTATTACCTTCCGGGCTTCCAACCCACGGGGTCGATTCTGGATCGCAATTTGTTTGCCCCAGAGTTCCAAATTCACAATGACGTGACCGCGCTATCCTTGCAGAATGCCATTAGGGAGTTGACTCTCTCCGGCATCGGCTTGATTTTGGGTACCCACAAGTTGAAGTCGAATCTCGACCTAACCCATGAGATCAGCCTCGCCGAAGACACTTTCGCCGGTCATGACGCCCTGCTTGATCACCTTGAGCTGATGCTGACTCCCGGACGTTTATCGGTCACTAACCGGGCTACCCTCTTTACGGCGATCGACACCATCAACGGTGACACCACCGAACAGCGTGAGGATCGGGTGGAGATGGCCCTCCAGCTCTTCGGCTTACTTCCTGAATTCAATATCATCCAATAATTCCTCCCAAGAATACCATGAGCGAAGATATCAATCGTCGAAAGTTCATCGAGCAGGCCAGTTGCGCTGCGGTGGGCACGGCCTCTCTGTTTTCAACCCTGCTCACTCTGCGGATGACTGCGGGGGCGGCGTCTGGAGGTGGGCCCTTCGCCGGCTACAAGGCGCTTGTTTGCCTGTTTCTCAATGGCGGCAACGACTCCTACAACATGCTCGTCCCGCGTGATGCCACAGCGCACGCGGAGTATTCCACGGCGCGGACGTCGCTCGCCTTACCGAGTGGAAGTCTTCTGCCGATCACGAGCACCGGGCAGGACTACACCGATTTTGGGATCCACCCGAAGTTGCCGATCTTGCAGAGCCTCTACAATGCGGGTGATGCGGCGTTCGTTGCCAACGTCGGCACTTTGGTTGAGCCGACTTCGCTCGGCGACTACAACGCAAAGGCGGTTCAGTTACCAACCGGGTTATTTTCGCACGCGGACGAGCAGACTCATTGGCAAACCCTAGTTCCTCAGACCCGTGGGGCGGGACCGAAGGGTTGGGCGGGCCGCATGGCGGAGTGCATGAGTCAGGCAAATTCGATGGGGAGCATCGGCATGAACCTTTCCTTGTCGGGGAATAACATACTACAGACCGGTAACAGCTCGGTGCCCTACATCACCGGCCCCAACGGGGTGACCCTCTTAAATGGCTACGATCAGGCCAGTGGAAATGCTCAGACGATTGCCAAGACCAATGCGGTCGACAGCATTCTCTCTGAGACTTACAAGAACCTCTACCAAGGGACTCTTTCCACGAGCACCCGCGCGTCGATCGACACGGGGATCGAGTTTGACAATGCGATGTCGCCACTCGCGACCACGGAGGCATTTCCCTCGAGTCAGATTGGAGACCGGTTGGAGGTCATTTCGAAGGTCATGCAGGCTCGTACGACCTTGGGGATGGATCGGCAGATCTTCTTTGTCGAAAGGGGGGGCTGGGACCATCACAGTGAACTGCTCCAGCCCCAGGTCGACCTATTCACCGAGGTGAACGACGCGATTACATCGTTCTGGGCGGAGATGGGGCATCTTGGTCTGCAGAACGACGTTGTGCTCTACACGATTTCCGATTTCGGCCGCACCCTGACATCCAATGGCTCAGGATCCGACCACGCCTGGGGCGGAAACCACTTCGTTATTGGAGGTGATGTCAACGGAGGCAAGATTTACGGCGAGTATCCAGTGCTTGCGACGGGCGGGCCGCTTGATATCGGACGGGGACGATTGTTGCCGACGACATCGGCGGATGCCTATGGCTCCGAGATTGCATCGTGGTATGGAGTGCCGAATACGGAGTTGGAAACCGTCTTCCCGAATGCAACGAACTTCTTTAATCCGGTTTCCACACCAAACCCCCTGGGAATCTTTTAAGATGAATCACCGAACCAGGTCTCATTCGCGACTCGCTGCTGTCGTTCTTCTCGGCTTCATCCCGTTGATCTGTTCCCCGTCCGTCGCGGCGATCACGCTGGTCACTTCCACCTTTGACAGTGGCAGTGACGGGTGGATGCCGTGGACGACAAGCACGGTGGGATCCCCTACTCCTGGTAATCCGTATCTCAACATTGCCGCGGATGGCAGCGGTGAGAAGGGTCGCCTATTGACCTTCAATCGATCGTCGTCCTGGGTGGGTGATTACTTGGGCTCCGGCGTCACGCACATCGAGCTCGATGTTGCCAACTTGAGTATCGTCGACGATCTCCAATTGCGCGTTGCGATCGGCAACCGCTCTTCGCCGATGGCCGTGGACGGCACGTGGTGGGTCAGCAACGCGGCGATCACCCGCACGACCAACACCCCGTGGATTCACGTTTCCCTGTCGCTGCTAGAAGCCGATTTGCACAAGGTTGGCAAC
>Ga0302134_10000435_pt1 | contig 17922 bp, 13 predicted proteins | sample CB9_SCM_MG_FD_203123 | JGI IMG/M metagenome (GOLD analysis project Ga0302134, IMG submission 203123) | Marine microbial communities from Western Arctic Ocean, Canada - CB9_SCM | ecosystem: Environmental > Aquatic > Marine > Oceanic | place: Canada: Western Arctic Ocean | collected 2017-09-19
CCTCCCCCCCCCCGTAATAAACGGAAGCAACGAGTTAGATTAGGCCTGCCCAGAGAATGACTACTGCATCAGCGTCCGAGATGATCAACCAAACCGGCATGGAAGAATTCGATGTTCTGGTCGTAGGTGCCGGAATTGCTGGAATAGGGGGTGCGTATCACCTCAGTACACAGCGTCCTGATTTGAGCTTTGTGGTCTTAGAAAGTCAGGATCATTTTGGAGGCACTTGGTGGTCTCATAACTATCCTGGCATCCGTTCAGACAGTGATCTGCATACCTACGGCTATCGATTCAAACCTTGGACTGGTGTGCCAATTGCGACAGCTGAGGAAATTCTTCAATACATGGGCGAAGTCATTGATGAGAATGACCTCGGCAGCCATATTCGATACAACCACAAAATCACATCCGCAAAGTGGTCGAGTGCAGATAATAAATGGTTTATTGAAGCCACGAGAACCGACACCGGAGATATCCGTTATTTCTCAGCGAATTTTCTGTGGATGTGCCAAGGGTATTACCGTCATTCAGAAGGATTCACACCTGAATGGCCCGGAATGGATAAATTTCAGGGGCAGGTAGTTCACACGGAGACTTGGGCCAAGGATCTGGATTACGCCGATAAGAAAGTCATCGTAGTTGGTTCCGGTGCCTCATCAGCGACACTCATACCCGCGATAGCAGATAGCTGTGAACATGTGACTCTGATTCAGCGGTCTCCAATCTTCTATAGCACTGGTCGAAATATCGATGACTTGGCGGAGACTCTGCGTGAGCTCGAAATAGATGACGCCTGGATCCATGAAATTGTTCGCCGCAAGATGTTTCGCGACAGTTCAAATTTCCATAAACGTACGTTTGAAGAACCAGAAAAAGTGAAGGAAGAACTCCTAACTGGCGTCAGAGATATCTTGGGGCCTGATTACGATATCGATACACACTTCACGCCAGGCTACCGACCATGGCGTCAACGAGTCGCATATGTTCCTGATGGCGATTTCTTCAAGAGCATTAAGGCCGGCCATGTCTCTGTAATGACTGATGAGATTGAGACATTTACGGAGAGCGGAGTGGTGCTGAAATCCGGAGCTGTTCTTGAAGCAGATATTGTTGTCACCGCTACAGGTTTCAACATGAATGTCTTGGGTGATATCAAATTTTCAATCGATGATGAACCGCTTGTTCTGTCAGACACCGTTACCTACAGAGGAATGATGTTTACGGGCGTTCCAAACTTGCTCTGGGTGTTTGGTTACTTCCGTGGAAGCTGGACCGTGCGTGCGGATTTGCTGTCTGACTTTGTATGTCGCTTGTTGACCCATATGCATAGCAAAGACGCTAAGCGAGTTGAAGTGAAACTTCGGCCTGAGGATGAAGAAATGGAACTTCTGCCTTGGCAGGATCCTGAGGACTTCAATCCGGGCTATCTCACCCGAGCAATGCCTTTCCTCCCAAAAAGTGGGGCAAAGCCAGAATGGCACCATTCTCAAGATTTCCGGGAAGATTTGAGTGAGATTCCAAGTATTGACTTGGACGGTTCGGAGTTCGTTTACGATCAAGGCTGAACGTGTTTTTAGGCCGCTATGTTCGTTCTCAGCGGCTACGAGTTAAATCGAAATCGAAAAAGACCCTGCCCTCAATTCAGAAGGCAGGGTCTTTCTTTGTGTTCTTGTTGGAAACAGGCGAGAGTCAAGATCCCGTCCACGCCCAGTGGCAGGGAGAACCTGACCTAAACGTCTAGGTTTTTGACCTCTAGTGCATTTGCTCGGATGAAGTTTCGGCGAGGTTCAACGTCGTCACCCATAAGGGTTCGGAACATGTCGTCGGCCGCCATCACATCATCAGCAGTAACTCGAAGCATCATTCGTTCGTTCGGGTCCATTGTGGTCTCCCACAACTGTTCTGGGTTCATTTCACCGAGACCCTTGTAGCGCTGAACGTTAACACCCGATCGGTCGGAGTTGTTATCGAGAGTTGAAGGGAGATCGTGCCATTCAACGTTGGTTGCGACGATGTTGTCGGCCTTAGTCACAGTGAACGTGCCAGCTTCCACAAGTTCCTTGATCACAGGGTAGATCGTGCGAAGACGACGTACTGCTGGGTTCTGGAAGATGTCCTTGGTCAATGTATAGCCATCGATATCGTAAGTTCGATCCGGAATAAGTTCTGGCTCGGCTTCTTCTTCTACTACTGCTTCGGTAGTTTCATCGTTCGAAGTGGCGTCGTCAGAATCATCTGATTCTTCTGCTTCACCGAACAACGATGCCTGCGCAGTTTCTACCGGAGCTTCGGGGCGTTCAGGTCGGAAATCGAGCGAGGCGTATTCAGGATCGGCAACAAGCTTGTTGATTACGTTCTCAGGAATGTTCAATACTCGTGCTACTTCGAGTGAATCGATGTAGTCGCGCATTGGCGTGAGAACTTTGCCGATCTTGGTGCTCTTCAGTTCGACCTCGGAATCAGATTCGCCCGTAATGGCGAAGTTGCCGTACAAGCGGTTTGCAGTCCATTCATCGAGTTCAGCATCTGAGTAGAGCCAACGAGACGAACGGCCTCGTGAGGCTTTGTACAGCGGTGGCTGGGCGATGTAGAGGTGACCGTTACCAATGATCTGCGGCATGTTGCGGAAGAAGAACGTAAGCAGCAGCGTTCGAATGTGCGCTCCGTCCACGTCAGCGTCGGTCATGATGATCACACGGTGGTATCGAAGCTTATCTTCGTCGTAGTCTTCACCCAAACCGGCACCAAGTGCTGTGATTAGGGCTGCGATTTCTTCGTGAGCCAGCATTCGTTCTGGTCGAGCCTTCTCAACGTTCAGGATCTTGCCACGAAGTGGAAGAATTGCCTGGTTCTGTCGTTCCCGACCCTGTTTTGCAGAGCCACCAGCTGATTCACCCTCAACGATGTAAATCTCAGATAATGCGGGGTCTTTTTCAGTACAGTCGGCCAGTTTGCCTGGGAGTGATCCACCGTCCATCGCGTTCTTGCGAATGACGAGGTCACGGGCTTTCTTGGCTGCTGCTCTTGCTCGAGCTGCAGTAGTCGACTTGTTGATGATTAGAGCGCCGTCCCTCGGATTGTCTTCAAGGAACTCGTGCAGTGTGCGGCCTACTACCTGCTCAACAGCACCCTTCACTTCAGGGTTACCGAGCCGGCCCTTGGTCTGACCTTCGAATTGAGGGTCTTTAACCTTCACGGAAATAACGCACATTAGTCCTTCACGAGTGTCTTCACCCGAAAGGCTCTTGATGTCGTCTTTACCAGTGCCGAGAAGATTGTTCTTCTTAGCGAAATCGTTCAGTACTCGAGTTAGTGCAGATCGGAATCCGGTTACGTGCGATCCGCCGTCACCGGTTCGAATAACGTTCGCGAAGGAGAGTGTGTTCTCGATGAACGATTCGTTGTATTGCATGGCTACTTCGACGACTACATCGTCGATAGTTTCCTGTGCGTACATTACGGTCGGGTGAACTGCACCACGTCGACGGTTCAGTGATCGTACGAAACTACGTACGCCACCATCGAACATGTAAGTCACATCGTTGAACGGCCAAACATCGTCGTGCCATTCAGAGCGGAGATGGATTGTTAGCCCTTGGTTCAGGTAAGCCATTTCTTTGAATCGGCCAGAAATGATGTCCCAGTCGTAGCCAATTTCAGGGAATATTTCAGCGTCGGGCATCCAGTGAACCGTTGTACCGGTACCTGGCGCATCGGTTTCGTCGGGCTTTCGCACTTCCATATCGCCGACGGCCTTACCGCGGGCGTATTTCTGAGTGCTTACTTTGTTATCACGACGTACTTCGACGGTAGTCCATTCAGATAGGGCGTTCACCACGGATGCACCAACACCGTGAAGTCCTCCAGATACCTGATAGCCCTTGCCGCCGAATTTTCCTCCGGCGTGGAGGGTGGTCATAACCGTTTCAAGAGCCGATAGCCCGGTTTTCTTGTGCTTGTCGACAGGAATTCCACGACCATCATCAACGACGGTTACTGAGCCATCTTTGTGGACTGTGATATCGATTCGGCTAGCGAAACCCGCCATCGCTTCGTCAACACTGTTGTCGACGATCTCGCGGACGAGGTGGAAGACACCTTCGAGTCCGGTCGTACCGATGTACATTCCCGGTCGTTTTCGGACGGCTTCCATGCCCTCCATGACGGTGATGTCATCTGCGCTGTAATCGGCTGATCCGCCAGTTACATCGGAGCTATCGTTTTTTCGCTTTGCCATGCGTGATCCTTACCCTGTGGTGCGGTACGCGGATCGATTTGATTTAACCTCGGTTAGAGTCTGACTTCATACACAGCTTGAGCTTTTGATATGCAAGTACGAGAAGCAGGAAAACAGAGGTTGAATCGGAATTGATTCGCGTGCGTTTACGTAATCTGTAAACGAGAGCCTAATTCTACCATTTTTGAGCGGTGTTCGCCCAGTTTGGGCGCAGTATAAATTCGGCTTGTATTTTTATGGTTTTAAATAAGTTACGCTTTTGTTTTTATAAGCATTGGATTTATCGTGGATTTTTCGCTTGAGAAAATAGCCGTTCTAGTAGCCATAGAACTGGTGGTAGTTAACCTCGGATCGGTGATCGCTATTTGGTGGGACAAACGTCGCGCCAAGAAGGATCAGTGGCGAATAAAAGAAGAGACGCTTCTAGTTTGGGCTCTAGTTGGAGGCTGGCCGGGCGGAATTTGGGCGATGCGTCGGTTCCGTCACAAGACATCAAAGCGATCATTCCAAGCCAAGTACGTGCTTGTTGTATTGCTCAACATTGGCGTAATTGCGGCAATTGCATTCGCCGCGATTGCGTAGCAGTTCAGCCTTGAACTAGGCACACAGCGCAATCAAGCGGGTCTATAATCTCGCAATTCCTATGGGCGCTCTTGTTCCCCTGAACTCGATATTTCCCCGGAATTTGTATTGATATATGTAAGAAGCGGTAGCTGATAATTTTTGTTTAAATCAGCCTGCTTTGTTTGGAATACCCGAGGGTTAACCGTGGAAATCAACCGCGATATTTTGTTGCTGATGCTGCGCCGAATGTGGATGATTCGAAACTTCGAATTAAAAGTTATGGAAGTTCACTCTGCCGGTGAATTTGCCGGTGCTGCTCACCCGTACATCGGTGAAGAGGCTGTTGCTGTTGGTGCGTGTGCAGCACTTGAAGACACCGATTACATTACTGGTAATCACCGTTCGCACGGACACCCGATTGCCAAGGGTGGTCGAGTAGATAAGGCGATGGCCGAGCTTTACGGTCGAGTCGACGGATATTGCAAAGGCAAGGGTGGATCGATGCACCTTGCTGATTATTCGATCGGAATTCTTGGTGAATCTGGAATTCTAGGATCGTCTGTTCCTGTTGCCGTTGGAGCTGCGTTGGCAGCTCACATCAGAGGCGATAATTTCGTTTCGATGGCGTTCTTTGGTGACGGAGCATCCAACCAGGGTTCATTGCACGAGTCGATGAACCTAGCTTCTATTTGGAAGTTGCCGGTTATTTTCTTATGCGAGAACAACCAGTATGCGGTTACGACTTCATATGCCGAAACAGTGGCTGTAGATCACGTTTCCGACCGAGCTTCGGCCTACAACATGCCGGGCATGCTCGTTGATGGTCAGGACGCTATTGCGATGTACGAGGCAACCTCTGCTGCTGTGGCCCGTGCACGAGCTGGAGAAGGCCCAACACTGATCGAGGGTCTCACTTACCGATTTGAAGAGCACTCTCTTGGCCTAGGTCGTGTGGCTCGTGGTGCTTACCGTGACGAGGCAGAAATCGCAGAATGGCGAAAGCGTGACCCGCTCGACATTCTCGAGAAAACGCTGATTTCGCAGGGAGTCGCAACTCGAGAAGAGTGCGATGCGATAAACGCTGAGACAGTGGATGAAGTTGAAAAAGCAACTGATTTCGCTCGAAACAGTCCGTTCCCAGAGCCTGAAGATCTGTTTGAGGACATGTGGGCGAATCCAATCCCGCTGCCGTAACCAGAGATCAATTTTCATTCATTCATCAAGATATTTCTCAGTTCACAGGTAATAGATCAAAATGGCGCAGACCGTATTTTTAGAAGCAATCAACCAGGCCATCCAGGAGGAGATGAGACGCGATGAGAGCGTTTACATCTTGGGTGAGGACATTCGTCGAGCCATTTATGGCGCGACTGCCGATCTCTTAACCGAGTTCGGTGAAAAGCGAGTTCTCGATACTCCGCTTTCCGAAGAAGGTTTCTTTGGAGCAGCAATTGGCTCATCGCTAGTGGGCATGCGCCCAGTGGTGGAGACTCTTACCAGCTTCATGTGGGTTGCAATGGACCAGCTCATCTCTCAGGCCGCAAAGATGCGGTATATGTTTGGTGGGCAGGCAACACTGCCAGTAGTTTTCCGAGCATCGATGTTCTACGGAGCAGGTTCGGCGGCTCACCACTCAGACCGTTCATACCCAATGTTTATGAACATGCCCGGTATCAAGATTGTGGTTCCTTCGAACCCTGCTGACATGAAGGGCTTGCTCAAGACAGCCATTCGTGACGACGACCCAACTATCGTGTTCGAAGATGGAACTCTCTTCGGTATGCGTGGCGAGGTCCCTGACAATGCAGACTTGCCTGGTGAGGAGCTACTTGTTCCGTTCGGCGAGGCGAAAATTGTTCGTGAAGGTACCGATTGCACGATTGTCGCTATCGGTGGCGCTGTAAACCACGCCATTGCGACTTCCGATCAGCTTGCTGCTGAAGGAATTTCAGTCGAGGTCATTGATCCTCGAACTCTGGTTCCTTTCGACAAAAAGACTGTTTTGGATTCTGTCGAGAAGACGGGTCGACTTGTTATTGCTGACCCAGCTCACAAGGTTTGTAGTGCAGCTTCAGAGATTGCTTCTATCGTTGCTGAAGAAGGCTTCTGGTCACTTCAGGCTCCGATTCAGAAGGTCGCTTCTGAACAGGTTCATATTCCGTACAGCCCTTCGCTTGAGAAGCACGTGTACCCAGATGTTCCAAAGATCACAGCTGCAGTAAAGCGCACGCTCGAGTCGTAGGTGCCATTGGCACGTTCTCTTTGAGAATTTGTAAAAAAGCCCCAGGCAATTGAGTCTGGGGCTTTTTGTTTTAAGTCGGGGTGTGGGTATTTTGCGCGGGCTTTTGACCGCGGCAGTATCGATGTTTCGCGGTACGCTGGTAATCCGCATTCATACGATCACCACATCAACTCGTATACGCATCTACGGAGCCTTTTCATTGAATCCTGTTTTCGAAAATTGCAAAGCACTTACGTTCGATCTGTTCGGAACCGTTTTGGATCTGGGTGGTTCGCTTACTCCGCACTTGAAGATTTTTCTTGATGGACGTGGTTCCGATGTCGACCCAGCGGCTATGTGGCAGCAGCTTCGCTACAGACAGCGCATCGAGCAGTACCAGGACACGTTGGTTGAACTGGGTCACTCGGGCTATCTCGAAACCGTGCAGAAGGCGTTCGACTACGTGGCTCGTGCGAACAAGCTGACTCCGACTCCCGAACAGACCGATACGTTCATGGCTGGCTGGCAGGAACTTTCGCCGTTTGCGGAGTGCGTTGCGGGGCTAGATCGACTTCGAGAGCGATACAAATTAATTGCTCTTTCGAACGGAAACCCGTGGTTTCTTGATCATCTGGTGAAGAATCGCATTCAGTACGAGTTTGACGGCGTGATGTCGGTTGAAGAAGCTGGTTATTTCAAGCCGAAGCCTGGCGTTTACCGTCGTGCGGCTCGAAACTTGGGCATGGAGCCGGGCGAGCTGATTATGGTTTCAGCGAACTCGTTTGATGTGATGGGCGCGAGAACCTGTGGGCTTCGCGGTGCGTACGTTAATCGATACGATCTGCCGTTCGAGGATACCCACGATATGTACAAGCCCGATGTCACAGTGCTCAATTTCACCGAACTAGCCGACGCTTTGCTATCCCGCGGGGACGGCTAAGTGGCTAGCCACGGTTTATTGAAGATAGTCGATTTCAAGTTGTCGCTTTTGGCGACGCTTGTTTTTGTGCTGGTCATCGGTTGTTCGAACGGCTCTGATGAAGAATCTTCAGTGACAGCTGTCTCAGTCGAACCAACTGTTTCTGCTACTGAAGGTTCAGGTAACGAACCTGATCCCGAAATTCTCACTGTCGACGATCTGCTTGCTTCGATAGAACGAGCGGTGGAAGGCATTCGCGGGATCGATGCACCGCCTCCGGTCGAGCACCGGTTTGTCGACCAGGCGGGGATGCAGGAGCGATTGGACGAGGAGCTAACTGATCCTGAAGTGCTGGAGCAGATCGAACACGAAGAGACGCTGTTCAAGCTACTCGGAGTCATTCCGCAAGATGCCGATCTGAACGCCATTTACGAAAGCATGTTCGGTAGTCAGGTGCTGGGTCTGTACGATCCAGAAAAAGAAGAATTCTTCGTGCTTGGCGACGACCAATCGGGTGCAGAATCAATCGATGTTGAAGCGCAGCTGACTTACGCACACGAGTACGTTCACCGACTTCAAGACGCCAAGTTCGATCTCGAAAAGATGAAAGATTTGGCGACTGGCGATGATATGTCGCTGGCGATATCGGCACTAATCGAAGGCGATGCCACAAGCGCTCAATCGCAGTACATGCTTGCGAACTACGATTTCTCGGAATTGAGCGAACTGCTTGAATCGGCTCTGGCTTCTCAGGCTGAATTGCCGGAATCACCGTACTTTTTGCAGAGAAGTCTTGAATTTTCGTACACCGATGGGGCTGCATTCATCGCTGTAATTTTGCAGCTAGGCGGGTTTGCGGCGGTTGATGCCGTGTTTGTTGATCCGCCGAAGAGCACTGAACAAATTCTTCATCCTGAGAAATATCTCGATCAAGAGCTGCCAATAGAGTTAGATTTTCCAGATGACGGCCACTTTGTTCGTTGGAATATCCAGACTGAAAACGTGATGGGTGAGTTCTTCCTTGGCACTTGGCTCGAAGCTCTCGGTAGTGATAGTGCGAATGCCGCTGCCGCTGGCTGGGCTGGTGATGTGTACGCCGTGGTGGAAAACGGAAATGGTGAAACAGGTTTCGTGGCGACTATTGGTTGGGACACCAGCGATGATGCTGAGGAATTCTTCACCGCTTTGACCGATGCGATGGCAGCTAACGACGAGTATTCGTCACTCGGAACAGGCATTCCAGGCGTAATCGAATCGTGGAAGGTTCCCGTAGGGAATCTGGTGATGAGCCGCTGGGTTGCTGAGGATGATAAGTACCGTGTTGTGATCGGAATCGGGTCGTCTGTTGGTATCGCTCAGGAATTGCAGTTAGCTGGTGCATATGAATTCACCGGTGAAACAGAACTCGCGGTTCTCGACTAATCTAAGCCGCCGAATTCGCCGAACTGTCCTCGAACTGCGCTAATATAGCCGCCGGCGCGTTGTTCCTAATTCCATATTCAGAGTTTCGTTCTCAATCGCAATTTGCACTTGAAACGAATCATTGCCGAAGGCGTTGCGCCCGCTAATCGGTAAAAAGAACGGTAAACGGTTTTATGTCTGCACCAATCATCCTGCCTCAGTGGGGCATGGGGATGAACGACGGCGAAGTCATCAAGTGGCTCAAGGCTGTTGGCGACCCTGTCGCTAAGGGCGATCAGCTAGTCGAGATCGAATCTTCCAAAGTAAACGCCGAAGTCGAAGCAACTGCCGATGGCACGCTCGGCAGAATCGATGTTGAAGAAGGTCGAGTAGTCGACGTAGGAACTGTTCTTGGCTATCTCCTAGAATCTGGAGACTCGGAATCCGATCTTCCAGCAGCAGCTCAAGCCGTCGCACCAGTAGCCACGGTTCAACCTGTTGTTGCTGCTAAGCCTGCCGCCGCAGCAGTAGCGCCAAGGGGCGGTAAGCAGATTGTTACGCCACGAGCACGACGACTCGCCAAGCAGATGGGTGTCGAACTTGCTGGCATCGCAGGAACTGGCCCTAGCGGTCGAGTTACCGAAGATGATGTGAAGGCCGCCGCCGCTGCACCAGCTGGCGGAACCGCAGCACCTGCTCCACTTCCAGAGTCGATTGTTCCTGTGAAGGAAGTACTCAAACTTTCTGGATTACGTGGAACTATCGCTCGGCGAATGACCGAGAGCGCAGCAATTCCAAGCGTGACTCTATCGACAACTGCCGATGTAACCGACGCCGTTGCGTTCCAACGTGAATTGGTTGGCGAGTGGCGACAGCACAAGATCCGTCCTCAGTATCAGGATCTGGTAATTGCAGCCGTTGCTAGAGCGTTGAAAGATATGCCAATCGCAAACTCTCATCTTGTTGGAGATGAAGTTCGTGTTCTCGAGGAAGTGAACGTCGGTATCGCTATGGCGATTCCTGAAGGTCTGTTGGTTCCAGTAATCAAGAACGCAGATCAGAAGTCGTTACTCGAGATCGCACAGGAAGTTCGTGACCTTGCCAAGAAGGCGAAGTCGAACTCACTATCTATCGATGAAATGACGAACAGCACGTTCTCAATCACGAACCTGAGTTCGTACAACATCAATACATTCGACCCTCTGTTGAACCCGCCTGAAATCGGAATCTTGGGTGTCGGTACTGTTGAAGAACAGCCCGCTGTTGTTGATGGCGAAATCGCTATTCGTTCTATCGCAAACTTGAACCTTGCATTCGACCACCGAGCGTGGGACGGTGCTCCGGCTGCTGAGTTCGTTCGGTCAATCGCCAAACTGCTTAGCGATCCAAGCTGGATGAAGGCGTAAGCGTCGAATAATGACATTCGGGATATTGGTCAATTGAGCACCGTCGGAATAGTCGCCAACCCGGCGGCAGGTAAAGATATTCGTCGACTCGTAGCCCACGGGCGCGTAGTTTCGAATCAGGAAAAGGCGAACATTCTTCGACGAGTGTTCGCTGGAGTTGTTTCGACAGGTGCTGACCGGATTCTGGTTATGCCAGATCATTCAGGACTGGCTCGTCCTGCTGCTGCCGACGTTGAAGGCAAGATCAAGGTTGAATATGTCGAGATGGGTGTTGCCGATCATCAAGGTGCATCCACAAACGCCGCCAAGGCGATGCGAGAACAGGGCGTTGATTGCATCGTGACTCTCGGAGGTGACGGCACGAACCGTGTTGTTGCTAAGGGTGCTGGCGAAGTTCCTCTGGTGCCTATTTCAACCGGCACGAACAACGTGTTCCCTGCGAATACAGAAGGCACTCTCGCTGGAATTGCGGCGGGTGCTCTTGCGACCGGTGTTTTGACGCGTGACGAAGCGTGTCGACGTTCCAAACGCATTGATATTTACGTAAACGGCGAACGCCAAGACGATGCTCTGGTGGACGCTGCGGTTTCGACCCAGATGTTCGTTGGTGCTCGTGCTGTTTGGGACACCAAATCACTTCATTCGATGTTCCTAACTAGGGCTGAACCGGCAAGCATCGGTCTTTCGTCCATCGGGTCGCGGATCATGCCAATTGCGATCGACGATGATCATGGTTTGTACATCAGGTTCACTGGCGAACCGGGTCCGAATGCGATGAGTGTTCGTGCTCCGATTGGGCCGGGGATGATTTCTGATGTCGAAATTCAAGATTGGAAAATCATGATGCCGGGTGAGAGGATCGATATCGATCTGAAGCCGGGGACGGTCGCTCTTGATGGCGAGCGCGAAGTCGAATTGCTGCCAAACAACGAGGTCTACGCAATGTTGGCTATGGATGGACCCTGGGTAGTCGACGTTCCTAAAACGATGATGCTGATGGCGACTCGGTAAGTTCTTAGACCCATTAATATTCACTTACGAGGGTCATAAACATTGTCATCTGAACGTCTGAACGTTGCCTTGATTGGTGCGACCGGAAAAGTCGCCGCACCTGCGCATTTGAACGGGCTTGCTGCGGCTCCAAACGCCAATTTGTACGCCGTGTGCGATCTCGACGCCGATCTCGTTGGCGAGCTGGCGGAATCGACCGGCACCAAGGTGTTTAATTCCCTTGAAGCAGTACTGGCAGACCCGAATGTCGATGCCATTGATCTCGTAACTCCGCCGTTCGTTCATGCCGATCAAACAATCGCTGCCGCTCGAGCTGGCAAGCATGTGTATTGCGAAAAACCGATGACTCATTCGCTAGGCGAAGCGAGTGCGATGGTTGCAGCACACCAAGAAGCTGGCACGACCTTGATGGTCGGCGAGAGCTACGTATTCCACCACCCGAACGTTGCCGCTCGTGCGGTTATCGACAGTGGCGATATTGGCGATGTGCTTCACATTCGAGAAACCAAGGGTCCGTGGGTGATGAAGCCCGAAGAGGCCCAGCGACTTTCGGGAATGAGTCATGAAGCCAACGCTCCGTGGCGAGTCGACCCGAAGCTATCGGGAGGCGGCGATTTTCCGTGGATTATGGATCACGCTCCGCACTTTTTCGCGACGGCTCGTTATTTTGCTGCGGGTGCTGAAGTTACTTCGATTACTGCTCATTCTCAGTTGGGTCAGACGGCCATTGAACGAGTCTCAGGCACGGGTGCTCCTACTGGGCAGGCGATTACTTCGGTTGCGTGGAGTTTTGCGAACGGAATTGATAGTGCTTGGAATCAGGTTGAATCTGGTGGCGACGCTGTCGGCGAGGTCGGATTCGTAACGCATGTACATGGCACTAAAGGCACGCTGACTGTGTACGGCGAGGGCGGCGGTGCGGCGAGTAGGTTAGCTCAGCCAGCGGCGGTTGTTTTGCATCGAGATGGCAAGTCACGGGTGATCGATGAAGGTAATTCCGGCGACCGAGTTTGGCTATCGAACAACAACTATTACGACGCTTCGCATCAGGCAGCAATTGAGCATTGGGTTGATTCGATTATTGCTGGTCGTGCGGTTCGTTATTCGGGCGAGGATGGTCGGTCTGAGTTGGCTGCGACACTAGCGACTATCAAGAGTGCGGAGGAGTGCCGATCGGTGGCTCCGGGCGATGTTCCGGATGACTGGACGGCGTATTAATCATGACTAGTCCGATTTCAGGTTCTAGCTCGGAAAAATATACGCATGGGCATCATGCTTCGGTGGTGGCTGCTCATGCTGTGCGGCGTGCAAGCGAGGCTGCGGCTTTTGTGTTGCCTCAGCTGAAATCGCCGATGCGATTGCTCGACTTCGGATGTGGGCCGGGAACGATTACGGTCGACTTAGCCGAGCACTTGCTTCCTGATGGGTCAGTAGTTGGAATCGATAGTTCTGATGCAGTGATTTCACAGGCGCAATCGAACGCCGCCGAAAAGGGCATTTCTAACGCCGAATTCGCGGTCAACAGCATCTACGACACGGGCTATGACGCCGATAGTTTCGACGCTGCGTACGCTCATCAGGTTTTGCAGCACTTATCGGAGCCGGTAAGGGCGCTAAATGAGGCCCGGCGTGTTCTCAAGCCCGGGGGCATTTGCGCTGTGCGTGAAGTGGACTGGGGCACTTCGGCGATTTGGCCTGCTGACGAACGATTATCTCGATTCTTGGACGTTTACCGCCGAGTCGCCGAACGTAACGGCGGCGATGCGCACGCTGGTCGCCGAGTGAAGCAGTGGTTCACTGAAGCTGGCTTTAGCGATCTGGTTGTTACGACTTCAACGTGGACGTTTTCGGACGAGAGCGGATTGAAGTGGTGGGGTGAGCAGTGGGCAGAGCGAATTTTGAATTCCGATCTTGCGAAGCGAGCAGTCGAATACGGGATAGCTTCTGAGAGTGAACTAGCCGAAGTATCGCAAGGTTGGCTCGATTGGGTCGATTCAGATGGTGCGTTTTTCGCATTTACGCAGGTCGAGGTGGTTGGGGCGAAGGCATAATGCACCTCGTCTCAATGTGACATCAACCTAGCTACGGATTAATAGATCGGACGCGATTCGGATTGATTCTTGTTCTTCGGCGATTTCGTTCAAATCTCACTCAGGCGCTTGCACTAGCAATCAGCGTTCTGCTGATGACGATGATCCTTGCTGGTGCCCCGATGTATCTCAATACCATCGAATCGTTGGGTTTGAGATCGGTTCTGGTCACCCTTTCACCGTCGAATAGGAACTTGCTGGTTTCGGTCGATAATTTTCCGCTGACGAGCCGTGCGAATTCAGCAGGGTCAGAACGAGTCGATGTCACGCTGAACGAACTTGGCGATCTTCCAGTGAACGTCGCTCAGGAATCGCATTCACGCCTTCACTACTGGGCACTTCAGCCAGATGAGATCATTCCGGGTCGATCATCCGATAGCGCAGTGCTCCAACGCTTCGAGGGGTTTCCGAATCACGTTGAATTTGTAGAGGGCCGAGCGCCTGTTTCGACTACAAGTTCAGCATCAGGCGTAATTACTGGCGAGACCGCAGTGCCGCTCGAACGTGCTCAGGTTTTAGGGGTGAACGTTGGGGACGATATTTGGCTGGCAGCAACTCCGATAGATCCGCCCTATTTGAAACTGCGAGTGGTGGGTCGATTTACTCCAAATGATCTTAGGGACGAGTTCTGGTTCGATCTTGGATACGAGGCGACCGTTCCGCCTGCCGCTTCACTTGTCGCCCGTCATCCACTCCCGTTGTTTCTGAGCGGTGACAGCCTGTTTGATCTACTCACGGGCGGTCCGGCATCGATAGGAACCTCTAAATGGCTTGTGCAACTCGATCAGGACGCGATTAACGATCAAGGTCCCGCGGAAGTCGAACGCCAGATCGAATCTACGGCTGGTCGACTGCGTTCTGAATTTCCTGAAGCGAAATTACTTTCAGCTCTTGAAAATCGATTCAAGGCGCTTCGAGAAGAGATCGTATTTGCTCGTATTCCAGTGCTGATGATGGGTGCGGTAGTTCTGATGCTCGCTGTGTTTTTGTCGGTGGTATCGGCGGGAACGTTTGTGTCGCGTATGCGGGTCGATACGGGTCGGTTGCGTGCCCGTGGGTTTAGTCGACGGCGAATTGCGTTGACCCGCTTATTTGAAACCGCCCCGCTAGTTCTCGTTCCAGCTTTATTCGCTCCGCTTGTTGCCTATGCGGTGATATCTGCGTTCGATGTGATCCCTGAATACGAAGTGGCAAGCTACGGTTTGGGTGTGCCGGTTCGAATCGTGTGGCAGGCTTACGCTGCGGCGTTGGCTGGTGGTGTTTTATTGCTCGGATACATGCAGCTGATCACGTACTCAGCGAACGCTCGCGAAATAGATTCCGAACGACTGACGTCGGAACACGTTGAGGAAATGCCGTTTTTCCAACGTCATTATTTGGATCTAGTATTTCTGCTTTTCGGCGGCGTGGTTCTCTGGGATCTGACAACTGAAGAATCGGTGGTTTCCGACAAAGCTGGCGAGTTAGCCGATGTTGGCCAGCTACTTGTGTTCGCCCCGGCGATATTCGTCGGCCTTGTAATCGTGGCTTCGCTTCGAATTTTGCCTGAATTGGCGAAGCTTGCTTCAGCAGTATTTTCAAGACGGGGTCCGGTTTGGGTGCACCTGACTGTGACGATGATTTCGCGGCTGCGGAACACATACGCCTGGCCAATCGCAATTGTGGGCATTGCAACGGGTTCGATCGTGCTTTCTGCGACCGTATCGGCATCTCTGGAGCGTAGTGCTGCCGATCAGGCTGGTTACGAAGTCGGCGCCGACTTGCGGGCCCTCCCTGTCGATTTCAATAGTGGGACCAGGACAGCGGTTTTATCGAGCGTTCGAGATATCGATGGCGTAACTGGAGCCTCTATCGGTTTACGAACGATCGGTGGGTTACGAGATGGTGGGTACGGGGCGCCATTTGAGTTTCTTGCGATTGAGCCAGCCGAGTTCGTGAATGTTGGCATCTTTCGAGACGATTATTCCGAACTACCGCTTGATGAACTGTTGCTAGAAATGGACGGCAGGAACGGAAGCGAAGAAAAACTTTCACCACTGAGGCTTCTCGATAATCCTCCTCAGATTGGCATAAAGATGAAAGCGAGTTCTTCTCAAGAATTCGTTCGGGCCAGTTTGAGATTAGTGGATGCAGCGGGACGTTCGTGGTCTGTGGATTTAGGCAGGGTGACTTCGACAGATTGGGAGGTTCGAACGGGCGATGTTCCTGCGTCGGCGGTTCGGCCGCTAGATGTCGTTGGGATAGCGTTTTTTGAGCAAGCGAATGACGAACTCGGAACACCATTCACTGTCTATATCGATGATTTACAAACCGGCAAAACAACGGTAGACGAAGACGTTATTGTGACCTCAAGTTCGATACTGGAAACGTTCGATAATTTCGAGTCTTGGCATCCTCTTGCATCGGTAAAAGGCATCGATACCGAAGTGAGCGAGTTTGAGTACGAACGCGGTCGCAAAGTCGATACCGCACTTCGGATTGATTTAGGAGTCGGTACAAATCGAGGCGTTCGTGGAGTTATGTATTCGAACATTGATTTAGTGCCTGTCCTGCTAAGTACCGATGCGCTAGTCGGGAACGGATTATCGGTTGGCGACCAAACGGTGATTCATGTTTTTGAGCAGTCGGTTCCCGTTCAAATTGTTGGCGAAATTCAGTATTTTCCAACTATGAAATCTTCTGAAGGTGGATTCGTTGTGGGGGATGCTGCTTCACTTTGGACTTACCTATCGATGAGCAGCTTTAACTCGGCGGGGTTCTTGGAGGAAATGTTTATCGGGCTAGATGATCCTAGTGATCAAGATGTGATTGCCAACATCGCCGATGAGATTGCTGGTATTCACGCGATGATCGATCGAAGCGAATTACAGGATTATTCGCTTGTAACTCCGCTGGCAATCGCAGGTTGGCGTGGTGCTGCAATTGTGACTTCAGTGTTGGCTGTCGTACTAGGTTTGCTCGGATTATTGACGTTTGGACCGATTCGACCGTCTGGCGATCGCTACAAAGTTGCCGTTCTGGGCGCCTTGGGAGTACAGAAGCGGGTTCTGCTGCTGGTGGGCTTTGCTGAGATGGCGATAGTGGTCGTAGTTGGTGTTTCGACTGGTCTCGCAGCAGGTATTTTTATGGCCAAATTGGCAGTAAGTACTACGACGCAGACCGTTTCGTCTGGGCAAGTCGTGCCGCCAATTCAGTTCTCAACCGAGTGGGGATTCTTGGCTGCTTTAGTCGCGGGCTTCGCACTGGTGGCGATAATGCTTACAGTTCGGGACGTACTTGCGATTAGGCGAATGAATCTCGCTTCAACTACGTCTTCATCCATCTAGCTAGCCCGAGGCAAGCAACGGAAAGGCTGAGATCGCTCTAGCTGGTGATTTCGAAGATTTCCGTGTTGTGCGTTTCAGCTAAAAGCGGGTAGATCTGATCGAATATCGAGGTGATCCCCGGTGTCTTTCGAACTGCACTTCGAGAAGTTTCGTAGTCGGTAATCGAATCCCATAGTTGCTCGGTTTGAAGCATGCCGTGCGATCCGTGCCATCCCTTGTAAACCGTTGGCTTCTTGTAGCCAGCGGCCTCCATTGCAGCACTCGCTTCGTGAACCAGAGCCGCTAGTTTTCCGCCGGTTCCGGGTTTTGGGAGGTATGTACGTCGTACTGCGATCATATTTTTCTCTCTCACCGAACTCGTCGATGCCTGAGCCACTCAGTTTTTAGTGAGTAATTGAACTTAGATCTTAAAGTTGCGCCAGTCTCGTTCGAACCGGTCTTTGCTCTTCATTCCAGAGACGCTAGGTTCGCTCAAAACTGTTTTGGGTCCGCCATCAGCAAGGAATTCTCCACCTACGGTAGATGACCTGCCTGCTGAGTACGCCATGTAGCAGAATCCGATGCCATCGTAGGCTTCAGGAGCATCGGTTTCGTTGACTCGGCTAGCGATTACTTCGCCAACTTTGGTGCCTTGCCCGGCAGCAAATACGCCGGCTTTTGGAATCGCAAAATCGCCAGAAGGCACAACGTTTACGTCACCGATGGCAAATACGTTGGAAGTTGTTGTTTCGAGAGTTGCTTTGTTCA
>Ga0302134_10000436_pt1 | contig 17894 bp, 20 predicted proteins | sample CB9_SCM_MG_FD_203123 | JGI IMG/M metagenome (GOLD analysis project Ga0302134, IMG submission 203123) | Marine microbial communities from Western Arctic Ocean, Canada - CB9_SCM | ecosystem: Environmental > Aquatic > Marine > Oceanic | place: Canada: Western Arctic Ocean | collected 2017-09-19
GATTGCCTGTGGATGCGCAGGCTATGGTGTCGAAGCCAAACTCCAATGCCTTTGCAGCAGCCACAGCGACAACCCTGTCCTTGAACGAATATGAGGGATTGACGCTGTCGTTTTTGATCCACAACTCATCGAGGCCTAGTCGCTCAGCAAGGCCACGCGAACGAATCAAGGGGGTGAATCCTGCGTTGATATCGACAGCTGAGTTGTGCTCAGCTGGGAGGAAATCAGCGTAACGCCAAAGGCTATTCGGCCCGCTCGATATTTTTTCACGAGAGGTTGCTTTGGCGATAGATACGAGGTCATAGACGACCTCGAGCGGACCGAAACAGAAATCACAGACGTTGAGAGCCTCGACCGGGTATTCCCGTGAGCACTCTTTGCACCGCAGAGACAATACGTGAGACATGATGGCAACCCCCTTCAATTGTTGTTCCCTGCGCAGCGGTTAGCCTACTCCGCGCAAGGGGCCACATGCACCGGAACCTCCGGCGCAGCCGCCCGCAACGAGAGCATATGATAGCAGGTGTGTGGCAGCCCTCGCCAATTGGTTTATAGGCTTAGGTATTGCCTCGATACATGACCCTATCCTCCCACTTCAAGGCAAAAGGAGTGGAGCGAATTTGATAGGCGAGCACTTAAGAATTGATACAATCTGCGTATATGGGCCGAGGCAATCTATATGGCCCTTCGACTCGGTTGAGCTAGCGTCGCGGAGCCGGCCATGCGGGTTTGATTTTGATGGACCCTCTGTGCGTGACAGAGCGCTGCCGTGTAAAGGAAATATGGCCAAAGACTACTATGAAACGTTGGGAGTGGATCGGGGCGCGACGGAGAAGGATATTCGCGCCGCGTATCGGCGCTTGGCGAGACAGCACCACCCCGACGTGAACCAAGGAGATGATTCTGCGGAGTCGAAATTTAAGGAAATAAACGAAGCGTACCAAGTCCTTTCCAGCACGGAGGATCGCAAAAAATTCGACCGGTTCGGCGGCAATTGGCGGAACGCTAATCAGTACCAACGGAGCGGTGGCGGAGCTTCTCCGCGCTCTTGGTTCAACCAGGCGAGGCAGCGCTCGAGTGCTGGCGCACAACCAGGAGGTGTCGGCGATATGTTCGGCGGCATCTTCGGAGAAGGATTAAGCGGTGTGCATGGAGATCACATTTCCGCGCCTAGGCGAGTTGACACGCCCGTAACGGTGACACTGGAAGAGGCTTACACGGGAACTGCACGAACGGTGACTATGCCTGCCAATGCCCAAACGGGGAATCCTGCTCGCCGGATTGAAGTCTCCATTCCTGCTGGCGTGCGCTCTGGCTCTCGCGTCCATATAGGCCCGGAGGGTCAAGGGCGCGGAGGCCACGACATCTACTTGGTCGTAACAATGGCCGCTCACCACTTATTCGAGCGTACAGGGGACGACCTGACCACGACCGCCCCTGTACCTCTTTTGGACATGGTGCTGGGGGGCGAGGTTGAGGTACCGACGATTACTGGTAAGAGAGTGGCGCTGAAGCTTCCGCCTGAGACCGAAAATGGCAAGGTCTTCAGATTGAAAGGGAAAGGAATGCCGAGTACGCGCGGAGGTGTTTCCCCGACTCATGGCGATGAATTAGTCACCGTGCAGGCGATCATCCCCCGGAACCTCGACCCTGGTCGACGTAGTTTGTTCGAGCAACTGCGCGCGATGGATTCCAACGAGAGTTAATGCGCCGCCATGGGGTGCCTGGACAATGACTGAAAGGGGAATTTCTGGGCCGCGAGGAAGCATCCGATCCTACTCGGCCTTGGGTGCTAGCAGACTCCCTGGACTAGGTCGCTTATAGAAAATTCCTACATGAACCTAACGAAGGTGAATGTCATCACCAGAACTAGTGCGCAGGTGGCGGCTCTCGAGCAGAAGACCCTTCGAGTTCGGAGCGAATTGGTGAACTGATTTCAGCGACCGCTGTCTTGATAGCAGAACGTGAAGAACATGGGCTTAGGACATGGTTATTTCAATGGATAAGTGCAGGGATCGACAGTGGCGCCGTATGGCGTGATTCGTTGATTCAAGCATACGAAGTCCGGCACAGGCATGAGGGGTCGCCGGATTTGCTCTACTCACTGCTGCTGAGCTTGCGCGACAATGCACCTTGTTGATACTGCTCTGGCATCGGAGGGGCGATCCGGGCACAAGGGAGATTTCACATGGACACTAAACAACTAGGCCGTACTGGCATTCAGGTTCCTGAAGTCGGCTATGGTACATGGAGACACCAGGGAAACCCGGCGCCGATTCTCCGGGCGTTGGAAATGGGAGCGACCCTCATCGACAGCGCGGAGTCGTACGACACGGAGCGGTACGTGGGGCAAGCAGTCGCGGCGAACCGCGATGCGTACTTTTTGGCGACGAAAGTGTCCCCCATTCATTTTCGATACGACGATGTTATTAAGGCTGCGGAGGCTTCTTTGAAGGCGCTGGGCACGGATGTAATCGACCTCTACCAACTGCATTGGCCGAGCGGGGATGTGCCTATTGAGGAGACAATGCGGGCGATGGACCGGCTGGTTTCCGACGGTAAGGTTCGGCATGTTGGTGTGAGCAATTTCTCGATGGATTTGCTCAAGGAAGCAGAAGAGGCTCTGGGTGATGGGCGCATAGTTGAGAATCAAATCAAATTTAGCCTCTTGGATCACGAATTTGCAGATGAAGTGATTCCGTATTGCGCTGAGCGTGAAATCACGGTGTTCGCGTACAGCTCGCTAGAACAGGGGGCGTTCCAAGACCGAGTGGCAGAACGACCTGAATTGGCGGAAACACTCGACCAAATCGGAGCTGAACTGGGCAAAACAAGGGCTCAGATTTTGCTGAACTGGGTGATCTGCGAACCGAACGTGATCACAATCCCGATGACGAACCGAGTTCACCGCGTCGATGAGAACTGCGGGGCTTCGGGCTGGCGCTTGTCTGCTCCTCAACGCGAGGCGCTTACTGTGGCTGCGGGCAATGGCGTTACCCGCCGGTGGTGGGCAAGCTAGGGAGAGTAGGTGCTTAGGGGTTGTGCTGCTGGGCTGATATGCTTCCGCGCGGAGTGTGAGGTACGTGACGATAAATCAAAAAAAGCAATTTGCTGACCCCGAAAGAGTTGGTGCGGTCATCGTGTCGGCGGGGGCTAGTACTCGTATGGCGGGCGTGGATAAGACATTAGTGGAGCTCGGCGGGATGCCGTTGATTGCGCGGACCGTGGAGGTATTCGAGAGTTGCGATGCGGTGGGCTTCGTGGTGCTGGTCGTGGCTCGCCTCGATTTGAGTGCGATAGCTGATTTGGCTCGTGAGTACGCATGGACTAAGGTTATCCACGTGCTGGTAGGCGGACAGCGGCGCCAGGATTCGGTGCGTATCGGCTTAGGTGCGCTGCCAGATTGCGATTGGGTGGTGATTCACGATGGTGCTCGGCCTCTGGTGACATCGATGCTTATCGAGAATGGCATTCTAACGGCGATTTCATCTGGGGCTGCTGCTGCTGCGGTCCCCGTGGTAGATACGATAAAGGTAGTGACGGATGATGGGCGTGTCGCAGAGACGGTAGACCGCCGGACTATCGCCGCGATACAGACGCCACAGGTATTCCGTCGCAACCTGCTGGAGGCCGCCCACGGCGAAATCATGGAAAACGTGACTGATGATTCTTCGATGCTTGAAGCGCAGGGCATTCCGGTTGAGGTTTTCCTGGGGGAAAGGACCAATATAAAAGTGACAACCCCTGAGGATTTGGTCATCGCAGAGGCATTGCTTCGCGCTCGCGTGAAGGATTCATGAGTACACGCTTTGGCATCGGCTATGACGCTCATCAGTTGACGACAGGCGTACCTTTGGTGCTCGCTGGCGTGGCGGTGAATCATGACAGTGGATTGGCGGGTCACAGTGACGGCGATGTGGCGACGCATGCCATCATCGATGCATTGTTGGGCGCTGCAGCATTGGGGGACATAGGTATGCATTTCAAGGAAAATGACCCAACGGTCCCTAGCGGAATTTCAAGCGTGGTGCTGCTAGGGCGGGCAATGGAATTGCTGACTGCGGCTGGATGGATGGTGGTGAATGTGGATGCTACAATCATCGCCCAGGGCCCGCGCCTCGCCGAGCACATAACGGCCATGCGCAGGGCTATTGCGGGTGCCATGGGAACGGTCGCTGAGAACGTGAGTATCAAAGCTACGACCGAGGACCGCATGGGCTATACCGGCGCTGCGCAGGGGATATCCGCGATGGCCGTGGCGTCACTTACAGAACTCATTCGAGAAGAACCCATCCATGAAACTTTCTGACACTCTATCGGGTGAGAAGCGCGAGTTCGTGCCTGCAGGCGACGTGGTCTCAATCTATGTTTGCGGCGTGACTCCGTACTCGGCATCCCACGTGGGACATGCGATGAGCTACATCGTTTTTGATGTCCTGCATCGCTACTTGGAATTCCGGGGCTATAGAGTTCGAAGGGTTCAGAATTTCACCGATATCGATGACAAATTAATAGCGCGAGCCGCACAGCACGGCTCCACTGTAGAAGAACTGGCAGGGCAGTATATCGATGAGTATTTCGAGGATATGGACGCGTTGAACGTCCGTAAGGCCGACGAGTACCCCCGCGCCACTCAAGAGATTCCTAAGATAATTGAAATGATTGCAGGCCTGATTGATAAGGGCTTCGCTTACCCATCGAACGGAGACGTGTATTTTCGAGTTACGAAGGACCCTAATTATGGCAAGCTAAGCCATCGGTCGGTTGATCAGATGCGAGCAGGGGCGCGAGTAGAAGCGGCCTTAGAGAAAAACCACCCCATGGATTTCGCTCTGTGGAAGGGCGCTAAGCCCGGTGAGCCTGTGTGGGATAGCCCGTGGGGGTTAGGTCGACCAGGCTGGCACATCGAGTGTTCGGCGATGTCGCTCCGTTACTTGGGCGAAAGCATTGATATCCACGGAGGCGGGCAGGATTTGGTTTTCCCGCATCACGAGAATGAGATTGCTCAGAGCGAGGCGTTCACTGGGATTGCACCATTCGCTCGCTTTTGGCTCCATAACGGGTTGCTCCTCAAAGGAGACGAGAAGATGAGCAAATCACTTGGTAACCTCGTGTCGATACGTGAGGCGCTTGAGTCCTACTCGTCAGACGCTATACGCTTAAGCGTCTTGAAGTCTCACTACCGAGGGCCAGGCTATTATTCTGATGATGCATTGGCCGAAAACGAGCGAGCGCTGAACCGGTTTCGACAAGCGATTCAGGCTCCTGCCAACACAGGCGCAGCTATTAAACTGGATGAGACCCGCTACCGGGAGCGGGTCATTAGTGCGATGGATGACGATCTGAACACTCCGCAGGCGCTAGCAACGTTGTTCGACATGGCGCGGGATATCAACCGCGACGGTGAAACGGGTTCCGATGTTGGCGATGCACAGGTACTGCTTCGGGAGCTGGGGACGTTGATTTTTGGGTTGACGTTCGAGGAACGGATTGTGGTGGTTGGCGACGATAAAACCGCCCTAATCAGCGAACTCGTCGAGCGCCGTATGACGCTACGAGGAACGAAACAATTTGCCGAAGCCGATGGGGTCCGAGACGAGCTCTCAGCGATGGGAGTGACCCTCACGGATGCAGGCGGAACTACGACTTGGCGCATCGACTAGACTGGCTCTCACTGCGCAGGCGCATTTAGAGATAAGTACCAATGCAGGAGGGTTTGTAGCCCGTGGTAGAAGGCCGGATGGCCGCCATCGCTTAGGTGACCACAGGCTTGTTGCCTGAGCCTGTGTCGCGAGAATTTTCGGCGACGAGGTTCGAGCGCTTATAGGCGCGATACCCGCTAGTGATGAGTGAGTACGCAATGGGGCCGTGCTGATGACCTTCACTGCTCGCTATGGGCTTCGCGGGTGCTTGAACACCAGCAGTTCTCCGGTAATGTTGGTTTGTGGCTGGCCCTTGAAACCGGAGGGATGGCGCTTTGGAATGACCTACGGCTGGTCACGCAAATCCCCATCCAAAGTCAAAGGGCAATGTGTACACGATGGATGCGCGCCAGGGTTGTTGGCTTTGGTTGACGGATTTCTTGGGAGTGCGCAGCGCATGGGAGACAGGGTTGACTACTGCCATGACCAGGGGCCTAGGTTCGGGTTGTGCCCTAATGGAATATTGAAGCCAGGTAAGCTAGGACTATGAACAATCAACGCCGTAAGGCCGATGCCGCATCTGCAGCGATGCCCAAAAACGATGTAGAGAATTTAGTACATGGCAAGCGAGTGCTGCTGGCGGGAGCGTCTGGAACGATTGGTACCGCAGTCGCGATAGAACTCAAAAAGCGTGGATACTGGGTTCGCGGGCTGACGCGTTTGGCGAGCGGGGTGAAGGCAGACGTGGACGAGATTTTCGTTGGAGACCTGCTCGAAGCAAGAACGCTGGAGAGCGCGGTGAAGGGCATCGACCTCGTGGTTTCGGCCGCGGGAGCGCCTCCAGGCTTTGTCGGTGCCCGGGGAGGAAGGTATTCATTCCCGGCTATTGATGACTACGGGAACCGGGCTCTGTTGACCGTTGCCAAGGCGGCCAATATTCGCCGATTCGCCTCCGTCGGGGTTTTCGGAGGGCGCTTCATGGGTATGGTCGAGTACATTCGGGCGCATGAGTCGTTCGCGACAGCGCTGAAGAGTTCCGGATTGCGCTACAACATCGTGCGGGCGACACCTATCTTCGACTCGTTTGATGGGATGCTGAAAAAGGCACGCAAGGGGAACTTACGGGTAGTCGGCGGCGGTGAGGCATTACTCAATCCCATTCACAAGGATGACCTTGCGATTGCGCTGGCTGACGCGATCGAGGCGCGGGAACCAGAAATCGATATTGGTGGACCTGAGGTGTTCTCGCGCCTGGAGATTGCAGAATTGGCTGTCTCCGCATGGGGTAAAGAACCGAAAATTGGCAACCTACCGCTTGTGCTCGCTTCTTACCTGTCAGGACTGGCGCGATTCCGCGGCGGCCACAACAAGTTCGTCAGCGCCGCGAATACGGCTTCGGTAATGACCGATTTAGTGGCACCGGAAGAGGGATCTCGGACTCTCAGTGATTATTTTTCCGAGCGAATTACCGACTGGTCGAAGAGCGACTAGCCTCTGCTGCCCGTAAAAGCTACTGGATCTTCGCCGACATGCTACCGAGACTGATAATCCTGGAATCGTTGATTCGCGCTCTGGAGCATTCTGAGCAGGAATCGAATGGGTAAAATCATCGTTCGGGGCTTGCCGAACGATTCCGAGAGCCACTCCTGTGGAGCAAAAAACAATCGTGAACATGATATTAAACGTCGCATGGCCGCGCTCCACGGCCTCGGGCTAGCTGAGCTTGAGATTCATAAGCGCAAGGGCCACGAAGACGATGGCTAGCCCTATGGTGATTTGGAATAAGACTTTTTCGACTCCGCGCCTGGTGCGGAATTGAGTCTCCCCGCCTCCGAATAACCCCCCGCCCGCACCCTTCACTTGCAGGAGAATGGTGATGACGAGTAGAACGACGACGAAGATGACGGCAAAGCTGATAGAACGTTCCACGATGTGCTCCTGACGCTACTTCAACGCCTCAAGCTGCTCAATAATCAGCTCGAAGACGATGGTTGGATTTGCTTTTCCCCTGGTGATCTTCATGACCTGCCCCACTAGGAATTTGGCGGAGGTCTCTTTGCCTGCCATGTAGTCAGCGACGGCCGAAGGGTTGGCTGCGATGGCTCCCCTGGCTGCGTCGCCGATGGCGCCGGAGTCGGTGATTTGGGCTAGGCCCAACTCCTCGACAGTGGCAGCGGCCGATTTGCCGGTCCTGAACATAGACTCCGCAGCAGTTTTGGCCTGCAGGGTGCCAATGATTCCCTTATCTATCAGGCCAATCAACTCCGCGAGGTGCTGGGGAGTGAGCGGTGACTCTTCAATCGCCACATGCGCTTCGTTGGAGAGCCTGCCAAGCTCCGTGATGGTCCAGTTGGCCGCAACTTTGGCGATGGTGTTCGATGGTGCATTGGCTTTGGCGTAATGCTCGAGCACCGATTCGTAATAATCAGCCACGCGCGGTGACGTGGTGAGTTGGGCTGCGTCATACGGTGAGAGCCCAATCTGGCTTTCAAAACGTGTCCTTCGTTCAGTCGGGAGTTCTGGGAGCAATGCTGCAATTTCGGCGACCCACGATTGCTCTACGGTTAAGGGTGGGAGGTCGGGTTCAGGGAAAAAGCGATAATCGTTTGCTTTTTCTTTGCTCCGCAAAGAAATCGTTTCACCCTTAGCCTCAATCCAGCCACGTGTTTCTTGAACGACTCGCCCACCTGCGTTGAGCAGGCGGGTTTGGCGTTCTATTTCGAACTCAATGGCGCGAAAGACAGCACGGAAGCTGTTCATATTCTTCACTTCGACCTTGGTGCCAAACTCAGAGACCCCTTTGGGGCGGATGCTCACGTTGGCGTCACAGCGGAAGGACCCTTCCTCCATGCTCCCGGAGGAAACGCCAAGGTATTGGAGAATGGACCGGTAGTCCATAAGATACTGCCTGGCTTCTTCGGCGGTACGGATATCAGGCCGGCCGACCATTTCCATGAGAGGGACACCCGCGCGATTCACGTCAACGAGGCTGTAGCCGCTGCCGGAACCGGCCTCTGTACGATGGAAGAGCTTCGCGACATCTTCTTCCATGTGGACGCGCTCTATCCCAATGCGCCGCGTCACCCCATCGACCTCGATGTCCAGGTACCCGTCATGGCATATAGGAACGTCAAATTGCGAAATCTGATAGCCCTTCATGAGATCAGGATACGGGTAATTCTTGCGGTCGAATTTGGTCTCCTCGGCAATGCTGCAGTTGAGCGCAAGGCCGGTCATGATGATTTTTTTGATGGCCTCTCGGTTGATTACAGGCAGTGTGCCCGGAAGTCCAAGGCAAACAGGGCAAACGTGGCTGTTCGGCTCTGCCGATTGGTAGTCGGCAGGGCATGAGCAGAACATCTTGCTGTTCGTGATTAGTTGGGCGTGGACTTCTAGCCCTATTACAGGTTCGTACTCAGTCATGATTTAGGAGTATACCAAGGCGCGTTAATCGAAACAGCCCCGGCGGAGCCTTCTCTGGACTTCACGACTGCTAGATGGCTTCAGCTATGGCCAGTTAACTGAACTGAATGTTGGATCGCAATTGGATCTGGCCGTGCCTTTGGATGTTTGTAGAGAATTACAGAAGCAGGAAATGGATATGCATACGGGAAGAACAGAAAACTGCTGTGATAAGGGGAGCGTGAGCGCGCAGGAGGTTGCTGGTACGGAGGACGGGATTGCTTTGGTGAATCACGCGGCCAGCCAATAGGATGCGTGCGGACACGGTGCTGGCGTGAGTAATGTACGGCCGTTTCTGTTTACCCCTCATCCTGCTCCCTGCGCCGTTAATCATTGGGTGCTAATTCGATGGGCGGGTAGAATCCTTATATCCAGTAGATTATGGAGGTTGTGGTGACGAGCAAGTACGCGGGGAAAGTGAACGCTCCGCCGTTCCCAATCGGTGCTGAGTGGCTGAATAGCGCGAATCCGCTGTCGCTTGAAGACTTCAAGGGCAAGCTTTTAGTGCTCGATTTCTGGTCGTACTGCTGCATTAACTGCATGCATATGATCCCCACTTTGCGCAGGCTGGAACGTCGTTATCCGGAGGAAATCGCAGTGGTGGGGGTGCACTCAGCGAAGTTCGAGGAAGAGCGGGCCGTGGAGCACGTTCAACAATCAATCATGCGGTACGGTGTGAGCCATCCAGTACTGAACGATGCAAGCAAGAGGGTCTGGCAGTCCTATGCCGTACGCGCATGGCCGACCTTGATGTTCATTGATCCCTCCGGAAAGGTCGTCGGGCGCATCGAGGGAGAGTTGCCGTACGAGGATGGAGTGTCGTTGTTTGACGAGATGTTGGCGGAGTTTCGCTCGGCGGGAACTTTGCGACCGTCGCCGGGACATTTTTCTATTCCACCGCTACGCGTTGGAGTACTCAATTACCCAGGGAAAGTGCTCGCTGACGTGGAGAACGAGCGCCTCTTCATCGCTGATTCGGGACACAATCGTATTTTATTGACGGACCTAGACGGTGAAATTCAGTCGATTATTGGTAGCGGTCACGAGGGACTGGCTGATGGCGTACTAGAAGGAGCCCAATTCAACCACCCACAAGGCATGGCGGTATTCGGGGAAACGTTGTTCGTGGCGGACACAGGGAACCACGCCCTCCGGGTCGTGGACCTCGAAATGGGAACGGTAGAGACGATTGCCGGAACAGGAAACCAAGCAATTGGACACGTGGAGGGAGGGTTAGCGCTTGAGGTGGACCTACGGTCGCCTTGGGACCTTGCGCTAGCGGGGCGCAGTTTGCATATCGCAATGGCGGGTAGCCATCAGATTTGGACGATGAACCTGGACACCCATATCGTGCAGGCAACAGTTGGAACGGGGGCAGAGAATATAGTTGATGGTCCGCCAGAAGAGGCGCTGTTGGCGCAGCCCAGCGGAATCACTGTGGACGAAGACTACTTGATGTACGTGGCCGATAGCGAGACCTCTTCAATCCGGGCAGTGGACACGTTGAGTGCGCATCATGTGAGTACGCTGGTTGGCGCTGGTCTTTTCGATTTCGGCGACGTGGATGGCGAAGCTTCGGATGCTCGCTTGCAGCACCCGCTCGGAATTGATTACGACGGCGGTACGGTGTTCATTGCAGATACGTATAACCATAAGATTAAGCGACTGGGGACCGACAGCCTGACGGTGTCGACGTTGGCAGGTACTGGCGCACCTGGGCATGGTGATGGGCCATCGGCCAGCGCGACGTTCTATGAGCCGGGCGGACTGTCGATGGGCGGGTCAACTATCTTTGTGGCTGATACGAATAATCATGCAGTGCGAGCGATTGATTTGGATTCGGCGATGGTGCGCACGCTGGTAGTCGACTTCTAGCGAGTTCCGCGGAACTCTTCAGAAGGACCACCGCTGTCACGTTCGACGATGGACTCACCGGGCTCAGCGACCTCTTCATCGCTGAAAAAGAGCCAGCCTTTGCGATTTTTCGCATAGCGAAACCAGGTGGCACCCGCGAGGACTACAAGGACAATGGCTGCCTGGAGCAGGAATGTGCCAAGTGTTCCTAAAGAATCAAGAGCCACTAGGTAGACCAAAAATAATACTGCAAAAAGGCCGACGAATACGAGCCCTGGGCGCATAGGTTCACCATCTATACTTGGCGCTGCGTCATCGATTATCAAGACACAGCGGGAGTTGGAATTGAAGCGACCAACGGATTTTATAGGAGGGGGTAGCGTCCTGTGAACTGTCAGGAATGCCAGATTTCAGGAATATATGTGCACTAGGCGTGGGGCATGATGCACTTGTGTAATAGGAAATGAGTCGACTAGGCGTACAGGACGAGCTGATCTCCTCTGGGATTTACAGTTGACTGCGGCTCTCAATGGTACATATACTTTAACCCGGACTGGCCGAAAGGCCGTCCTTTTTTATTTGCGCTGATTCCGTGTAACCGAGTGAATATGGTTAATATGGCGGTGCAGGATTGGGAGCCTGGTTCGTTAGCCAGCGGAGTGCGTCATCGTCGGCCCTGAATGCGCTGTAGGTGTGGGGCCGCCCCTGTGCTAAACTTACTGACGGCCATCTCTGGAGGGATGGGAGAGCGGTTAAATCCATCAGACTGTAAATCTGACGCCGATTCGGCTACGCAGGTTCGAATCCTGCTCCCTCCACCATAAAAGCCCTTTTGGGGCGGCGGGTTGAGTAGTTGCAAGAGGTAGTTTGGTTCGAACGAATTGCCCACATAGCTCAGTGGTAGAGCACTTTCTTGGTAAGAAAGAGGTCATCGGTTCAAGTCCGATTGTGGGCTCCACTTTCTTGGACTTGGCAAAATTAGGATTAGAAGAGTAGTTCGGAGGAAAAGAATTCCATGGCGAAGCAGAAGTTTGAGCGAACCAAGCCGCACTTGAACGTCGGCACAATCGGTCACGTCGATCACGGCAAGACCACCCTCACGGCAGCCATCACAAAGGTGTTGGCTCTGGCGGGCGGCAGCGCCTTCCGTGCATTTGACACGATTGACAGTGCACCGGAAGAGAAAGCTCGTGGAGTGACTATTAATATCTCCCACGTGGAATACGAGTCGCCGCTACGGCACTACGCTCACGTGGACTGCCCGGGTCACGCGGACTACGTCAAGAACATGATTACGGGTGCGGCACAAATGGATGGCGCGATTCTGGTGGTCAGCGCTCCAGACGGCCCTATGCCGCAGACTCGTGAGCACATCATTCTTGCCCGTCAGGTGAACGTTCCTCGCATGATTGTCGCTCTCAACAAGGTCGACATGATGGAAGACGAGGAGTTGCTGGAACTCGTTGAGATGGAAATCCGCGAGCTGCTGGACAAGTACAACTTCCCTGGTGACGACACTCCAATCGTCCGCGTCAGTGCGCTGGGGGCACTGGAGTCCACAAGTGAGGACAGCGCTGCGCCGGAGTACGAATGTATTATGAATTTGGTCAACGCGCTTGATGCGTACATAGAGGTGCCTCACCGCCCTCGCGACCTTCCGTTCCTTATGCCTGTTGAAGATGTTTTCTCCATAAAAGGTCGCGGCACTGTAGTGACCGGTCGTGTGGAGCGTGGGGTAGTGAAACCTGGTGATGAAATTGAGGTCGTGGGTATCAAGACCACGCGCAAGACCATCGTTACTGGTGTGGAGATGTTCCACAAGCTACTGGACGAGGCGGAGCCCGGTGATGCCGTTGGTACGTTGTTGCGTGGAGTTGAGCGTGACGATATCGAGCGTGGGCAGGTATTAGCCAAGCCTGGTTCGATTAAGCCTTTGACCGATGCTGAGGCTGAAGTTTATGTTCTGAGCAAGGATGAGGGCGGACGCCACACTCCGTTCTTCCCTGGTTACAAGCCTCAGTTCTACATCCGGACATCTGATGTGACGGGTGAAATTCAGCTCGAAGATGGCGTTGAAATGGTGATGCCGGGTGATAATACTAAGATGAAAATTAAACTGATCTACCCGATGGCGATGGAAGAGGGCCTGCGATTCGCTATCCGTGAGGGTGGTCGGACGGTTGGCGCTGGCGTCATCACTAGCGTCAGTTAGGGGACAGGCGTGGCAAAAAAACGTGGAGACGTACGTCAGCTGATAAATCTGGCTTGCAGTGAGTGCAGAGAGCGGACGTACCACACCGAAAAAAATAGACGGAATGACCCCAGCAGGATGGAATTGAATAAATTCTGCCCTCGCTGTCGCAAGCACACAACTCACCGCGAGGTCCGCTAACAGTGGCTACTCGCGGCGGAAATCAGCTGCGCGGAATGATGGACGAGGGGCAAGTCCGGCGCCGGAGCCGGTTTGCCTTCTTTGTCGAGATCTACTCAGAGCTCGCCAAAGTGACATGGCCGGACCGCCAGACTACCTTTCGGCTCGCGATGCTTGTCATCGGTGTCGCGGTAACCATGGGTGTTCTCTTGGGCCTTGTCTGGGACACTGTTCTTACCACTGCTGTCGATCGGCTACTTCTCAATCGTTGACCGGGGGAGTTTCTCCGTTGAGGATTCAGGTATCAAAGCATGACTGAAGAAGTCGCGTCTGAAACCAGTGCAGACTGGTACATAGTTCATACATATTCCGGTCAAGAAGACCGGGTGAAGCGCAATCTGGAAATGCGGATTGAGTCCATGGATGTCAAGGACAAGGTTTTCCAGGTAGTGATACCGACCGAGGATGAGGTCGAGATCAAGGATGGAGTGCGCAAGCATGTCCAGCGCAAAATATTCCCTGGGTACATCCTGGTTCAAATGGTCATGGATGATCAGAGCTGGTATGTCGTGCGGAACACGCCCGGGGTAACTGGCTTTGTCTCGGCCGAAGACGAGCGAGAACGGAGGCCGAAGCCTGTCCCGTTGGAAGCTCGTGAAGTCGAGCTGATTATGAAGCGAATGTACTCTCCTGAGCCGAAGGTCATTATCGGCCTGAGCGTCGGAGATATGATTCGAATTACGAGTGGTCCGTTCGCCGAGTTCATGGGCGCGATTGATTCAGTGGACGAAGACAAGGGTAAAATTCGTGTTCTGGTTTCATTCTTTGGTCGCGAGACTCCTGTGGAGCTTGATTTCCTGCAGGTGGAGAAAGCTTAGTCTTTTGAATATGCCGGTCTGGCTAGGCGCTCTCGAATGCGGGCGCTGGGTCTAGTTAGCATGGACTAGAGTGAAGTGGCAGGTAGCGGGCAACTGGGTGAGTGAGCGAGCAAGTTGGTAGAGAGAGAGTAGGACATGGCAAAGCGCATCAAGACAATACTGAAGCTTCAGCTGCCGGCAGGCTCGGCGACGCCAGCGCCCCCTGTGGGCCCTGCATTGGGTCAGCACGGTATCAACATCATGGCATTCGTGAAAGAATACAACGCTCGGACTGCGAGCCAGTCGGGGACTATCATCCCTGCCGAAATTACAGTTTTCGAGGATTCCTCCTTCACGTTCATCACGAAGACGCCTCCGGCGCCTGAGCTAATCCGTAAAGCGATTGGTGTGAAGAAAGGCAGCCCGCGAGCGTTGCATGAAAAAGTTGGAACGCTATCGACCGCTGCGGTCCGTGAGATTGCCGAGGCTAAGCAGAAAGACCTGAACGCTGCTGATGTTGAATCGGCTATGAAGATTATTGAAGGCACCGCCCGCAGCATGGGCGTCGACATCGAGAGGTAGTCCAATGGCAAAGCGTTCAAAGCGATACGAGACAGCGGATGGCCTCGTCGACTCAGAGAAGACGTACCAGCCTGCAGAGGCAATTGCGCTGGTGAAACAGGCGGCGAGTACGAAATTCGATGAGACGGTCGAATTGCATCTACGGACAACTGCCGACCCGCGCCACGCGGATCAGCAGTTGCGCGGCGTAGCCACTCTGCCTGCGGGCTTAGGGAAAAACGTTCGAGTTGCAGTGTTCGCTGGAGGCGAGGGCGCTCGATTCGCTGCTGAGGCTGGTGCCGAGATAGTCGGCTCCGATGACCTCATCGAAAGAGTCGAAGGCGGTTTCACGGATTTTGATGTCGCCATAGCGACGCCCGAGTTGATGGGAAAAATAGGCAAACTTGGTCGAGTGCTCGGTCGGAAAGGCCTTATGCCCAACCCACGAACGAACACCGTGGTTCAAGAGGGCGATATCGCCAATGCTGTGATTGAGGCTAAGAAAGGCCGTGTCGAGCTGCGCATGGACCGGACAGCAATCATTCATTCGCCGGTTGGCAAGGCAAGCTTCGATGAAGACCAGCTGTTGGCTAATCTGACTGCAGTGATGGACACTGTGCACCAGCTACGCCCAACCGCGATCAAGGGGCCATTCGTGAAGACTGCGTATTTGACCTCATCGATGGGACCAAGTGTTGCTCTCGATCTTGCGACGACATTGACGCTCCGCTCCGAATAGCGGAAAATCAGTGACACAAACGAATAATCCACCGAAGACAGCGGGCGTCTCTGAATGACAGAGACCTAAGCAACAAGCCCGCCGAGGTGCACGCGATTGGTTCATAATGAACCAAAGTGCAACCCGCGTCTTCGGAACGCGGGTTTTTCGTTTTTGAGACCTCGGCTCGATGGAAACCGAAGCTGATGATAAAGAGTGGTTTTATTAGCGAATATGGAAGCTCGCATCTCGAGCCCCGCCACCTTTATGGTTGGTGGCAACGGACGTGAGACTCTTTAGTGGTAGCAGAATCTAGTGAAAGGGAAGCTTCAATAAAATGCCGACGGAAGCAAAAGAAGCAGCGGTAGCGGATCTGGTTGATCGCATGACTCGATCCTCAATCGCCATCGCAACAGACTTCTCTGGACTCAGTGTCAATCAAGTCACTCAGCTGCGAAAGCAACTCCGTGAGTCTGGTGCTGAGTACAAGGTGGTAAAAAATCGCATCGCGTTGATCGCTGCGCAGCAGTCCGGACAAGAATACTTCAAGGAAATAGTGGAAGGTTCCACGGGAATAGTGTTTGGCTACGGCGACGTTGTCGCAGCAGCCAAAGGCGTGGACGCTTACGTGAAGGAAACTCGTGCAGAGTTGATCATTCGCAAGGGAGTCATGAACGGTGCACTGATTTCACCAGCACAGGTCTCTGCTCTTGCGGCCTTGCCTCCGAAAGAACAGTTGGTCGCTATGTTGTTGGGTCAAATGAATGCCCCGATAGCCGGGCTCCTTCGCGTGATGAACGGCACCATAAGTGGGCTTGCGATTGTGCTGCAGCGCAGGGCAGAGCAGCTTGACGCAGCAGCGTAGTTCCAGAACATACACATGGCCCCATAAGTGTTTGGGGTAGGAGATAAAGAAATGGCAACTAAAGACGAACTTATCGAATCCATCAAGGGCCTTACTGTGCTGGAGCTCTCTGAGCTGGTCAAGGCACTTGAGGAAGAATTTGGCGTTAGTGCCGCTGCACCTGTAGCCGCTGCGGCCGCAGCGGGCGCGGGACCTGCTGCTGAAGCTGAGGAAGAACAGACTGAGTTCAAGGTAACTCTGACGGACATTGGCGCCAACAAGATTAGCGTGATTAAAGTGGTTCGTGAACTCACTAACCTTGGCCTCCGTGAGGCCAAAGAGCTGGTAGAGTCCGCCCCCGTAATGATTCGTGAGGGAATCACGAAGGATGATGCTGCCGAAAGCAAGACCAAGCTTGAAGGAGCCGGAGCCTCTGCCGAGGTCGCCTAACTTCGATTCTGAATAGAGTCCCCTAGAAAAAAGGCGCCCTACACAGGGCGCCTTTTTTCTAGGGGACTCTATTCAAGACCAGGCATTGCTTTTGAGACGGCGTTGCTCTGGCTACCAGCGATTCCAGTGAACGACTTCGCTGAGCGGCCGGCGCCTGGAACCCCCGAAAGTTTCTTCGCCTGAGGGGTAACCCAATGGCACTGCGCAAGCCGTTTGGTAGTCTTCAGGGACCCCCAATATCTCTTTGATTTTGTCTTCGTGATTTTGAAGAAAGGTTGTTATGACGCTGCCTACACCGTGACCGACGGCCGCGAGCATAAGGTTCTGAACAGCGGGGTAGATGGACGCGCCCGTGGTCATTACGTCTCGGTTCGAGCCCTGTGAACCTCGAATGCAGGGGATGACGATGACCGGCGCTTCCGCGAAGTGATGCACCAAGTGCTCTGCCGAACGTGAAACAGGGCTGTCTTTGCGGTCTAAGCGCTTGGAGTAGACGTTGTCCCAGAATTCTTTGTACCAAACAGCAAGCTGTTGTTTAATGACGGGCTCCCGGACCACAACGAAAGCCCAAGGCTGCGAATTGCCACCGGAAGGGGCGCGGAGAGCCGCGCTAAGGATCTGGTTAAGAATGTCGTCGGGAATAGGATCAGGTTTGAGAAACCGAATTGCTCGCTGGGCATTGAGCGTGTCGAATAGCAACATGTCGGACATGAGCGCCTCCCTCATTTATGGGTATTGGATGACAATGATTCTACCCGCTGCACGCGACAGCCGGTCATCAGCTACCGACGGACTCTACCAAGGCCACTAGCCTTACTAGGCTCCTATTCTAAAGCGCTCAAAAGACCTATACCTATCGATGGTGTCCGCGTCGTCGCCAATATTCTAGGCGTTAGGCTACTCAGTGGCCTCGAGCCCAAGGCGAATCTACCGAGAGTACCTACGTAGAGCTAAGAACACTATTGAAACCCCAACCCTCGAGGTACCGATGGCGATACCGCTACCGTACTTGCGCCTCTACCCTGCAACCATGGTGGTATGCCTATTTCATGGTTCTGAGAATATTCTTTCCTCAATCGTGCCAAGGAGACCTGCCGGTAAATACCAGGAGATCTCATATGGGGGTCTCACAAAT
>Ga0302134_10000439_pt1 | contig 17847 bp, 21 predicted proteins | sample CB9_SCM_MG_FD_203123 | JGI IMG/M metagenome (GOLD analysis project Ga0302134, IMG submission 203123) | Marine microbial communities from Western Arctic Ocean, Canada - CB9_SCM | ecosystem: Environmental > Aquatic > Marine > Oceanic | place: Canada: Western Arctic Ocean | collected 2017-09-19
TCACCCCCGTGTTTTAGACATACTTTGTTAAATTGGTTAAATATACCATGAATACACTAAACCTAACCAAAACTATAGAGGTTCGCGGCCATACCTAGGCAAAGTCATACCATATCCCGTAAGTTTATGTACCATATATTCAATTAAAAGCTCTAGAAATTCCAAAGAATCGCACCCTTCTTATCGATGGCGAAAAATAATATAGGAGTTCGTTTTATTTTTTCCAACTCCGGTACCGATAGACAGACACCTTTCTCTATTATCGACTCCGGATAATGTTCTTTGATAAGATTCTCAAAATCCTCTAAACCACCCAACTGCTTAACAGCTGCATCGTACCCAGCGTAACCATATTTTCCTTCGATGATGTAGATTTTGTGGTTCATTTTTATAACTAAATCTGGTATGCTCATCTTTTTGGGTACGGAAATATTATGTTCGGGTGTTTTAAATTTACTTCGGGCTCCACCTGCGTGATTATGAAATAAAATCGAAGAACCATTGGTAGTATACGCGAGTTCGTGAAGCAAAATGGTAGCCAATTTTTCCGAAGTTGTACCATGTAATTTCCTGTAATACGATCCCTTAAGCGGTGTACAAAGTGTCGTCATGTACTCAAAACCTTCTAGTGTTAAATTCACGTCACGATTAGCTATCATGAACTTGTGATCAGGTCTACACAATCTATCTACACCATGCGACGTCACTGTGATTCTGCAATTGGAAACAAAGGATTTTATGGTCGCAGCGAGAATAGAAACGATACCAATATTTGGATCGTGAGAAATGTGTCTCCCACTCCCTTTCGAGAGTCTCGCATTGATAAAGAATGTAAACTCTCCAGTCTGAAATATCTGTATAGGAACATTACCCTTCTTTTTTCTCATATAATTGACTTTATAAATCAACTCATTCACATTATCGAACGCTTCTATATCTTGTAACATGTCATCAAACGGTTCGTCTCTATAATACACAGGAATACCATGTGTCTTGTATATCTTTGCGTGTAGCATGGCTGTATCAGTATTATACGAGGGTCGTTGAGAGTATAGAAATACGAATGGCACGTTAGGATAATACTTTCGAGCGACGACGAATTTCGTGACTCTCTGTCCTAAACAACTGTTTCTCGATTCACTCTCGGTCGTTTGAGTGGCCTCGACTAAAAGAATAGGTGCACCGTTTTCCAGAACAATGTAGTCACACATTGATCCACCGGGTGCGATGAATTCGATGAATACATCTGGGATACACTTCAGACCTAATTTAAAAGACCACAAACCTTCATCATCTAAACAATGTTCGTATCTCACAGTATCGACGATCGAACCACGGAGATGTGTCAAAATCCACGCGACGTCTTCCTCTTGTGGATATTCTTCTGTCAATATAGTTATCATTTTAATTTAACTAAATTATTTTTTAACTTAGGTGTAATCTTTCATTCGACTTTTCAAAAATATTTGTATCTTTTTCAAAACCAACGTATACTCTCCCAATATTTTTGCATGCTATAGCAGTCGTGGCAGACCCCATGCACGAATCCATGATCACATCACCTTCATTACTGAACGTCTTAATCAAATATTCTATGAGTTGAATGGGTTTTTGTGTTGGGTGAATGCATTTACCTTCATTCTTGAATTCAAGTATACTTCTTGGATAGTTTGTCACTGTCTGTACATAATCACTTTGCGTCTTACGCCCCTTGCGATGATCGGTATCCCCAGTTTTACCTTTCATGGTTTTGTTACACGAGGTCGTTCCTTGTGGATTATATGTCATCTTGTTTTTAGCATTCTTAGATGTCTTACCCTCCGAAAAAATGAGGATATCCTCATGTTCGCATAATACTTTATACGGCGCTTGTGCGAATCCACCGGGTTTAGACTTTTTCCATACGAGTGAATACTTAAACATATCGTAATTAGAGCTGACCAGTCTACTCGTAAACGGCTGTTGACCAAATAGAACGACTGTTCCGTACGGTTTTAGAATACGTTTATACTCTCGCCACATATCATCGAGATTAATCACGGTATCCCATTTACATTCAGTCACACCGTATGGAAGATCTGTACATATCATATCCACACTATTATCTGGTAGTCGTTTATTCATACCTTCGATACAACACTCGTTAAAGATGGTGTTCTTCCATGTATCTACACGTACACAAACATGAATTTTTTCTACGACTTTCGAAGCACCCTTCCCGTTACACGTAAAACGTTTATGATCAATTTCGATACATGTATATGTACCAACTTTTCTATACGCGTCTAGGAGATCATCTTCTGGTATGATACCTTCGTTGTTGTAACTCATAACAATCACCTTAGCTTTACACGTACTTAGAAAGTACTTGAGTTCATTTAGACACTTAGTCTTCGAACACCACGCAGATGATTGGACACTTACCGGTGTACCTGTCTTGTTATCTTTAATCTTTATGGTATCGTCGTATTTGGCTATAGATTCTAACACGTGGTAATAACTCGCGTAGTTTCGTTGATTATATGGTGGGTCCATGTATATGACATCATACTCGGTATCGAGCCGTGTCCGCGCGTCCGTGTGGTACGCCATACCTCTAGTATTGTTTTGTAGTTCGATATGCGATTTAAGGGTAAACGGTTTAAGTGACCTAGGATCCCACGTCTCATTAAAGGCACCATACGTTCCAGGAATGTTTGAGTATCTCGATACAGATTCTATAAGGTTTCCCAGAAGTAAGATGTGCTCATCATCGGTAATCATATTTTTCACATGCATGGAATTCAACTCTGTGCGAATGGCGTCTATTTTCATGGCGTTTTCTGTCGTAAAATATTTGCGATTCCCGTGAGGAGAGTACAATTTTGTTATCATTCCAGTAATTGGATCCATTGAGTTAAGGTGAACCACGTGATCATCTATGTGAACATCGTCACGTTTCAGACACCTTGAATAACAAAGAACATACGCGTAATAATTTACATCACATACGTCGACCGAGTCGAAGTTTTCACATAGCGCCTTCGTGACACACCCCGTTCCCCCGAAACAGTCTAAAACTTTTGCTTTATCTGACACTCTAGTTTTAATCTCTTCGATGATTTGATCAACTATCACACCTTTGTTTCCCAAATATCTCATATACTTTTTTAAATTCATAACTTTAACTTACATCTCAAACTAAGTTTTTTATTTTCAAAATAAACTTGGTGTATATTAAAATGAAAGATAATCTTAATCCAATTGTTAAATGGATCAGGAGAAATGTCATGACAATGACATACAGAACGGAAAAAGTAACAGTTTTACGAGACTGGAAACTCGCATTGATGAATATGTTTCTACAATTGTGTGTTATATCATGGGTCATATATTCATTATTTGACCAAAAAACATATATCGAAAGTGAAGTACCAACGGGTGTCGTAAGCTCATGGGGTTTAGGTGGCACGGAATATACCGATAAACAGGTAAGTATATACAATGGAGAACAATCTTTTTGTAATAACCTTGGTTCGTACGCATTTAACTATTCCTCGGATTGGTATTACAAAGTACCTATCTGTGTATATTCTGCAGCAGAAGAATTGATTTCAAAGTTACCAACTGGTAACGTCATGTTTTTCACCACACATATCGCACAGACACTCAAACAGAGATATACTACACCAGAAACTGGGTGTCTAAAAGAACCCAATGGTATAGAGGAATGTGTAGAAGAAATGGGTCAGTGTATACACTCTATGTCAGCTAACTTCCTCACCACGGGTATAGAGGATAGTATTTTTGCGTTCAACCACTATTATGACTCTTCTGTAGAGTCCGGTCCCAAACCAATCACGTATATCAGAAAACCAGGTTCAGATGAAAATTTGTATACGTTCGAAGAAGGTAGTTCCATACGTTTAAAAATGTCTGAATGGTTAGATATAGCAGGTATTGATCTCGATAAACCATTAAACGAACAAGTATCCGAAGGTGTGGCGACACAGGTATCAGGGTTTAATGGGGCCGGACAAGATATTGATAATTACCCACACGTAAGAACAAGTGGTGTAAGATTGAATATCAAAATTAAATATCATAATTATGAATTACATGCAGATAAAACAAATATCGGTAAAAAGGATATATATGCCATAGTTAACGTTGAACCAAAATTGGGGTGGTTTTCAAAGGGTAATGAAATATACTACAAACAGTTACCAAACGTCACAATGTTTGATATAAACAATCCTGTTAATTTAACAACGGGTCAACCAAACGGTATATATACAGACTTCTACAGGTACGGTGTTTTAATTGATATTCAACAGAGTGGTTTGGTAGGTGAAGTCAATTACGTATTTGTTCTACTCCAGTTAACTTCAGGTTTGGTTCTTTTGGGTGTCGCTTCATCAGTTGTTGGGTTTATTGCTAAATACTTAATGGGAGAGGTATCACCAATATACAAAAGCATTATACAGGAAGAATTTGATATTTCTAAGGAAGCTGCGCAATATGCCGCTCAAGCCTGTGTAGCATCAAAGGTATTCAAAGAAGCCGACGAAAGTGGGGAAGGTGATTTAGACTTCGAAGAACTCAGAAATCTTGTTAGGTCGTGTTTCTCCAAAAACTTTTTGGAAAGATCTGAAACGGATAGTGATATTAGTGAAGGTGTATTCACTGAAGCTGATATCATGTCTATGACATTATATTTGATGCGTGCGGCTGATGAAAATCTTAATGATAGAATCTTATACAAAAATGAGAAATCATTACCAGAATTACAGAGATCTAAGATTTCTTTACATCAATGGCAGGAATTATGTGTTGCGGGTGTATTAGAAAGAAATGAGATGCAATCTATAATAAATTCAAACTCTTTTCTAAATAAAATAAAGTAAAATATAGAATTATTTATCATTATTGAATAATCATAAAAAAATTATTTTTAAAAATATTGAACAAAGTCGATGAAGGAGTTTGTATAAAATAAAAAAAGTTTTTATTTACCACACCCACACGATTTTTTAGATTTAGGTTCTTTTTCGGAAACTTTCATTAAAATGAGTAATGAAATTACCGTTGCAAATGCGAGCATCCAGTTATTAGTTTTCATGTTGTATATATTACATCTATATTTTTTTAACGACGCCTGTTGTTATGTATAGGAAATAAATCCTTATTCACTAAAGTTATCGTAGCCAATTCGTTATACCCATAATACTTTATTGAAATACCCGCTGTATTACTAAACTCATCTTTTATAATTTTTTTCCAGGTAGTTATATTTGAATTATAATATCCCGCACCTTCGTACTCGATTTCAATATTTCCAAATACAGGTTTACGTACAGTTTTCAAAAATTCTTGTAGAACGTATTTCTTATTAGGACGATCACCTTTACGCGTTTCTATAAAGTCTATAACATAATACCCATGACGATCTAGAATTATATTAACTTGCATACGTGGATAATATTCCATATACCGTTTCATATCCATTATACTTGGAAGTGTAACATGACCCTCGAGGCCTGGGTGACTATGATACGATACATACGCATCATCAATTTTACTATAATTACCAGCAATTGTACCACGATTACCACTTGTTTGACGTGAAGGGGGGTTAAAAACTATATCACCGTTATTCGAACGAGACATATCAATTGTACCCATATATTCATACCTTTTCTTATCTGTGTCGTGCATAATGCGTCTGAGTTGTTGTACAGTTTTTTCTGGAAGTTTAACTTTTATAATTAAATCGGTTTCACTATTTGGTTTTGATCTCGTTGGTCGGGTTTGTAATCTAGGTAAGAGTTGTCTATTGATATTCATGGGTGATGATGTATTTTTATTTTTTTTATTTTTTTTATTGATGTTCATGGGCGACGGCGACATGTTTTCTACTATTCTATGATATTTTTATTGAGTTGGTTTTCAATAGAAATATTGTTTATTTATCATCCTTTTCCTCTTTTTCCTTAATACGAATAGCGTATTTTGAATTTTTATTAAAGTGTTCGTAATCGACTTCACCATCTGGTGCAAATATTTTAGTTAAAAAACCTTTCATGTTAAAAGGGTTCTTCTTGGGTTCCTTCTTCTTTTTATTATCACTCTCGCTGCATCTAACTATTAATCGTGGTCTTGATATCGTAAACATTATGTATACTATTTACCCCGCTTTTTTTCCTTCATACTAGATTTTTCCTTTTCAAGTTCTTCTAGTATCTTATAGTAAGCTCTCTGTTCTCTACCTTCTGAATACGTACAATGTAAACTTATTCTATCTATACGCCTTTCTATATTTTGAATGTCATCTTTTTTAGAAGATTTCGTCCTTATAGACATTCGGTTCAAAACGGGGGATGAGAGTGATATTCTCAACATACTATTACTTTCGATTTTTATAAACGATTGCACGACCCTTCGAATTTGTATTAATAACACTTTGACTATGTTTGAATTTATTTGCCTCCTGCTGGATATTAGCAAGCTTCTTGTTCTTATTAAAGAACTTTACGGCCATAATCTTATCGTTTCGTGGTGCTTTGGGTATGTATACGTTACCTTTAAGACGTTTCAAGTTATAATCTTCTATTAACATTTCCCTGAGTGTTTTGTCTCCTATATTTAGGGTCATTCTCGCGGGGTCTCTTTTGTAACAGGTTTCATAGACTCTAACGTTTGACATTTAGTATTACTAGACATTTTAGTTTCGTGTTCTGCAAGAACTAACCACGAACCAACACCGACACCGGCGCCGACGAATGATGTAAGAGATAAAGTTGCGAGTGATAAAAGTGTATGTTTCATCATAATTACATTCTATTTAGATATTTCTGAATGGAAATACGCACAGAAATTCTTAAGTGCTGGTAAAATTTCCGATTTCCATTTCATTTGGTCTCTGTAAATCAAATACGTTTTACGTTTATCGTTATACTGTTCGATAAGTTCACATTTATCAAGATCTAACATTTCCATATAGACTTGACACTGAATTTCTTCGTACAATCTAACACTATTGAATAGACCCCTTGTCCTGTTCTTAATTTCAATAATGGTTTTGTCGTCCCTGATACGATCTATGCGTCCACATATTTTGTATACAGTTCCTTCAATAGAACACACCTCGTATTTGTAAAAGGTTTCATCTTCTTTTAAATCTTCATAATTAGAAGCTGTAGTGTCTTCGTGTCTCGTTCCGTGATTCGTAAACAATGTTTTACGAAGGTGTTGTTCGACCAATTTTATATCTGGTTTAGAAAGGTTTGATTTCATATGTAACTGATTTGAGACTGCATTAAATTTTCTTTCTATGTCTGAACTGTTCATTGATTTGTACGTTTCAGCATCTTTAAACAAAAGTCTTGATGCGCCACACTTTTGAATTGTATCTAATGCTTCCTGTTCCTTTGTTTTACCTTCAAACGTCTCGGGTGCGTATTTCGCCCATAAATTATCGAGAACCTCTTTTGGTTTCTTATATGGATTCATACCGATGATCGAAGCGATATCACTCGCTTTGAGTGTTACCTTTTCAATACCCACATCTTTCATTTTAAACTCGTTATCACGAAGAAGAGGGTATATTGTACCACATGCTCTACTGTCATTCAAAGCGTCGTGTGCATCAAACTCTTTACCAAAATAGTGTTTATACACGGTCAGAAGTTTATGGTTATATAACCCAGGTAAAACCGAACGCGACATTTTAAGTGTATCCACAAAATGTACGTGTTTAAATGGTTCTATATCGAACCCCCTTCTATAACACTCCGAAAAGAAACAGTTTTCGTCAAAGCTACTGTTGTGTGCCAAGAGTATAGACGTATTTGAAACAGCTTCTTTAAAGGCTGCATACACGTACCCGAAAGGTTGCCCTTTATGTAAAGCGTGTTCGTGTGTAATACCGTGAACATTTGTAGACTCTTGTGGTACATTAAATGTATCCGGATAAACAAGCCCATGGTATGAACTCAGTTCACGACCTTTAGACGAATATTTTACGAATGCGAGTGTAAGCATACGACACCTATCAAATAAGTGTGTATTTTCATGTGTTGCTTTTTTGTAACCCATTGGGAGACCAGTGGTCTCCGTATCCCATGCAATGTAGTTCATTGTGTTACTTTTGCATGTGATATATTCTTTATACTACTTATGTTTTAAAATACAGCGATTCCTTCATTATAATTTTCAATAATTGTTAAAGCTAATAATCCAATCATAGCCCCTCTACCATTAATAAGTTCGGCACGTTTCGTAAATGGTCCAAATTCCGCATCTTTATCAACAAGTTTGAGTTTGGAAAACAACGAACCGGTAACAATAAGTCCGGCCACAATCTGTAATACAAAGAAACCAGCTGTTGGATACGTAACAGTATCAACTGTACCGTCGATAAGTGTAAACGTTCTCGTTTTAAACACTTGGTTCCATACCGTTTCATTCTTAGTAATCTCATAATAGAGTGCCATTATCCATCCAACTTGTGCAACCCTACCGTTAATCATTTCAACAGATTCAGGGTTTGCAAATGTTTCGAGTGTTGGTGACCCGTTACGCGTTGCATACTTATTTAACCATGCAGAAGAGAATCTTTTCATTCTATCATCAGAAGTTTCCAAATCTTCGAGCGTTACGTAAACTGGTTTATCATCGTGTGTATCTAAAAAAGTGTCATCTTTTTTTGATGCGCGTTTAATACGTGTAGTTCTACCCAATTTAGGTGTAAATGGTGTAATTCGGAGTGCAGTGTTCATATTTATTATTACAACATCTAAACCTTTAATCTACTTCTTCAATAATCGGTCCAGAAGTTGATGCGGGTTCCGGTTCGCCGCCGTCCTCTTTCTTTTCTTCGGCGTACATCTTTGTGATGATTGGTGTACACACATCCGTAAGTTCCTTCTGTTTAGCCTCAAACTCTTCTGTTTCGGCAGATTGGTTCGTATCTAACCATTCGAGTACCTCAGAAACCTTCGTTTCGACCGTTTCCTTATCCTCACCTTCAATCTTTTCAACCGTTCCTTTCATTTGGTAACAATAGTTTTCGAGACCATTCTTCGCCTCGACCCTTTTCGCGTACTTTTCGTCCTCGTCTTTGTACTTTTCCGCATCTTGTACCATCTTTTCAATGTCATCTTTAGATAACCGACCCTTATCGTTCGTAATGGTAATCTTTTCGGAATTACCCGAGGCCTTATCTTCGGCACTTACGTTCAAAATACCGTTCGCATCAACATCAAACCGAACATTAATTTGTGGTGTACCTCTCGGTGCGGCCGGAATACCCGTTAAATCAAATGTACCGAGTAAACTGTTATCGGTCGCCTTCTTACGTTCACCTTCATAGACTTTAATCGTCACCGCAGGTTGATTATCTTGTGCCGTCGAGAAGATTTGTTCTTTCTTAGATGGAATCGTCGTGTTTCTCGGAATAACCGGGGTCATGATACCACCCATCGTTTCCAATCCCAAAGACAATGGCGTCACGTCCAAGAGTAAAAGGTCTTGAACAGCCTCGTTCCCTTCACCCGTTAAGATGGCGGCTTGGACCGTCGCCCCGTATGCGACCGCCTCATCTGGGTTAATCGTTTTATTCAACTCTTTACCGTTAAAAAAGTCCGATAACATTTGTTGAATCTTCGGAATACGCGTCGATCCACCTACCAAAACAAGTTCGTCAACTTTCGATTTATCGATCTTTGAGTCTCGGAGTGTTTTTTCGACAGGTTCCATACATTTACGGAACAAGTCCATACACAGTTCCTCAAAACGCGCGCGAGTAATGGATGTATAGAAATCAATACCGTCATATAACGAATCGATTTCAATGGTTGTTTGCGTAGTCGAAGATAACGTTCGCTTCGCACGTTCACATGCCGTTCGTAAGCGGCGAAGGGCACGCGGGTTACCAGAAATATCTTTCTTATGTTTACGTTTAAACTCTTCAGATAAGTGTCGAAGGAGTCTCGAGTCGAAATCTTCACCACCCAAGTGTGTATCCCCCGCGGTCGCTTTGACTTCAAAGATACCCCCTTCAATGTTCAATACCGAAACGTCAAATGTACCACCACCCAGGTCAAAAATCAGTACATTCATATCCTCATCTTTGTTCTTATCGAGACCGTACGCGATAGCCGCCGCCGTTGGTTCATTAATAATACGAAGACAGTTCAGACCCGCGATAGTTGCCGCATCTTTCGTCGCTTGTCGTTGCGAATCGTTAAAGTAGGCCGGGACCGTTACGACCGCGTCCGTGACTTTCTTACCGAGATATGATTCCGCGATATCTTTCATTTTGGTAAGAACCATCGATGAAATTTCTTCGGCCGCAAACTGTTTCGTTTCACCGTTAAAATCAACTTCGATCATGGGTTTATCCGCAGCACCGGGGATAACCTTATACGACCAATCTTTCATATCGTCTTGGACCTGTTGGTCCGAAAACTTTCTTCCGATAAGACGCTTTGCATCAAAAACTGTATTTTTGGGGTTCATGGCTGTTTGGTTCTTCGCCGCGTCCCCGATAAGACGTTCACTATTTTCCGTAAACGCGACGTACGATGGGGTCGTTCTATTCCCTTGGTCGTTCGCGATAATTTCTACGCGGTCGTTTTGCCAAACGCCGACGCACGAATACGTTGTTCCTAAATCAATACCGATTGCTTGAGTCATTTTATATATTTTGTACACGCACTATTTCTTTATGTAAAAAAAATATTGTTTGAGTGTAAGATACCATGAGTTCAATTAAGAATCTTCAGTACCAGAATGTGGAAATGGGAAACGCACCTCCTATATCTAACACCAATATGATTTATAATAAACTGAAATCTATAGCGGCAAATGTGACTAATTGTAAGATGGATCAGGTTCGTGTAAAATTACAATACAATAAAAATTCAAATAGAAACAGACTTGGAGGCGGGGCATACGGTACAGCGTATAAAGCATACGCAAGTAATGGGAAAACAGTACCATTTGTTGTCAAGGAAATGAAGAAACAGAATCGAGATGATCAAGAATCTAAAATTGAATATGATACCATAAAAGTTTTACTAAATAATAAGGGTTTACCACTTTTCGTTAAGGAAAGAATTCCACGTGTATACGGTTATAAGATTTGTGATAATAATGAGTATCTGTTTAGTAATCTCGTAAATGGTGTCGCAATAAAAGATTTTCGACCCACGTCAGAACATCAAATGCCATCTATAATAACACAAATTTTATACACATTGTATATAATAAATAAAAAAATCCCATCGTTCAGGCATCACGATTTACATCAAAATAATGTAATGATAGTAAAGGATGTCATAAAAGATTTAACCATAGAATATCCTGTAAATTCGGGTAAAAAATACACATTTAACAATGGAGGGGTTAAAGTTGTAATTATAGATTTTGGATTAGCAACCGTTTCTGGTGCAAAAAACCCCAAAATTAAAGAAGCTGGCTATCTAAATTCGGGAATAAAACCAAATTCAAACTCTATATACGACGCCCACTTTTTTCTAAATAGTATGTATTTGATGTCCATAAATCCAGGATCAAGTTTTGGACCATCGACTAACGTAACAAATAATAATAGACGAAATAAAATTAATGAATCAATCATGAGAGTGAGGCGATTTATAGAAAAACATTTTGATAAGAAATTTTTAGGACTAGAGCATACCAATCTCATTAAAGGAGGAAGGTTGACAATTCCCGCTCAAAAACAAATAAACAAAACACTTGGTGAACTTATCAAGGATATAGTATTATTACCTGTAGTTACACCGCCTGGTAGCAATAGAAAAAACAACGATCTACCTCCATCTAGACCAAAAAGTCAACAACCAAATATGCGCGGAGTTAATATTAAAAATATATATAAAAAACTGATAGCTTTCCAACAAACGCAAGGAGCTACAAGTAAATAAATGTCAAAAAAAAACGAATCATCATTTTTAAAAATCCCGAAAGTACCGGGTTTTGAAAAGTGTGGAAATTATTTCGTCATTTTACTAAGTATCGTCGCAAGTTCGACTAATATGACCGTATGATGTGTCATGACGAGCGCTTTTGCGCGTCTCGTTTTTGGGGAAAAGTCACCGTACCCGACTGTACTCATGGTCATGAGTGAAAAGTAGTATGGATCGAGTGGGTCGTCTGAAAACCCAAAATCTTCTTTCATCGTAGAGTACAAGTACCCATAAACGAGTGTTATGATAAGTGCTATTGTAACCGCTTTGTTCAACATTGTTTTATTAGTACCTTATATTTTTATTTTAACTTCCCACCACCACCAGCCATGGTAGCGGCTTCTTTCGCTTTCGCTCGCTTCTCCTTCACGTTCTTCACCGCGGCTTTAATCGCGTCTTCGGCCAACATGGAACAGTGCAACTTCACCGGCGGCAAGTTCAAGTGGTTGGCGATTTCGCTGTTTTTAATCTGCGTCGCTTCGTCGACGTGTTGTCCTTTCACCCACTCCGTGGCGACTGAGGAAGACGCGATCGCACTCCCGCACCCGAACGTTTTGAAGCACGAGTCCATGATGTTCCCGTCGTCGTCTACGCGGATTTGGAATTTCATCACGTCCCCACACGCCGGTGCGCCGACTAAACCCGTCCCCACGTTTGCGTCTTTCTTATCGAAAGCACCGACATTTCTCGGTTTTTCGTAATGGTCGACGACGTTTTTGTGGTACAATCTGCTGCTTGTGCTGCTGCTGCTCGTGGAAACGATTCCAGAGGTTCGAGTTAACGCGCACAGCGTTTGATTTTTGTTTATGTCAATAGAGTTTCTGAGTAAAGCGTTCATCGTATTCTTCTTCGTATACAATTCAAGCAGATTACTTTTTTACCCGTTTTGACTTGGGTTTATTATTATTATTTACAATTGGTCTTCGGTTCTTTTTAGATGCGTTTTCCAGTGCGTTACTTCTCATTTTTGCGAGTTTATAAGCCTTTTCTGCGTTTTTAACTTTTTCTCTTAATTTGTTAATATTCGTTTTCGTGTTTGAAATAAACTTGACGATTTCTATATCTTTTTTGTGAAGTTTTTGACGATTATATGGATTTTCAGATAAAATAACCGCGTTTTCCCGTAAATTTTTTATATATAGGGGTATATGAGATGGTGTAAGTGATACTTTACTGCCTGTAATTTTCAATATATCAATTTGTATCAGTTTACTCAATGTTTCAAAACTTATATACTTATTGTTACGTTTTATATAGACAGCTACATCCCCAGCTTTAAATTTTTCGGCTGCTATAAAATTTTCGGCATTATTTGATAATTGTACGTTTCTCATCTTACTAGTAACATATATCTTTTTTTACTCTGAACAGTATGAATATAAAATTGTTGAAAAAAAGAAAGTCTTGACCGTCCACCATATACTTTATTCAATTATATTTTTTTAAATCCCGTTCATCTCTTCAAAACTATCATACGTATCCATATATTCCTGTATTGTAGCATCCTTTGGTTTCAAGCGACCTCTTAAATCACACGACGCTATCATTTCGTATACAACACTCCCATCGACGATTTCATCCTCAATGAGTATGTCTTTCAAATGTTCAAGTTTAACGCGGTATGTATTAAGGAGTTCCTTCACTTCCGTATAACAGTTTTCAACTATATCGTGTATTTCTATATCGATATGGTTTGCTGTGACGGGAGATATAAGATCGGGGTTAATATTCATTTTACCTATAGTTTCACTCATACCATACGTGGTCACCATTTCACGCGCAATGTTAAACGTTTGTTGAAAATCACTGGATGCGCCTGTAGTAACGTGCTCACGCCCATAAACAATCTCTTCTGCTGCGTGACCACCAAGTGCAACCTTAATTTGTGATAAAAGATAATCTTTCGTATACATACCTACGTCATCCGTCGATGGTTGAAAATATGTAACACCACCCGCGTCCCCTCTTGGTAAAATACTCACTTTACGAACTTCATCGTATTCTTGCATAAGTACACCAATAATGGCGTGTCCCGCTTCATGGTATGCTACCCTTGATTTACGCGCCCCAGAAACGGAACGACTTCCTTTAGCACCAACAACTATTCTCTGATAAACGTCTTCAACAATATCAGATGTTATTATACCATCTTTACCATCGCGAACAGCTCGTATCGCACACTCGTTCATAACATTTGCAAGATCGGCACCCGAAAACCCCGTCGTTTGTTTTGCAAGATCACGAAGACTTACATCAACACCCACTAGTTTATCTTTAGAATGTACTTTGAGTATTTCTTCACGTCCGTGAACATCAGGTAAAGAAACTTGTATTTTACGATCGAATCTACCGGGACGTAATAACGCATCATCTAGAATATCTAAACGGTTTGTTGCCGCTATAACAACAATTTCAGTATCATTCTCAAACCCGTCCATTTCCGTTAATAGTTGGTTAATCGTTTGTTCACGCTCGTCGTTTGCCGCAAATCCATTCATACTTCTTTTCTTACCAATTGCGTCAATTTCGTCTATAAAGATAATACACGGTTGGTTTTCACGTGCCAATTCAAATATATCACGGACTCTTTTTGCACCTACACCCACAAACATTTCAACGAACGATGATCCTGAACACTGAATGAAAGGTACGGAAGATTCACCCGCGATCGCGCGTGCCAAAAGTGTTTTACCCGTACCTGGTTTTCCTGTTAATAACGCACCTTTTGGTATTTTAGCACCCGTACCAAAATACTTTTCGGGTGACTTGAGGAAATCAACAATTTCTTCGAGTTCATCTTTCGCACTATCTATACCCTGAACATCATCAAAACGCGTTGTTATTTGACTTTCCACATCAATATCATTTTTCATCATGGAAAATGGACTTTGACCAATACTACCACCCGTAAACATTCTAAAAATTGCAAAGAACCCTATAGTAATAAACATGAACGATACAAAATCATTAAAACTTCCACCAATCGGTGCTCGAACTAAATCAAAATCAACTTGACTTTCAGACATGGTTTTCCAAAAATCTTCCGAAGGTGTATAATACGACGTACCCATAGTTCCATTCTTTTCTTCGAAATATACGATATCACTTTGTGGATTTATTTCCGCTTTAATGATTTCGTTTTTCTTAACACCTTTAATAAAATCACTATATATTCGGTGTTCATATTCAGGTTTCTTTTCGATTTTTAAGGGTGGGGAACTAAATAATTTTGATACGGTTAACATGGTTCCCATTATACTTAATTGTAAGAATATAATTACAATAATTGGACGTTTATCTATAAATTTTTGTATTTTTTTACGCTTTTTTATTAAACGTTTACGGAACCGTTTCCAGTTCATCTTATAGTATATTTTTAAATTAAACTCTGGTATATCTCGCAAATCTTTTTTAATCGTCGCCTCCATCCGACACGTAATCGTCTTCAACAACTTCTTCTTCGTCATCTTCATCAACAACAATCGCCTCATCTTCTTCTGGTTCGTCGTCATCTTTCTTTTCTTCTTCAGGATCTTCATCTTCCACACCTACTTCTGCAGCTTCAGCTTCAGCTTCAGCGGCTTCAGCGGCTTCAGCGGCTTCGGCTTTCTTATCAGCTTTCTTCTTTTTGTTTCTTGACGCTGTTGAAGGTGCATCAAAACTTTTCTCGAGTATTTTCCATTTCCTTTCTATGAGTTCATTACGTTTTTTATATTTTTCCATCATGGAATCCATAAACTCTTGTGAATATCCAAGTGCTTTCAATGCACTTGTTATACTCTTTATCGGTGGTATCTTATATTTAGAATAATACTTTTCGTTTAGTACTGCCATGTGTGGTATCACTTTTATACGAATTTTACCGGATTTTAATACGTTCAAATGAACTACAATTTGATCAAGGTTATCAATATGTTGTTCTACGTAAGAATCTATTTTTTTTGGTATCGGTATTTCTTCAACATTCGGTTTTTTAAAGGGAATACCCATTTCTCTACAGTTTCTTTCCAAACTTTCTAAAAAATCTTTCTTATTCTGAACATAAAATGGTTTGGTTTCGGGTACTTTATTGGTATTTCCGTGTACGATATTATATAAAAACGAACCGGGGGTAAGTTTGCACGGGTTAGTACAGTTCGTTTTTTCATAGTTAGTGATTTGTGAACGTTTGTTCATATTTACTTTATTTATACTTCTATTTTATTACAACTTAGGTCTAATTCACACTCTAAAATTTGATGAGCCGAAAAGTATTGGAGAGACTCGTACGGTCCCCAAAGTTCAATGACTCTACGTTCCTTGTCGTACCACATGTACGAAAGATCGAGGTAACGCGTTAACCAATAAAACTTCTTACCACTTTTACCGATAAATTTAAAAATATCGTCTTCTTCATACATTGACACGTCCATTTGACTGTAGTGTGCACTTGGTGGGTTGTACGGAGCCATCTTCCTTCTTATTATTAGTACTAAGCGTCTCCTGTTTAAGTCTAATATACTTTTGTGTATATAAACCTTTTTTTGTCTTCTTATCGTTTTTCGTGACGCGTTTCTTAAAGGGGTCCATTAGTACTATAGAGCGAGATTACTTTAATCCACACGCACCACAATACTTTTCACTTTTGTTTGGTTTATACATAAAGGTATAAAGAACCACGAGGGCGACTACGGAAGCTGGTAACATATATTGGTTTTTCATTTATAATATACCGATATTATAATTCTTCGTCATCGAGAGATACATCTGATTCCGATTCGTCGTCTTCTGAAGAGGCTAATTCGTATTCAAAATCAGATTCATCCACCTCGGTATACATACCATTCTTAAGTTTTTCGTAAAGACCCGTACTTTCAAGATCTGTAGTATCATAGAATCCGGATACAGAGTCCTTAGTAATAAGTATTGGTTCTTCGGTATCAAAATCCCATTCCCCATCACCATAATACTCCAGTAGTGCTACTTCATATTCACTATAACTATCTTTTACTATTTTCGCAATAGATTTAAACCCATCATCGAAATCAACATCAATTATTTGGGTTTCCATTTTATTTTAAATGTTTTTAATTCTTAAAGTATATTAAATGGAGGCAATTCTTAAAAATAGAGTGGTAGGTGAAAAAGACGCCGTTATGTTCGATATAGACGATACTCTTATTTTTACGAATGGTAATGCGAATGTTCCTATTATTAAGTTATTACATTATGCTAAACAGTTAGGGTATAAAATCATTATTATTACAGCTCGACCATCTGTAAGAGGAACTGTAGAGATTACTCAATACCAACTCAAACAATATGGTATATCGTACGATGCACTTGTCATAACACCCGCACATAATAAAGGTAATATTAAACTTAAATCGGGTTTAAATTATGTTTTATCTGTGGGAGATCAGGATACAGATCTTACACATACAATGCACGCCCTTAAAATAAAAATTAATTAGGATTTCCACCTTCTATCGCATGTATGACACGTAATAAATACCGTCATTGGTTCATCTGCACTACGTGTTTGCATTTGATAAAATGTCGTTTTATATCCTCTACATTTACCACATTTAAAAAGACCTTTATAGTCTTTATCATGCATATAATTGGCCGCATGTTGTTTTTTCATTTCTTGATCGGCTATTTTTTCTGACATTTTTGCGTATGGACCATCTAACCATAAACCCTGATGGGATAACTCTAGAACATTTTTGGGTTTTAATTCACCACTCAAAATACGCTCTTTGAGTGTCGGTGAATGTAATAAATTATGTTTAATTTTGAGAAACGTGTGTTTATATCTGTTTACGAAGAACCGATTCTCGGCTGCTGGTACATCACCAAGTTCATTCGTTCTCCTTATGGTCGTATTATACGT
>Ga0302134_10000440_pt1 | contig 17809 bp, 12 predicted proteins | sample CB9_SCM_MG_FD_203123 | JGI IMG/M metagenome (GOLD analysis project Ga0302134, IMG submission 203123) | Marine microbial communities from Western Arctic Ocean, Canada - CB9_SCM | ecosystem: Environmental > Aquatic > Marine > Oceanic | place: Canada: Western Arctic Ocean | collected 2017-09-19
TCAAATATCTCACTGACTTCTATCCCGCTTTCACCGTACCGTTTGAATTTAAAGGGGGAGGGGAAGCAAACTCCGGTTTTGCGTTCGGTTCGTAGGTTGCTATAAGGCAACGGTTTTCCACCGTGTTTGGTTAGCTCCGGCTTCGGGTCAAACGTGTCGACATGAGAAGGACCGCCGTTGCAAAAAATGTGGATAACGTGTTTGGCTTTCGCCGGAAAGTGTGGTTTTTTGGGCGACAATGGTGTCTCGACCGATCCCTTGCGTTGTTGGCCACTGAGCATACCGGCGTCGCCAAATAGACCGGTCAATCCCAGCATTCCTAATCCAGTGCCACTGCGCTGTAATAAACGCCTTCGGGACATTCCGCTTGCAAGTGCAGGGTCACTTTGATGGATGCTATGATTCATGTTGATCACTTGGGATTGGTTTGTTGTTGGGCATCTTAAATACACCCTGCGATCTGGAATTGATTATTAGCCGTCGGCAGAATTTATGAGCGATTCCCACTGATTGGATTCTGCCGCGCGAAAGATTGATTCGATGGTCTGCATGTTACCAACGGCGTCTTCAATCGGCGTAGGCACGGCAGTGTCATCGAGGATCGCTCGGGAAAACAAATCTCCCTGGATAGTATATTGATCACAAATTCCGAACTCGATTTCCTCAATCACCGCATCTTGATTTTGAAACCACAGGCGACACGGTTTACCGGGGGGTGCATTAAAAGGGATTTCAATTTCAACGCGGCCGCGGTTACCAAAGATTTGCACTCGTTGATAAGGTGCCATTTGTGTCGAGCACGTAAAGGTTGACGTGCCGTTGCCGAAATCCAGGATCGCACTTGAGAGGACATCCGTTTTGAAGTTTGGATCAAACTCGGCTATTCCGGCCACACGTAGTGGTTCAGCACCAAATATAAAGCGAGATAGGCTGATGGGATAACAGCCGATGTCCATCAATCCGCCGCCACCGAGATCGGCTCGATTGCGAATATTATTCGCATCCATGTTGTGATAAGAAAACAGCGAGTTGATAGTTTTGAGTGTGCCAATACTGCCATCACGGACAAGCTCGCGGGCTTTTTGCCACTGCGGGTGGTGGCGATACATGAACGCCTCCATGACTTTCAGTTGGGGATGCGCCTGAGCCGCGTCTACTAGTAATTGTCCTTCGGCACTGGTCAGGGCAATTGGTTTTTCACAAAGTACATGTTTGCCGTGTTCTAGAGCGGCGATGGATATTGGCACGTGAAGATGGTTGGGCAATGGATTATAGATAGCATCGATTTCAGGGTCTGCTAGCAATGCGTCGTAGCTAGCATATGCTTTAGGGATCCCTAACGAGGCAGCCGCAGTGTCGGCTGATTCCTGCGTCCGCGAAGCGATGGCTTGAATGTTGCAGTATTCACTTTGCTGCATTGCTGGTATGACTTGTTCCATACCTATTTTAGCGGTAGAAATTATTCCCCAGCGAATTTTGTTAGAAGACATAGTTTTCAATCATGTTGGTGTAATGGGTTATCTACCTATGAGGATACCAAATTATTGCTTCTCGTTGAACTCGTTGCGAGGGCCCTGACAGTTTGTTTTTCGCAACACCCTGCACCTCACAAGCCCCACGGATGATTTATGGCCGACATCTGTTATCATGTGTTGTACTTCGGAACCGCCTACTTTTACCTTTACGATTGAAAAATCTCGTGGATCCATCGTTTGTAAAACCTAAGATGTCACGCGCAAAGAAAATTAGTTTGTTGGCGCTGGTTGTTGTAATTTCCGGCGGGTGGTTTGCTAACGTTGCTAACAATCTCCGCATTGAACGTAATCGACAGGAACAACGCGAAGCAGATAACCGCAAACGCGATCAACAGACCAAAAATGTTGAGAAAATAAGCGATGTGGAATCAACGAAGAATGAACACCCAATGGATTCGGTGTTATTACTCGCTCGCGATTCATTGAATCATATAAGCGAAACCATCACGGACTATACAGCTACGTTAACCCGCCAAGAACGAATCGGTGATCTTCTGACTGAGAAGAACACATCCCGAGCGAAAATTCGCAATGAGCTGGAAAATCAACCATTGTCGGTGTACATTCTTTTCACTCAACCGGCTGGCGTCCGCGGGCGAGAAGTGATTTGGATCGCGGGTGAAAATGAAAATAAAATCACAGCGCATGAAGGCGGGTTTTTAAATTTATTCCGAGTCGTACAGCCACACGATGGTTTTATTGCGATGATGGGCAATCGCTATTCGATTGCCGAAACTGGCATCCAGCGATTGATGGCAAAGTTGATTCAACATGCTTTGCACGACCGTCAATATGGTGAATGCGAAGTACAGTTGTCCGAAGTACAATCCGCAGGGGTTGCGTGTCGTCGAATTCGAGTGGTCCACCCAATTGAACGTAAACATTTTATCTTTCACAGGGTTGAAGTTGACATCGATTTACAGCGCAATATTCCGGTTCGCTTGGCATCGTGGATGTGGCCGAAAACTGATGGTGCCGAACCACCGTTAACGGAAGAGTATGTTTATACCGATATTAAACTCAACGTCGATTTAACCGACGATGATTTTAATCCGGACAGTAAACAATATAATTACCCCGACTGACGCGCGTTCGTCCGCCGGTTGTTTTTACCCTTAACAATTAAAAAATAATCACATGAGAAATAAATTCAGTAACGCGTTGATAACCAACGCCAATTGGTCCGATGAAGTTGTCAAGAGTTGTCAGGTGATAATGGAAGATATCGTCGTTTCGCCCGACATTGCGATTGTATTTGTATCGCCCCATTTTGCGGACGAGTTTCAGGACATAGCGGATGCGATTCAAGAGACGCTGCAACCGAGCAATATGATTGGTTGTGTGGGAGACAGCATCGTAAGTGGTGGTCGCGAAATTGAAGGGGACCCCGCGATTACTATCTGGGCCGCAGCATTGCCTGATACTAAAATTGAAACCGCGCGTTTATTATTAGAACGCGTTTCCGATCGCGGATTTATATCAGGCACGGAAGAGTTGCCACTTGACCAAATCACTGAGCGTGAAGAATCGGCGTTGATTGTCCTTGGCGAACCGTTCAGCTTTCCCGCCGATCTGTTGTTATCGCAGTTAGCGACAGATTATCCTGAGTTGCGAGTCATCGGCGGCATGGCATCGGGATTCCAACAGCCAGGGAAAAACTTAGTGCTAGTTAACGGCACTGTGTATTGTGAAGGAGCAGCCGGATTGCTCATCGCTGGCGGAGTCAAGGTGCGCAGTGTTGTTTCCCAAGGTTGCCGACCGATTGGAGATCGATCTATTATCACGAAAGTCGAGCAGAATGTGATCCTCGAGCTGGGTGGAAAACCAGCAATGCAGGTGTTGGAGGAAATGTTTATTAGATTGCCGACAAGTGACCACGATTTGATGAGTAAAGGATTTTTCTTGGGCCGCGTTATTAGTGAGTATCAGGATGATTATGAAATGGGGGATTTCCTTATTCGTAATGTGATGAGTATGGATAACGAACGCAGAGCTGTTGTTGTTAATGATTATTTTCAGGTAGGCCAGACGGTTCAATTCCAAGTGCGCGACGAGGAGTCAGCCAGTAACGAATTGCGACAATTGCTGAAAAAAACGGATCCGGCTGAAATCAGAGGAGGCTTGGTATTTACCTGTAATGGCCGTGGTACCAGATTGTTTGCGGAACCTGATCATGATGCTGGGGTTATAAGAGAGACTGTTGGTGAAATCCCATTGGCCGGGTTTTTTGCTCAAGGTGAAATTGGTCCAGTCGGCAGAGAAAATCATATGCATGGTTATACGGCGAGTGTTTTGTTGTTGGAATGAGGTTTAATATGAATGCAAAGAGAAAAAACATTTGGGTGTCCGCAATAGCCGTTCTGTTTGTAGCAACGACTGTTGTTGGACTTGAGGTAGTCGAAGATCAAGCACGCGATAAGAAAGCACTCGCGGCCCTGCAAGATTACGTGGGAACATGGAAAGGGGCTGGCCAAGTGCGCCGTGGCTCAACGCAGGGAGCCTGGATTGAAGAGAGTGAATGGGTGTGGCAATTTGATAAACAGGGCGCCGCCATTGTGCTGAAAAGCGCTAAGGGTAAGTTTGTGATGCAATTGGAACTGCGAGCTGCTGAAAAGCAGGGTGCCTTTGTGGCGACAGCAAAAACACCCCAAGGCGCCGCGCTTCAATTCGCGGGCAAGCTCGACGACAGTGGTCGCTTGATTTTAGTGAATAAGGATCCACAGAATCAAACGGTTGGTCGTATTTCGATTCGCATTGTAGCCGCCGGTAAACGCATGATTGTGATGTATGAAAAACTATTAACAGGAACGCTGTATACTCGTTTGGGCGAATTGGGGTCGACTCGTAAAGGCAGTATGTTCGGCGGTGGCGGCGATACGATGATTGAGTGTATTGTGTCAGGCGGCAAAGGCACTATTCCGGTGATGTATAACGGGCAGACGTACTACGTCTGCTGTAGCGGCTGCCGAGATTATTTCAATGATAACGCAGCAGAAGTCGTGGCTGCTGCTGAGTGAGTGTGCTTAAGGTGGACCGTCAGAACAGGGCTATTGCGGACTTTAGCGTGCTGATGAACCAGCGACATATAGATAGCTATCGCTGCTTAGCAGTTGGCAGCATTTGTTGTTGGTACCGCTTTAGATTTGCTTGCATTTGCGGTAATAGATCTGCCCGCTGTTGCTCTGTTGCTTGCTTAATCGCTTGATCTTGGTGCACGATCGCTTTGTCATAATCACCAGTGGCTGCCGCGACCATGGCGCTTGCAGCAGCATGCTCCGCCGGAAAACTGTTGCTGTCGATACTCTCTAATAGCAGACGTGCTTGCTGGGGATTGCGTTTGGTTTTATCTGTTGGAGCGGACAGCGCAAGAATTGCCATGAGCTGTAATGGCACATCGTCTTCATAAATAGCAAGTGCTGATGCGAGGTGTGTTTGAGCTGGAGAGAATTGGCCTAACTGCAGGTAACATTTGGCGACCGACGTTAGCCCTTCTTGGTTGGCAGGCTCGCGTTGGATAATCAGTAGATATTGCTGTAACGCTTGTTCCGTTAAATTGTTCTCAAACAAAGCGCCACCATATTTCATCAAAATGATGTGGTTGTTTGGACCTAGTTTTGCTGCTTGGCTTAACAACTCTAATGCTTCGTTGGCGTTTCCAGTCGCTTGAGCAATGATACCGAGGTTTGCGAGTGCTTGGGGATTCGTTGGCGTTAGCTCTAACGTCTTCAAGAAACATTGTTTGGCATTGTCATTGTCACGTAATCGCAAATAAGCGACACCGAGATTCAAATGCAACGCTGGCTGGGTGGGATCAAGTTCAATCGCTTTGATGTAGTTGTCGCGTGCCGATGTAACGTTGCCATGTTTGAATAAATCATTGTCACCGCGGATACGGAAAGATCGCGCGGTGTCTTTTATCTCCTCGAGTCGTACTTGGAAAGGATCCGTCAGACTTAAAACGGATCCGCCTTTCTGGAATTGTTCCTGATGGTACTTGGCTTGTCGCAGATTTTTCATTTTACGATATGCCATCATCAAACTGTAATGAACATTGGTTGCTCGAGGTGCTGATTCCAAGGCCTTCAATAAATGGTTAATTGCTTCACTCGGGTCACTCTGCAAATATGTTTGGCCAATGGCGAGATGACAGACCGCATGATTGTTGACAATCAGTGCTGTTTGAAATGAAGAGCGTGCATCTTCGTCAAGCGTGAGTTCTAATTGACATTCACCTAAGTGAAACAACGCAGCAAGTTTTTGTTGGCTGGTACCCTGTTGTTCGTTTAGTAGTTTGATGGCAATTTTATACTTTACAACAGCGGTCGCAAAGTCACCGTTTTTGCGCAACGATTGAGCCAAGTGATAATGCCATGTCGCCGGTGCTGCTTCAGCGAGGATAATGGCATTGCGGTAGCAGATAATTGCTTGGTCGATAATTCCGTAGACTTGAAAAGCGTCACCGACATTTGCATATTGTTTGGCGAGTTCAGGAAACGTTAGGGGCGTTCCCGCAAAAGTTTGGCTTTGTAGTAACTCTTGTGTCAGCGCAGCAAGTGTTTTCTGTGCGGCTGGATCTAGATTCCCAAGTGCGGGTTTTTCAATGAGTTGCACGCCGCTCGGCATAGCTGGTTTTGATTCACAGCCAGTTGTGGGAACCAATAGTCCTAGCAACCCCAGAGTTACTAGACATAAGTATGGTTTGGGATATGCTCTGACTAGTAAATGACGATCATTGACCATCGGTCACCTCCTCGCCAGCTTGCTGTTGCAGTGTCAGATATTGGTTTACTGATTGGTCAGACCAACGCTCGACACGCCCATCGTGCCAATAAACCGTTATTGTGGCCGACTTGTTGCAATCCGCTAAGCCAACGATGACACGAGTATCATTCGCTGATAAGTAGCTACCGTCAGTGCGCGGCACTCGCCATTTTACGGGTTGGTCTGCTTGTTCGATCTTAACGCGACATTGCACAACAGGAGCAGCTAACTCATGTGAGGTGAGTTGAATTCCCAGCCAATGATTTTCAGTACCGACGTTATTGAGGAACAGGCGTGCCGGGCCCGTGTTGTTGCCAACTAAGATATCGATATCGCCATCATTATCGATATCGCCGAAGGAGGTACCGCGACTAACCTCAACGCCTTCGCATAGTGTGCCAGCAATCTCGGTCATGTCTTCAAATCGTGTTCCGGCTTGATTTCGAAAAAGTTGGTTGGCTTCTTGTAACGGGTAGTCTTGTCCGTTGCGTTGCTGTTTTTCTACAAAGGTGGTGGCTCCGTTGGCCATGAATAGGTCGAGCCAGCCATCGTTGTCATAGTCAAACCAAGCAGTTCCAAAGGCGGTAAAGCCAATACTCGGTATTCCCAAGCCGAATGTCTTGGTTTGGTCTTCAAAGTTGCCGTCGCCAAGGTTAATGAAAACGGTGTTGGTTTCATCGGCCCAGTGCCCCATGATCAAGTCATCATCGCCGTCACCATCAATGTCAGCGGCATCGACACCCATGCTACCTTCGGCGAGTCCGTTGGCATTACAAGCACAACCACGGAGCAAAGCTTCATCGGCAAAGGTGCCATCTTGATTGTTGATCCACAGTTGATTGGCCTCACTGTCGTTGGCGACATAAATATCGATCCACCCGTCGCGGTTGAAGTCGCGACACAGAACGCCTAGTCCAGGTCTCGAAACACGGGCGATTCCGGATTGAGCGGAAAGATCCTTAAAAGTGCCATCCTGATTGTTGATGAACAAGCGATCGGAAACCGGTGCTTCGCTTTGCGGTCCGCAATAACTAACCGCTTCACTGGAATGATAGCAGGGACGGTGGGTGTCGTAACCAAATGTGACGTAGTTGCAGACGTAGAGGTCTAGCCAACCGTCATTGTTGACATCTACAAACGCAGTGCTGGTTCCCCATTCCGGAGATTCCACTGCGGCACGCTTGGTGACATCCGTAAATGTTCCGTCTTGATTATTTTGAAATAGTTGGTTTGCACCCCAGTTGGTGACATACAAATCTTGGTAGCCATCGTTATTGAAATCACCGACTGTGGCACCCATGCCATACCCGAAAGCGTGAATGTCGGATTGTTCTGTAACGTTGACGAACTTAACGGTGGTTTTGCCGGCGGCGTCGCGTGTAAGGTCGTTACGGTAGAGTTGATCGCGTGGTTCAGACTTAGGTGGATAGGTGGAATCTTTGAGCGTCGTGTTCTGACCTAAAAGTGAACCTTGCACGAGGTAAATATCCAAATCTCCGTCGTTGTCAAAATCGAAGAAGACGGTACCCGAACCCATCAATTCGGGGAAATAGAGTTCACCAGTCATGCCATTGTAGTGCGTGAAATCTAAGCCAACTTCATGGGTGACTTCGGTGAAAAGATTCAGAGAAGCAGCGGTAGTTGGTTGGAGTACATTACCTTTTGTGCCTGATTTAGGGATGGGATCGGAATCACAGCCACACATAAGTAGCACGACGCAGGTGCAGCAACGAAGTAGGTTGGAAGTCATCGATTTCATGGGTTTCTTATAACATTAAAGCGGCCGCGCGATAAGGGAATTCCTATCGTGCGGCCACTGGAAAATGATCGTCAGAGTTGAAAATAGGTTGCTGACACAAGTGAGAACGCGTTAATGCGGCACGCCTATTTGATTGTATTATTAATGGTAATTTCCAATGCGAGGTTGGCCGGTAAGTCCATGTCGGCAATCGTTAGAGTAATTTTTCCAGAAACCTCGAGGTCAAACTTAGAAGTAACAACACGCCCTTTTTCCGCGTCGAACAGCAGAGTAGCAGTCCCAGTGATGATTTCTAGGTCGCTTTCGGTTACCGCCGGAGCACCAGGTCCCGCTGCTGGTTGTTCAAAATCAACTTCAGTGTATTTGATTTCTACTTTATGCAGCGTTTTTCGGTCTTGCTGAACAGTTCCGACGTATTTCTGGTTTGAAGTCAGTTCGAACAGGGCGCCCTGCCCGAGATCGAGGGTCGTTTCAGATTCCCAACTGTCGCCAACTTTTACCGGTTTGTCATTGAAGTCATCTAATTCACTTTGTGCTCTTTCTTTAAGTGCGTCACTGTCTAAGTCGCCTCCGAGCATTGCTTTTGCCTGACCATCGAGCGTATCCAAACCTTCCGCTTTGACTTCTATATTCAAAACGTCACCGTTTTTGTCGTAAACCGTGGTGGTGGTTGATTTTGACAACGCGGCTAAAACGGGCAACATAAAATCAAGCTGCGTGCCTTGAGGTGTATTCTCGCCGTTGGAGTCGAATTCTAACTCAACACCGCCAAGGGAGAGAAATTGTGGCTTGATAGGTTGAATACTTTGTTGAATAAGTAACGGTGCCATCGGAATCAGGTTTACTGACATCGGTTGTCGCTGTTATTTTCCGTTCGTTTGCTGTGTCAATGTTTTGACCCATAATCGACAAAGTTTGTTTCAGTTTGACATGCTGCTTTGTTTCGAAGGAACCAGGGGCTTCGACACGTGGTTTGATTACGATTTGAGCGGAAGCGAGCGGCGCTATAAGTAAGGCGAGTGTCAATGCTGGAAAAAGAGTTCGCTTAAACATGTGTCGGGTCCTTAAAACAATAGTGAGTTTGAATGTTAGTTGGTCTGAAAATGGATATCCGAGAATATCCGCCGTAAATTTATTTAGGGAATCTGCCAACTTCGCTTGAGATCTAATGTTAAATGAGCAGTTGTTTTAGTTCGTTTCGTTTTAAATGTAACATCACCTGTCAGAGATAAGTTCACACTCGATTTGAAGATGCGTGCGTGGTGACTGTCGAACCAATAGGTTTTGGTAGCTTCGACGATCGTAATGGGATCACCTTCCGCGAAGGTTTCTGTGTTACGCGTGAAGGCACCTTCGTGAAATTCTACGGTGACTTGGTGAAGTGTCTTTTTAGTTTTGGGGTGTTCTGTTGTGGCTGAATAGGTGTGCGTGGTCTTAAACAAAAACTGGGAATTGTGGCTAAGCGGAATCGAAATGACTTGATCCCACGATTCACCAATGTCAACTGGGGCAATGTGATATTGGCTTAATATTTGCTGGCGGCGTTTTTTTACAGTCGCGGGATCAAGTTCTGAGAAAACCAACGTTTGTGTTTCCGCTGGAAGTGTAGCAAATGTCGAATCAATCGTTAGTTCGAATATGTTTCCTGATCGGTCGAGTTGGGTAGTGATGGTTGCATCGCGAATCGAATCAAACAGTGGGACTTCTGCTTTTGAAGCAGTTGAGTCATAGGCAAATCGGATATTGCCAGGCAGTCGCGTTGAATTTTTGAGTTGCTCGACAGTTTCCGTAATCGTTATGTAGCCATCTGCGTTTGGTTCACTGACTTGATGGAGTGTTGTTTTTGTTTGTTGTTGGGTGGTTTTATAGTCAATGTCGTTAAGGACGATTAATTGGGAAAGTTCAAAGGAATGTTCGATTTTGAAGGTGCCGGTTGTGGGGACTTGTGGTGCCAGGATGACTTGACCGTGCAGGCTTTGGTGAGGGCATGCGAGCACCAATAGTAACAAGATGGCTAGTGTTTTGGGCATCGGGTAATAGCGATATTTATTTCAGGAAAATAGAATACGATGAGGGATGCTTAGTTATACGATGAATGAGGCGGTTTATTCTGTGGCGAGCCTAAAAAATTAGAAAATCCGCTCAGAATATGCCGGCAGTGTAGGGGGGCGTTAAATCGAGGGCGATTGATCGCTTTTACACTTTATATTGTTTGCTCGATATGCGAAAATAGAAGTCCCACCTTTATTCGCCCTACAGGCGTCCCTTCCCCCCTCCACAAAAAACAATAGATGTGAAAGCCATGTACAGACACTATATTACTTTCTTTTTTGCTCTGTTTTTGATCCCAGCAATAGTGCTGGGGGACGAACCGGCAACGGAAATGCCGACCGCCGCACAATTAGAGTTCTTTGAAACTAAGATTCGCCCGGTGTTGGTGCAGCATTGCTACAAGTGTCATAGCGAGGATTCAGATTCCGTTAAAGGCGGATTGCTGCTGGACAGTCGTAAAGCGATTCAAGTGGGCGGTGATTCTGGCCCAGGGGTTGTGCCAGGCGAACCGGACGAGAGTGTTGTATTGTCGGCAATGCGTTATGAGAGTTTCGAGATGCCGCCCAAGGGGAAGTTGTCTGATGAAGTACTACAAGATTTCGCAACGTGGATCAAACAAGGTGCGGCAGATCCACGGGAAGGAGGTCGGCTAGTTAGTAAGACAGTAATCGATTTCGAAGCGGCAGGTAATTTTTGGGCATTTCAAAAACCAGTCAAATCTAAATTACCTAACGTTCACGATAAAGCATGGATGGCTAATCCAATTGACCGCTATGTTGCTGCTGATCTAGCGAAAAAGAATTTATTGGTAAGTAACTCAGCGAGCAAACGGGTTTTGATCCGCCGAGCGTATTACGATTTAATCGGTTTGCCACCCACGATTAAACAGCAGACAGCCTTTATGAATGACTCGTCTCCTGATGCTTTTGCGAAGGTGATTGAAACATTGCTAGAATCAAAACACTACGGCGAACGCTGGGGGCGTCATTGGCTAGACGTGGCACGCTATGGTGAAGATCAGGCCCATACGTTTAAAGCTAGAAAATATCCTCGCGGCTATTACTACCGTGATTGGGTGGTCGAGTCGATAAACGCGGACATGCCGTACAACGAGTTTGTAGTGCAGCAACTTGCTGGCGACTTACTCGACCAACCCAACGTCCATGAGCGAACGCCAGCGCTGGGTTTCTTTGCACTGGGGCCCGTGTACTATGCCGAAAATGTGGAAAAGGCAAAAGCGGCAGCGGACGAATGGGACGATCGAATTGATACTTTGACCCGCGGCGTGTTGGGGCTGACGGTATCGTGTGCTCGTTGTCATGACCACAAGTATGATCCGATCACGACCAACGATTATTACGCTTTGGCTGGGGTCTTTGCGAGTACTAAATATCAAGAACGACCTGTGGTATCGCAGGAAGTGGTTGACCGACGGGCGACGGCGGATCAAGCAGTACGTGATCAAGCCTTGGAAATTAATCGATTCTTAGGACAGGCTGGGCGAACAATTCGACCTTCGTTGACGGCGGATATCCCCGCTTACATGCAGACCGTTTTTAAATGGTTGCAAATAAAGGATCGCGTTAAAGACAAGAAAAAAGCATCTACGGAGTTGTTAAAGGAATCTGGACTGAGCAAGACATTGTTGGAACGTTGGACGAAGTTGCTCGAACAAAAGAAGGGTAAAAATCGTGAGCAATATTCTTTTTTGGTGGACTGGTACAGTTGGCGTGATGCGTTACCCAATGACAAAGATTTGTCCGCCGATGAGCCACGCTTAGCGGAAGTTCAGGCGTTAGGTGAAGCCTTGCAAGCGGCCGTGGAAAGTCGTTTAGATGAAAGGCAGGAGTTGTTTGCCGAATTCGGTGTCAATGCGGCATTTGTAGCTGCCGAAGATCTGTCAGCAGTTACGGATGGCGTGATTCCTTTGGGAAACTTATTTGATGATAGTAAAGGTGTTCCTTTGGAGAGTGCATTGGCTTCCGATAAATACGGAGCGGTTGCGGAGATAACGGATTTAGGTGTGCACTTGGTGTCCTATGGTTGGGGAACACGAATTAAAATTGGGCCCGAGATTGATTTCTCGTTTGCTCAAATCGGCTCTGATAATAACAAACATGGCAGTGTGACTAATGACGGCTGGCTGGATCGCAGTGCGATTTCGACAACTGGGAAATTGCCTGCCAATAACGGGAAACGCCACGAGCAGGGAATCGGCATGCACTCCAATGCGTTGATCACGTTCGATTTAGATGAAATTCGCCGCGCGGGTTTGATGCCAGACGATCAAAAATTCCGGTTTCGTGTTGACCGAGCAGGGATGAACGATGATGTCGGAGTTGCAGAAACGTCAAGTGGCTATGCTGCTGTCGTCGTGTCCAAACGACACAAAGATAAAAATGTCATGGACGCAATTATTGGCGGCTATGTGAACGGCAAGAAAATGGAAATCACGTTCAGTGACTTTACTTATAATTTCACCGGCGCTATTCCCGCTCCTCTAAAAGCAGACGGTAATTTCGCTGAGTTTAATATCGAGATTCCTGCGGACGCTCAATATATTACGTTGGTTACAACCGGAGCTGGTGAGCCTGTAGGCAATACAATCAATTCCGACCACATGGTGTTCTCTGGCGTGCGGATCGAAATGTCACCTTTGCCCGAAACAAAACTAGCAAATGCGGAGCAAGGTGAGAAACGTGAGTTTACCGAGAGTGATCGGCAAGCAGCACTGTTATTGTCGCAAATGCTCTACGACGAAGGGCTCCTCGCACTGCCCAATGGCGAAGTTGAAAAACGATTGCCGAAAGACTTACAGGTAAAAGCGGACGGGTTGAGAGCTGCAGAAAAGAAACTTAAGGATGCGGTTGCTGCAATACAAATACCGCTGGCCCATTCGCTCACAGATGGTGATGTACGAGATATGCCGATTTACGTGGCAGGCGATCCGGGTAAGAAAGGGATGATTTCGCCTCGTGCGATGCCCGCCATTTTTACGGGCGGTGAATCTGTACCGTTTAAAACACAGGGGAGTGGTCGGCTTGAATTAGCACAATCACTAGCGTCCTCGGAGAATCCTTTGACAGCCCGCGTGATGGTTAATCGGATGTGGGCGTCTCATTTTGGTCGAGGTTTAGTTGGTACGACGAGTAATTTTGGTGAGTTAGGCGAGCGTCCGACTCATCCGGAGCTATTGGATTATTTAGCGGTTGAATTTATGGAAAATAACTGGTCGTTGAAACACATGCATCGCTTGATTATGAACTCCCAGACCTATCAACAAAGCAGCGATTTTCGTGAGGCTCCGTATGAAGTCGATCCGGACAACCGATTTTTGTGGCGGATGAATCGCAAGCGACTTGAAGTTGAACCGTGGCGCGACGGATTGTTATATGTTTCTGGGGAATTGGATTTAACATTTGGTGGACCATCGAAAGAATTAGATGACATTCAGAACAAACGGCGGACGATGTATGGCTTTGTGAGTCGACATCGGCTTAATGAATTGCTGCGATTGTTTGATTTCCCTGATCCTAATATTACGAGTGCAGCGAGGAGTGTTACCACAGTACCACTACAGCAGTTATTCGTGCTCAATAGTGACTTTATGTCAAATCGGGCGAAAGCGTTTGCTGAGCGAGTACAAAAACAAGCGGATGCAGAAGTGCCTCAACAGATTACCTATGCTTTTGAATTGCTGTATGGCCGCAAAGCAGATGAACAGGATATTATATCAGGAACTGAATTTTTAGAGGCGGTTGCCGCGGGTGCTAATATGCAGTCGGCGTGGGAACAATATTCATTGGCATTGTTAAGTGCGAATGAGTTTCTGTTTGTAGATTGAATCGTGCCATATTGGAAAGAATAGCAGAACAGTTATGAACGAGTCACAGATGTTAAATGTTTTAGTCAATAACCAGCCACGACTGTCACGGCGGCAGTTGCTCAAAACCAGCGGTGTTGGATTTGGCATGATGGGGTTGTCGGCGCTGTTAGGTGAAGAACAACGATTAGCTGCAGCTACTCGCTCTACCACTCCCACTTCACCTAAACATCCTCATCACACTCCGCGTGCTAAACACGTCATCTTTCTGTTCATGAATGGCGGCCCGTCGCATGTTGATACATTTGACCCCAAGCCAGAATTAAAAACCCAAGAAGGCAAAGCGGGACGTGGCGGAAAGTACATGCCCTCGCCATTTTCTTTTGGTAAGTATGGTGAAGCGGGTATTGATATGAGTGAAATCTATCCGCACCTAGGTACCGTTGCGGATGAGTTGTGTGTGTTGCGAGGGATGCATACTACGACGCCCAACCACGAACCGGGTTTGTTGATGATGAACAGTGGCGTTCAACAACCAGTACGACCGTGCATGGGGTCGTGGATTACTTATGGCCTGGGCACAGAGAATCAAAACCTGCCTGGCTTCGTTGTCTTGTGTCCTGGTAAGCCTGTCGTGGGGCCGGCACTGTGGGGTAATAGTTTTCTACCGGGGATTTTTCAAGGTACCCATATTAATAATACAAATATTGATCCTAAAAATGCGATCGGTCACATCACAAATAAAAATCTGTCACCGGAAGCCCAGCGGCGGTTGCTAGATCTATTACAGCGTAGTAACCAGCGTCATTTAGATAAACGTGACGTGGATTTGAATTTAGAAGCGAGGATTCAGTCGTTGGAAGTTGCCTATGGAATGCAGTTCGAAGCGCAGGAAGCGTTTGACACGAGTCGTGAAACCAAGGAAACATTAGAGAATTATGGTGAAGGCCAATTTGCGAATGGGTGCTTGGTAGCGCGGCGGTTGGTTGAACGCGGTGTGCGGATGGTACAGATTTACTATGGAGCGGGCCAGCCGTGGGATGCGCACGGCAATATCATGGACCACAAGCGAGACGCGGGTAAAAGCGATCAACCTATCACGGCGCTGATTAAAGATCTAAAACACCGGGGATTACTCGACGAGACCTTGATTGTATGGACGGGCGAATTTGGTCGGACTCCGACTGCTCAGGGAAAAACAGGGCGTAATCACCATGCGACTGGATTTACATCATGGCTCGCCGGGGGTGGTATCCAAGGTGGCATGACTTACGGCGCCACGGATGAATTGGGGATGAACGCCGTAGAAAACCGCATGGACGTACACGATCTGCATGCGACGATACTGCATCTTCTCGGAATAAATCACGAAGAGTTAACTTACCGCTACAGTGGTCGTGATTTTAGATTGACTGACGTCTTCGGAAATGTCCAGCACGAAATTATTGCTTGATGAGCGGAACGATTTTTAGAGTTTCCAACGAAGAGGGTAGGGTTAAGCTCTCTTCCCTCGGCCCGTTTGGATAGGGTGTAAAATCAAGACACCCCCAACAATCCACTGGCAGCTGAAAATGCTCGCGATGGGGTCCCGCAAAACCATTAGGGTGACTGAAGGGACTTGAACCCTCGACAACCGGGATCACAACCCGGGGCTCTACCAACTGAGCTACAGCCACCATTGTTAAGATTCCAATGTAATTTGGTTTACAATTCTGGGCAAGGGTAGCGAAAGCGTTTGTAGCTGCGAATCAGTATTAACGGGAATGTGTCACTGGCGGTGCAATCGCCATACGAAAAACGCGGACATTTTCAGTACAATGAAACGCGACTATAATATCTATACCGTCGTCATGTACGATATTCATTTTTGAAAGCAGGCATACTTCTCAAAATGTTCCGTTCGCTATTTCTTCTATCGCTCATTAGCTTACTTGTGATTCCTGGAATTACGGGAGCATGCGCTGCTGACGCGGTAGATTTCCCGAACCAATTTGAGCAATTAGCGGCCAAATGTGATGAATTGAAATTGCCGCAGCAAGCAATCATTACGCGGCAGTGGATTGTTGCCCAGCGGCACGATCAGCGCGTCGTTTATCCGTTTCAGACGAACGACTATTTTAAGCCGATGGTCAGCGCTAGTCAGTTAAAACAATTTTGGTGGGCGGCGTTTATGAAACTGCGGCGAGCTCGCGCGGCGCATATTTTTCTACAAGCTAAAGCCCTCGCTCAATCCGAGCCTGCGCAATCATTTCGACTACTACACGAAGTGTTGCACGAAGATCACCGACACACCGCGGCGCGCAAAATATTAAATTACAGCGATTCTACGGTGTTCTTATTACAGCCCAAACCCATCCGGCCTAAAAAGAAGCACGCTTATACCGGCTGGGAGGCAAACGACTACTATCGCATTAGCACAACGCACTTTGATATTTACACAGATTCGAAGCCTGCCGATGGAGCTGAAATCGCGCGGCAGGTTGAAAAGTTATACTCTGTTTGGCAGCAGTTATTTGTTGAATTCTGGTGTGATACCACAGTCTTAGCGGAACGATTTAATGGTAGTAATAAACCACTGTTTGCTCGTAAGCGGCACCAAATTATTTTATTTTCGTCACGTGAAGAGTATCAGACGTTCTTTAAACGGCGGGGTGGGGCGTCAGTTAATAGCGCCGGCTTTTATGCCTCTGAGCAAAAGCGGTCTTTTCTGTTTGCCGGTGATGCACCGAAAACATCGACTTGGTTACACGAAGTAACGCATCAGTTGTTTTATGAACTAAGCGCACAAGTGAAGGATCTTCACCAACTCCGTCAAAATGCTTGGGCGATAGAGGGCGTCGCGATGTATATGGAGTCACTCCGCGATCATGGGCATTTTGTAACCGTGGGTGGATTTGAATCTTACCGTTTGCAGTTTGCACGTTATCGAAAAACAGTGGACCAGTTTTACTTGCCACTGCAACAACTTGCAGCGCTTGGTAATGCACAGCTATCGTCGCATGTGGAAATTCGTCGCCTGTATAGCCAGTGCGTTGGTTTGGCTCATTTTTTAATGGATGCGGATAATGGTAAATACCGCGCACCGTTTTTTCAGCTTTTGTCAAAAATCTATACCAATACATCCACCGCAGGTACTTTGCGACAACTCAGCGGACGATCATTTGAAGAACTAGACGCAGCCTACGCTGAATTTTTGGTCGTTACTGATGAGCACCTCGCCGTTCTGCGACCAGGGACTAAGTTGAAAGCGCTTTGTCTCGCATCTGGGCAAATCACCGATTTGGGATTAAAGCATTTGAGCGATCAACGTGAATTGAGCTGGCTCGATCTGACGCGCTGCGAGATTACAGACGATTCAAGCAAGGTGTTGGCCGGTTTGGTGAGTCTGAACCAGTTGTCGCTGGAATCAACTAAGATTACAGATAAGTCGATGCCGGTGATTGGGGCATTGCCAAACCTGAAAGAGTTAGATGTATCCTTGACGCAAGTTGGCGACGCGGGTGTATTGCATTTAAAAGGGAATAACAATCTAACGGTGTTGTGGTTGACGGGAACTAAAGTTTCTGATGATTCCGAGCGAGTGTTGATTACGCTGGCTAATCTTGAGTTACTGGAACTTACAGCTACCGCAATGTCGGTGCCGACGATACAACAGGTGTTTAACGCTCTTCCTAAACTGAAGCCATAAATCACTCCAACTATTTCTACACGATTGAGAATACGATCATGCGACCTTGGGTTTTATCAGAAGTTAATTATGGCACTATAAAAGACAATCCCTATGAAGTCGCAGTGCTTCCAATGGGCGCTACGGAACCGCACAACCTCCACTTGCCCTATGGTACCGACATGTACGAAGGTACGGATATTGGTGAAAGT
>Ga0302134_10000444_pt1 | contig 17754 bp, 10 predicted proteins | sample CB9_SCM_MG_FD_203123 | JGI IMG/M metagenome (GOLD analysis project Ga0302134, IMG submission 203123) | Marine microbial communities from Western Arctic Ocean, Canada - CB9_SCM | ecosystem: Environmental > Aquatic > Marine > Oceanic | place: Canada: Western Arctic Ocean | collected 2017-09-19
AAATGGTCATGGTGCGTTTGGCCTCAGCCCAAAAACCCGAAGGAAGTGGATTCCTTTATCAAAAAATGGCTCAAACCCCGACTGGGAAAAAACCCCACCAAGGTCGACAAACCCAAAGACACCCTGTGGCTGAGTGATGGAGGGAAAGTGGCTAAATCTAGGTATTTCAGTGGCTACTTCTGGTCCGGCGACCGCTTGGTCGGCGTCAACGACGACCAAGCGCTAAAAATGGAAGTGAGAACCGTTGAAGGATTCGATTTTCTGATCGTCGAAAAAGGCGGATTCAATGTTGCACCCGTAACTGAAGAAGCGAGTGAAATCCCCACGGACTGGCACTGCGGCTATCACATTTATATCAGGCAGGAATAAGGTGGCCAAAGGCACAGACACGGCACAATCAAATATTCCATCTGGCCCACTTCCCATGCCGGGGAGTGGTTTTTTTGCATGAACCCTTTTTTGCATGAACCCTTTAGCTTCATCGCTCCTTAGATACAGGGCCGACGGTTCCTCCTTCGATAAACTCAGCTGGGATCAAGCTCTTGCTTTGATCTTCAATACCTCGGCTTACTTTGTCGACCCATTGGACTACGCGGCGCACCAGCGGGAGGATGTCAAAGCTGATGTGGGCGATCGAGGGACGGCACCATTCGAAAACAGGGTCGGGGTCACGGCTGATGAGCGAGATGTGCTCCGGTATCAGAACGCCCCTGTGAGCGAGATACTGTTGGGCGGCGATGAAGTGCGGCACTTGGGAGAAGATCAACGCGGTGGGCGGAGTGTGTTCAAATAAGGAGTCGAGGCATTTATAAAACCCCTCCTGATTGCCCTCCCAGTCCGGCAGGTTGTAGGGGCCTGACTCAATACCATGAGCTTTCAATTCATCAAGGAAAGCTAGCTCGGTTAGTCCCAGTTCTGGTTTCCTGCGCTCTTCATTCGCTAACATGACAATGCGACGATGGCCGAGGTCGATCAGTCGTTTCAAGATTGCACTCTGAGCCGTTATCTTGTCTGCCCCAATGCTTGCCAGCGGAACCCTCCGATGGCGGCCGAACAGCGCGAAGGCCGGTAAAGGTTGGTCGGCGAACCACTGCAAAATCTCGGATGAACCAGCGATAATCACCCAGGCATCCGTTTCGGTTTTCTGGGCGTAAAGGGCGATTTTTTTGACGTCCATACCGAGTTCGGTCAGAGACTTTTTATCATCAATAAATGACGTATGACCTAACGTATCCAGCCGGTGTTGGAGATCGCCGATCCAGTGCACATGCCTGTCCGCGGGTTCATAAATTAATATACCCACCCGCATTGAGGGCTTAGTCAGCTTTTTAGGTATCTCGATCCGTCTTCCGTGCCGCCGCCCTTGGTTCACCAGCAATCCTTCATTTTCGAGTATTTTGAGCGCAGCTTCTATCGTATTCGCGCCTACTCCCAGCTCACGTGCGAGCTTATTTCCACCCGGCATCATCCCAGTCCATACCCGCTCCATCAACTGCCCACGCAGGTATTGCGCCACTTGCTCGGCAGACGATAAGAGACGTAGAATACTCATGGGTTTACATCTACATCATATGGGTGGTAGTTGGCAAGCACAGTTTTCTAAATAGAAATTGCTGTTTCGATGCATTACCCGCTACATGTCTTTGACACAGAGTTATTCATTCCCCCTAAAAGGTTTGAGTCTCGAGCTTCTGCTCTTGGCAATTCACTTCTGTCTTGAAAAACAAAAAACAAAAAATAACCATGAAGATACATACAAAAATAACAACTCTCGCCACGGCTGCGGGACTCACCCTCGCCGCTGGCTCCGCCAGTGCCGCGGTCTCTGTCGTAAACTCCCTCGGCTTCAAGGCTAATTCAACTACTCTCAGTGCTTCATTTGATACCACAGGAGCGACTAAGATTGTCGTATTCTTAACTGGTGAGCACGGATTCAACAACACAAGTGGACAGGTGAATGATGTAACTTTCGACGGAGTTTCACTCACAAGAGTCGTGGATCGTAATCCTGTGGCATCTGGCACAGACACGCTATATGGCGATATCTGGTACATGGATGCCCCTGCATCAGGTAATCTCACTCTTTCAGCTAGCGTATCTTCACGTGGAAGTTGGACTGCATTCGCCATCTCAGGCGCAGCCGCAGGTGTTGGTGATTCTGGATTTTCAGGTTCTGACACCAGAAGTCTGGATCTTACAACAGGAGCTAATTCACTTGTTCTCGCCGCGTTTAACCTCGGTGGATCTGGTAATTCGGCTAGTATGAATGGCGTTTCTCCTGATGCTCCAAATTTATCAACTACGTATACTACTATGGTAAACAGCAGCTGGGATGGCCACATGACGGCAGGTGGTTCTGTTGTAGCTGCTGGGACTAACAGTTTCTCCTTTACAGGTGGAAATGCAACTGGAGGATTTGTTACTGGAATCGAAATTCTCGATGCGGTGCCCGAGCCATCCACCACAGCCCTTCTCGGCCTCGGTGGACTTGCTCTGATTCTCCGTCGCCGTAAGTAATTCGACTTCGTTCAATAACCTATTAAAGTTGACCCCACTCCCCGTTCCGGGGGGTGGGGTTTTTTGTTGGTTGATTGGGCATTGGGCATTGGTTGACCAATTTGCCAATCAATCCAAAGGCATTCAACCTCCTTCACCAAGTCTACGGAGCATAATAATTAAGGGACCATTTAATTAAGGGACAGACCTACTATCGCTGGACAGCTCGGCGAATGTAGACCATTTAATTAAGGGACAGACCTACTATCGCTGGACAGCTCGGCGAATGTATGCTTAACTGCCCTTGTCATGCGCCAAGCTCGTTTCCTCTCCCCCTCCGCCGAGACATCATCCTCCCTCTACCATTGCATTTCCCGCGTGGTTGACAGGCAGTTTGTCCTTGGGCGTGATGAAAAGGACATGTTTGTGTGCATGATGCGCCAATACGAGACGTTCTGTGGCGTGCGGGTGCTTTCCTACTGCATCATGAGCAACCATTTCCATTTGCTCGTTGAGGTACCACCGAAGGAAAAGGGGGCGACTGTCACGCTCTCGGATGAGGATTTCCTGGCGCGACTCAAGCCGATGTATTCGAAGATCTATTACCGCGGCATCGAGCAGATGCTGGAGAGGTTTCGTGCAGACGGGGCGGACGGCGCAGCTCTCGATCTGAAGGCGAAGTTCACCTGCAGGATGCACGATCTTTCCGAGTTCATGAAGGGACTCAAGCAGCGGTTTACCCAGTGGTATAACGGTGCTCACGGCAGGCGCGGTACCCTTTGGGAGGGGCGTTTCAAGAGTGTGTTGGTGGAGAATGGCTACGCGGCGCGGGTGATGTCGGCCTATATTGACCTGAATCCAGTTAGGGCGGGTATGGTGGATCGGCCGGAAGATTATCGATGGTGCTCCTACGGCGAGGCGATGCAACCGAAGGCGACGCGGGGAAGGAAGCTTGCGCGCGAGGGGTATTGTAGCGTGCTTGCGAAGAACACAGAGCCCGGAAACAAGGACCCGGAAATGCTGGATTGGAGCTGCGGGGTGGCGGAGCGTTACCGGATGATGCTTTTTGCGGACGGAGAGGAGGTGTTTGTAGACGACATTCATTCCGGCGTGGAACCGGATGCGAGGGAACCGAAACATGTTAGAAAAGGCTTTAGGCGAAAGGATGTGGAGAAGGTGCTGGCAAAGGGAGGCAAGCTCAGTGTGGGTGAGGCTCTACGCTGCAAGGTGCGATATTTTAGCGACGGAATGACCTTCGGTAGTCGGGATTTTGTCAACAAGGTATTCAAAGACGCGAGGGAGAGGTTTGGCGAGAAACGCAAGAGTGGGGCAAGACCGTTGAAGGGGGTAGGGTGGCAGAAAACACAGACGCGGCTTTACTCGATGCGGCAGCTCGTGAAAGAACCTCTGGAGTAGATCGACCACGCAAAGATGATAAAGTGAATTTATCTCATGGATGAACCCATAAAAAACCAGGCAGTTAGGAAATAAGCTGGGTTTTTAACCAAGGGGCCGAGGGCCTGACTTAAAAATTGTGTTTTTGGTCGCATTTGTAAAATACGACCAATGAGTAAGAAAAAGACCATAATTACAGGACACACCTTTTATGAGGTACTAATTCACCAGTCACCAAGCTTGGGTTGCCGAGGGACAGGAGTGTCCCTCCTCCCTAGGCCTTCGGCATTTTTTTCGCGAAGCGGGGAATAGGGAGGGTGGACACTCCTGTCCACTGCGGAGGATATGTGAAGTAGCTAGTCTTACTTGGTTTTTGGAGCTTGAAACTTGTCGTAGACCCCGTGCTTCACCTCGGGGGAGTTTAAGTTTTCAATCCCTCTCGATCACCAACAGGGCGCTGTCGATCAGATCCAGGGCGGTGCCTAATCCGTCATCCGGGTAGTAAAGCGACCATGCTTCTTTGCCGTCCTTGACGGTTGGGTCGTCGCGTTTCGGGTAGCCGACGATGTCGAGTAGTTGGTATGTGTGGGGGTTTAGGTTATCGATCTCGACCGAGTAGACGAGCGACGGCTGATCGGCGGATGATTGGTAAGGGTCGCCGGGTTGGTTGATCTCGATGAGCAGTTTGTAGGGAGTGGTGTTTTCCGGGTCGGCGGGTAGGATGTAATCAGCGGGGTCGAATGAGCCGTTAGGAGTGGGTTGGCTGATGGCGTCGATCGGTTGTTCGGTGTCTTCTTTCTTCTCCTTCTTGGCTTCGAGTTTGGCGTTTTCCCAGCCTTTGAGTTTGAAGTGCCAATAGGGTAGCTGATTGGCGTGTTCGGGATCTGGGGCGTGGAGGGTTTTGATGTGGTAGCCACCCTGGTTTTCGAGCCAGATCGCAAGGTGGGGTGGGGTTTTGACATCGTAGGCCTTGCCGGTTTTGATGGTGAGAGCCATCTTGTATTTGTCGGCCGGGAGGTATTGGTAGACCATTTTGTCCTCACCCATCTCAAAGCGGTCCAGTGCCGGGCCGAGGTTAGCGCTGAGACCGAGGATAGCTTTAACCGGCTGAGGTTGTTTAAAAAATAGGACGGTTAGTCCAGCGGTGATGATCAGGGTGAGCCAGAGGGATTTGCTGTGCAGGTATCCTTTGAGCGGACGGATGTTGTTGACGATGTGAAAGAGGGCTAGGATGACAAAGAGGAAACCGGTGAGTGCATGTAATCCGACCACCCCGATAGAAAACGGCTGCACAAAAGCGATTACACCAGTCACCGAAAGCACCAGGAAAACGAGTGCGATAAACAGGGATATAAATCTCCGTTTCAGGCTGCCGAGGTTAGGTTTTCTCATAGGGGTTAGTTTTTACCGGGGATCATACCCATCACTTATTGTAGCCACAGAAGGCACAGAGTCCACAAAACTTGGGTTGTTACTTCATGATTCCAGTAGTGACTTTTTCTGTGTGTTTTGTGCTTTTTGTGGCCACTCAAACTTTTTGTCATGGAGTATGACTTGGGATAATCGCGCCATGTTGGGCAAGGAGTTGGTGAATCTCGGCAAGTGGCACATCCAGCGGGGTTGTTCCTTGTTTGGCCGCCAGTGCGGCGGTTGCACCTGCCGCTTGTCCCATGGCCATGCACGGTGCTTGCACTCGCAGACCGGAGTTGGCGAGTCGGTCGCTTGATACGCAACGACCTGCAACGATGATATTGCGACTTCCTTTCGGGATCAGGGCGCGCAGGGGAATGGTTGGCACGATGCCGGGTTTGAGGGGTTTGGGTCTCACACCTGTTTTGGTGTGGAGATCAACGGGGTAAAACGCATAACAAATTGCATCGTCGAATTTTCGGCCGGAGGTGTAATCGTTCACCGTGATCATCGTTTCACCGACAATGCGGTAGCTTTCGCGGAAACCAGGTTCGGGTTGGAGATGCATCAGGCGCTTTTTGGTTTTGCGCATCTTGTCGAGCACTGCCTTGCGTCCTGTTAGGCTGGCCTCGGTGACGGTGCGTGAATTAGTCGAGTCTGCGCCGTGGACGTAGATGGCATGCAATAGACCGGTGCCGCCACGCTTGGTTCCCCGGCCGGGGTTGTTCGCCTCACCAATCAGGAACTGAATGGATCCTGGCTGCCGCTCCTCGCCACGAAGCCGCGGGTGACCGAGCATGCCGGCGATCTCCGCACCGCCTGTGCAGTCGACAATCTGTTTGCATAGCACCCGGCGCTTGGTGCCGAAGCCTACGCAGTCGACCTGCCAGCCGGCCGCAGTTTTTTCGATGTGTTGGGGGAACTCGTGGTAGGCGATCCTAGCTCCCGCCTGGGCGCATTTTTCCTCGGCGAGTAGGTAGTACAAAAACTGGTTGATGTGCACTTGGTTCATCCAATGGCTCTTTGGAACCTTGGCGAAATTTGGCAAGGTGCCGCCGTCTAACTCAACGCACTCCTTGACGAGCTCCCAGCCGATGCCGGCGATGATCTGTTTACCCCAGGCATCGAACAGGCCGGGGAAACAGACGCCGCCGCGGGTGGTCATGCCGCCCAGATAGGAGGCACGTTCCATGACGATTGTTTTTGCGCCGGCACGTCCGGCCTGAATGGCGGCGATGGTGCCTGCGGTGCCGCCACCAACGACGAGTACGTCGATTTCATCGGTGATGTCCTGAGTCGTATGCGTCTCGGCACCTGGTGATTCTGCCGCGACGGCGACATGGGTCGTGGAGGTAATAGCCATGCCCGCCCCGGCCACTCCGGCGACGCCGAGTAAGGATTGCTGGATAAACCGGCGCCTGTCGGTTGATGGCTCGCTGTTGTCTGGGTGATTGTCTTCCTGCATAAATTCTTGTTGTTGCCTTGGTTTCAGCACACCTGTCATGCTGGCACACGCATGCTACCTCCGCTCCAGATCATACGGCGAGTTTAATCAATCCTTTTTCAAAAGATCAAAAGCGTGGGTGAGGCTCAGTTTACGGCTGCTGGCTTTTTGCGTGGTATGATAAACTCATCCACGGCGCGGTAGGTGATTCGATTTTTTCTTGGATCAACGTAGAAGAAAACGTAATTCCGCATCGTCTTCGATGAGGGCCATTTCATCGACTTGATCACCTTATTACCGTCGGCTTCTTTCACTCCGAGCATCACGTGATAATACTTTTTATTCTCAAACCCGCGTGGAGTCACAACGGTACCTTTTCCGGGAGACAACGATAACTTCGACTTACCAATAAGCCCCAAGACAGGTTTGTTCGCGTTGTTGAAGAAATAGATGTCACCTCCTTTGAAATTTGGGTTATCGAAAGGCATGACCAAGGGGACGTAAGCGCCTTTGGCCGATGGAAGAAGGATGACAACGAAGGAGTTGCCATTTTCCGGAAGCTTAACTTTGGCGAGCGATACATTTTTATCCACTGCCCATACGCTGAAGACCCTAGCGGGAGGTTTCTGCGGAGGGGACAGATTGTTCATCGGCAGATTGAATGGATCAGAACGTGTCTCCTCAATAGCGAGCACTACCTTACCCAGGTTACGAGGAATTCTCTCCGCAAGGAAACGAACTTCTACCTCATCCTTTTTGGGTGCCGCGATCGCACTAGTTATCGTAGTGGTTATCGTGGTGAGAAGGACAGCACCTGAAATTAAAAATTTGATCATCAAGCGAAGTATTAAATTTCACGGGGATTTAGCCAGCGAAATGAAACAATATTGAACTGTCGACCAAAATTCTGGTTTGCCTTTTTAGTTAGACTAGCGGTGATTGTTTCTGGGTCATCAGCGGGATCAATGTAATTTCGGTTTCGCTCAACAACCGCCTCGCACCATGCCTGTGCGACTACGATGCCGCGACTGTTCAAGGACTCGCCGTAAGATCTGATGATGAAGCTGTCTGATCGGGCGGAGAGCACTGGCGCGATAGGCGTCAGGATATCTCCTTGTTTAACGAAGGAAGGAGCACCGTAGTTCATCGCGCCCTCCTCTGCCTCGGGAAAGGCGAAACGGCTAGCTACTGCAGAATCAACGGCTCGCCCCATGTTCTGCTTCTTGTTGATCTCGATATCTTCTGAATCCAGAGCGCTCTGAATCGCACCGGCGCGGCCTAGTTTCTTGTCGCTGCCGACGCGGCGATTAACAAAATCCGCTAGGCTAAGAAATGGCCCACGTTTACGCACCTCCTTGACGATACCTTGGGCAAGGCTTTCGATTTTATCATCGGAGAGTGTCCTACGCCCATTCCATTGTGTAGCATCAGGGAATGCCTCATCTTTAACGATAATGTCTCTGGGCGCTCCGCTGCTGGCGACTGGTGTATCCCCGTCTTTGGGGGCAATCGTCTCCCTGCCATTCTCGTCACGCACCACAATAGCTTGATCCTTGAGCGAGCCTAGGACAGTTTTCCATGCTTCAACCGAAGTGGAATTGACATTGAACATGCCATCGACACGAAGGTAGCTGGCAACGTTGTTGACCGCATCATCTGTCGGTCTAACACCAGAAAAGAATGAGTCAACCAGATCACTGGCGTCAGCTCCGCCCAGCGATGGTAGATAACGTGCGACGGGAAGCTTTTTGCCATCCTCAAAGAACTCACGTGCAACGGTCTTTTGATCTTTTTGCTGGCTGAATGCCGGAGTGGGTTGTGGTGCGATGCCGGACAGGAAGTAGTCATCCCAGAGTTCGCGGTTAGCGAGATAGGAGTGGTCTGCCAGGGGATCTGGATAGTTAGCTATATTGTGAGTTGTCTTATCCGACGGCATCACGGACGGAGCGAGGGAGTTTCCAATGGCATGGGAAATGTGCGGCTCCAATGGATAGAGGCGATTGGTGTAGTCAGGCTTTTTACCTGGCAGGCAAGGTATACCTCTGCTGGCTATATTAAACCCATTCGCAAACGAGTGTTGTAGTGCTCCGAGCGAGATGATCGGCTGCCGTGGCACACTGTGGGTGGTCACAAAGTTCGACCCGAATTGGGCACCGAGACTGGATCCAAAGTATCCTTGGCCGCTAACTGATTCATCCAGAGGGGCATCAAACCAACTCGTCATTCCGATGGTCTTTGTTTCGAATGGCATCATGTCGCGCTCCCGTTTCGACAAATCGTAGAAATTGAGACTGTAAGCGCGCGGATTGAACCTGGCCAGCATCCTGGATCCGGACAAATTTTCTTCCTCGGTCTTCGCAAAGTAGGAATGAAGCATGAACGGCGTCTTCTCACTGATCAGCGCCGTGACGGGAAGCACGCGTGTGTCAGTAAGACCCTCGAGCTCGGGAAAGACCTCAGGATGCACATTGGCACGAACATCCAGAGGATTCGGACCCCAGTATTGTCTATAGGCTCTTTTTTCCCCAAGCTGAACACGCGCATAGCCTACGCGACTGTCGACGGACATAAAGCTGTGCATGCTGCCCCCTCTGCCACCAAGGTTTAACCCGACGTGCGTAAGGGCAAATTTACTTGAATTACCCGACTCGGTTTTTACCCTCGGAATGACCCTGTAGGAGATCGTGTCAGCCGGCGATACTACGACGTGCTCGAGATCATCAATGTTGCCGCTGCTCAATGAGCTGTTCTCAGTCAGCAAAGGCACCCGGGCACCACCTCCGTAGTTAAAACCTTTTTTCCCCTTGAAGCCCTCCCAGCCACCGACACTTTGTCCTCTCTGGTTGCTGGACAGATCGCCATCTTGGGAAATCTTGACCACTTCCCCGGGTTTCAGGGTGAGGGTCTCCGCTACTCCGGCATTCAGTTTCAAGAAATTGCCATCATTTTTCTTGTTTGCTGACTTGAGAATTGAACAGGTGATTTCCGGGCCACCGTTGATAGAAACTTTGATGTCATATGGAATCATCCAGAATGAATAGAGATAGTTCCATTGTCTACCATCGACATGCCTGGGAATGTTCACGGGCACGTCCAGCGGATTCCACAGCGTCACTACCGGATCAAAGTTCAACCATAAAATATACTTCCCGTCCTCATTAGGGTGTGGGTCAGCCTCGAAAGAATAGACCGTCTGATAGTTGATCGTGACCGGGTGTTTGAGCCGATCCCAAGGGTCTGTGTTGAGCTCTGCCTGCGTATTCTTCGTCTGAAGGTAGGCCGCGTTCGCAGGGACACTCCCTCCAGTCGTGTAGTTTGCGCCTCCGCCATATTGAAGTTCTTTATAAAGATGATAGAAGCTCCAGAGTTCCATAAAGTTAATCCCGACTTCCTCATTACCCGTCATCGAGCTTTTCGCGGTGTAGAGAACGTTGTTAGGGTCGTTGAGATCAGGAGGGCTGGTATAGGTCTCCATTTTCATCGAGAGATCCTTGCGGAAGCCCCCGGCACGGACATTGGTTAGTAAACCCGTGGAAAAGGCAGACAGATCATGGAACAGGGGACGCGGTGTGGAAATGTCCGTTACCAGGTGTGCGGACTGCTGCCAGCTCGTCAGGCGAGCTAACCGTGGATCTTCCGGGTCGAGATCCGCGAATGGTTTGATTGCCCCAGATGTTGCTAGTTCGACTGCATTGCGGGGCGCTGACTGTAGCTTGTTACGGGTAGCACCGAGAGTGTTTGCTTCAGAAGGAGGCGGGGTGCTAAGCGCGGCCTTGACTCCTTGGTCGCCGACCCACCATGCCATACGGCCTATTTTTTTTGTGCCGTTGACGAAATCGATCGTGGGAACTCTGACCTGGCCATTGGTAGCAGCACCCACAGTTCCCGATCCGACGAGTTCGATGGATTGACTACTTGAAAGTTGGGTGTCACACAATTCGACTTGAGAAGTGCTGTTTGGCGAAGCGCTGTTTGGATCTCCGGAGATCAACCAAGACTTGAATTCAGGATCAGGCCGCGTGTTTGAAGCCGATGTCCATGAGTTGTATACTCCGGTCCAGTATCTGTTTCCGAGAGCTGCCGAAGTTTCTCCGCCATCGCTACTTGGATCGCTCCGTTGATCGGCGGTCATCGATATCCGCTGGTCGGGACCTAGCTGTTTCTGGAGGTCGCCGATGGCCATCATCAATGCCATTCGCGCATTCGACTGGGCCTCAGCCATCGCGCGACCATTTTGGCTGGCACGCAGCTCGATTGTGCTCAGGCTCAACATCGCCAAGGCAATCATCACCAGCAGGACCATCACAGAGATCGTCGCGATCAAGGCAAAACCTTTGGGTTGGTTAAAGGTAGATTGAGTTTTCATTTTTTTATTTCCTTCATGACGTCGTCACAATGTAGTCACGTTACATGCGGAAGTTACCCCCCCAATGGCATTTGTCCAAGTATTATCTTCTTACGGCTTACCCATTAATTGGGTAGGTTATTTGAAATGCCTGAACAGCATTTTCTAAGTATCCCCCCCAGATCATTCCAGCGCTTGGATCCGCACGAACAAGCGGCTATCGACCGCTGAGGCACTGAGTGTGACGGCGACCGTTTCGACATCATTCGCGTCCGGGGTACCGGGCAGTTGGCTGGCACCTGTGTCCTCGGTCCAATCCACAAGGTTGAGGGAGGTCCACACCGTGTAGGTGAACCCGCCGAGGGATGGGTTGCGCCGGGTGTAGCTGAGGGTGCCATTGGTATCGAGCAGGACGGAGATCGGGTTTCTCGACGCACCGCTGGTGGGATCAAGCCCCCAGATGCGTTCCTCCTCGTTGGTGAAACCGTCGCCGTCAAGGTCGGCGTCTGGGTTGTCAAGATTGGCAGCGGGGTAGAGCATTTCCCAGTCGTCGTAGTCGGTGACCGCTACGACCACGTCGTCATAGGTCGCACCGAAGCGGATCTCGTCGACTTCGGGAACGCCGCTGTCTGGGCGACCGCCAGCGAAGGAAATCACATCGAAGGCGTCCTCCGGGTTGACGGTGCCAAGCTGATCGAAATCGGCCATTATTGTGGAGATCGCTGGTCCTAGCACCAGGTCGGTACCCGGCAGGAAGAGCTCAAAGGTGTCATCGGCAACGCCGAGAGCCCCCCAGGTAATCTTGCCGACGGCTAAAAACGTTCCAACAGGTCCGGCAACAGTAGCTCCTCTAGTCGCGCCGCCGCTGCCGCCGGCGTTCCAGGCTTGGGCGGTGACCCCCCCCCGGTTGACCTTACTAACAGCAACTGTAAAACCTCTACCATCTGCGCTACTGCCGATCCGGTCGAAGCCGTCGGCTTGACCGTTACCGAAGGCAACGTACGTTCTGTTGTCGCCTGATGAGGGATTGTGGTTAACGATGAGGGCGCTGAACCAGAGGGTTTCACCGTCAGCCATCAGGCCAGAGCTGGTCAAGGTGGTGCCGGGGTTAACGCTATTCTTATCAAACTGACTCCCAGTATTTGTGGTCGCACGCCCCCCCGAAGTCGCGAGGTTGCCGTAGGATAGGCTTGTACCGACGACGACTGAACTGCCGCTCCAAGTGCCAGTCAGCCCCAGCCCGGGGATGTTGCCACTGAGGCTTGAATTAAGATCGTCGAACGGTTCGTAGATCAGCGGCCCTGGTGGAAGTGGGTCCAGAGTCGTCGCAGCTGTGGCCACCGAGGGGTCGGTTTGAGTGGCGGCCACGGACTTGTCGCGTGCCCTGACCTCGTAGGAATAACTGGTCGAGGCATCCAATCCACTATCGGTGTAACTCGGGCTGTCCTGCCAACCGCTGTTATGACCGCTGATCGTGGTGTTAGTGAACGAGTATTCCACTCCGCTCGGGTCGCTTGCGGTGCTGGCGGTCATGGTGATCACCCTGCTCGAGAGGGCGGTCGGGACCATTGCCCAGGTCATCGGAGATGGCGTTGGTGGGGTGGCATCCGCAGGGGTCGTGCTGGCAGGCAGCAGCGGGGACCATCCAGTTTCATTGACGTCCGGCGACTTGTCACGTGCCCTGACTCGATAGGAATAGCTGGTCGAGTTGTTGAGCCCCGTGTCCGTGTAGATCGGGCTGTTCTGCCAACCACTGTCGTTGCCTCCGGCGGTGGTGCATTCAAAGAAGTATTCCACCCCGATGATGTCGGTTGCGGTAGTCGCAACCATCGTGATTTCTCCCTCACCGGCCGCGATCGGCGGTGTCGCCCAAGTCATTGGGCTCGGGGTCGGCGGCGCAGTGTCCCCGCCCTCTAACAACACCCGCATATGAGTGGCCAAGGACTGGCCGATCAGGAAATAAGTCTCGGCATTACGGTTCCAATGAAAGCCTTGGTTGGCAGGGGACTCCGAGGTGTCACGCCAAAAACCCCGGGTTTCGACAGCGGCGACATTGCCATCAAAGTTCGAATAGTCATTGAAATTTACCATGGCCAACTGCGCGTCCATCAAGGCCAGGCCATTGGCGCTGGTTTCTGCCCATCCACCAATACCGGTGTTGGCAATGACAAAGGGAAGGTTGGCGACACCCAAATCTGTGCGGACATCCTTGATGAAGTTCTCCATGTTCTGTTCGTATTCAGCGACCGCCGTGCCGTTGACGCGATCGTTCCATCCCTGGTGCCACCCGAATCCGACCAGCTCGTAGCCGCCGGCGGCGTTGTAACCGGGGAAGTAGGTTGCCAGGTTGGTTAGAACATCACTCACGTCACTCAGCATCTGCTGGTAGTAGAACCCTTGGTCTCCCTCGACAAGGGGAGGGGTCACGCTCCAGCCTGAGCTTGGTGGCCTGAAATCCGTGTATAGGCTTTTTCCGCCCCAGGCGGTTTTGATGATCAAAACCTGCTCTCCAAAATAATCGGCCATCTCATGGCCGAACTGTAGTTCCGGCCCGATAGTGTCGGATTTGGCACCGAAGCCGGCGGAAAGTTTGCCGTTCAACAGGGTGGTGCCGCCGCGCTTGTAAGAGATCCAGACATCATCACGCTCGGCCCAATTTGGACCGGTTTTGAGATGTCCATACTTCCCTGAGTCGTCGTTCACCAGATATTCAAGGGTGCCCTGGGTCCCAACGGGATTCATTTCGCCATGGCCTTCCATGTTGGACTGCCCAGCGAGAATGAAAATTTTGAGCGGACTGCTGCCCTGCTGGGCGAAGAGCCCGGTGGTGGATAGAAAGAGGGTGATGAGAATGGTGATCAGCAAGGATGCAATGCGTCGGATGGATGTCATTTGGGATAGGTGTGTGGAGATGGAGGGGGGGCTTGAGGAGATTTGGAATGTAGTGGCACGATTTTTCATGTTAATTGGGAGTTTTGTCTGGCTAGTCCAAGGGGTTTCTTAAGAATGTCTGACTGGGCATTCGTTGACTAATCAACCAGTCAGCATACACAACAGGTGACAGCCTGTGGAGTGCTGAGGCTCGACTCAGCTTTGCGGCGGGGCGAGGCTGGACTCGTGTGGTGCGGAGCCTAGCGGATGTCTTGAGTTGCGCTGTGTGGGGTGAGTAACGTTTTAAAGCGAGGGTTTTGACGGGGAATGGTTGGTGACATGATAGAGCGCCAAAGCTGAGTCCAGCCTCAGCACTCCAAAGAAAAAACCCCACCCCCGGTGATGGGGAGTGGGGCCAACTTTAATATGATATTGAACGAAGTCGAATTACTTGCGACGACGGAAAATCAGAGCGAGTCCACCGAGGCCGAGAAGGGCGGTGGTGGAGGGCTCGGGGACGACTGTGAGCACTTCAGAGATGGCGTACATCCTCCGCTCTTGGGTGTTGGCCGTATTTCCGCGTTGCCAAACACGGCCGGTGTTGTTCGCATTTGTGTTGCCCGTTTGGGTATTTGTGAGTGCTCCTACATATTGGCTAGGGTGGGTGCTACCGCCCGGATTCGTTCCTGTCCAGGTATCGGGGCCATGAATAGTCGCGGTATCTCCAAGACCATGTTGATCGAGGAAGGGCGAGTAGTGCACGTTCTGCGATGCGACCACGTCGTCGCCGGCAGAGTTCTGGTTAGTAGATCCCGATGCAAGCCGAACGACGGCATCGCCATCAAACGGGTTACTCCAACTGTTCCAGATGTCGTTGTTGTTTCTGGCGATCGAGGTCATTCCGTCCATCGCGTAGACAGGCACACCAGCACCGCCGATGCCAGCACCGCCAGTGAAATCGGCGGTCCCAGTGTTATCCTTCACATTGACAGCCGAGGTAGAAACCATTGCCGTCCAACTCGAGCCTAGAAGGGCCGTGTTCAAATGGGCTGCGGCCGTTACGGCGGTGTTGTGAACGGTGATATCAGGGTCCGAGGCGGTGAGTCCGCCCGCCGTATGGAAGGCGAGGCGGTATTCGTCACCGGCAGCCCATGCGGCGTTAGTGTTAGGGTTGATGCCGCCGTTGGCGGCTAGATCCAGAATGCCGTATTGGCTGGTGAGCACCGCATTCGCCGAACCGGCGGTGAGGGCGAGGCCAGCGAGCGCGGCGAGTGTTAGCTTGTTTGTTTTCATGATTATGGTGAGGTAGTTTTCAGTGTGTATTCGGTTTTTATATTTTTGTTAGCGATCTGCCCAACGCCTCAGAATAAGGCAAGTAGGGAGGTAAAGTCATCGCTTACTTCAAGATTAGACACAGAGACACACACAGGAAGAATCTTTTGCATTGACGCCCCTCCCCATTGGGTAGATGTTGATTTTATGGGAAACTTGATCATTCTATCAGCCGTCGAACAAGTGGCTGAACATCTGCGAGGCGAGCTTCTGCGGGGGAGTTTGAGCGGGGCGATGCCGGGGGTGAACCCGCTGGCGGAGGAACTCGGGGTGAACCACAAGACCGTCCGGGCGGCGTTGAGACAACTCGAGGAGGAGGGTCTGCTGGTGGATCAGGGGCGCGGGCTTCAACGCCGCATCGTGCTGCCTGAAAAGTCTTCCCAACCCACACTGCGGGTGGCGATCCTGCCCTATGATCCCGGCACGCGGAGTAAGGACTACCTCATTAATCTCCGGCATATACTGGAGGAGGCCGGTCATGTCGCCAGTTTCACATCCAAGACTCTGATCGAACTCAATATGAAGGTGCCGCGCATCAAGCGTCTGGTCGAGGAGAACGAGGCGGATGCCTGGGTGGTGGTGGCCGGCTCACGCGAGGTATTGCAATGGTTCTCCAAACAGCCGGTGCCGAGCTTTGCCTTGTTCGGTCGGCGCGGGTCCGTGCGGATCGCGGGCGTCGGACCGGACCACGTGAAGGCGGGTCGGGTGGCGGTGCAACGCCTGCTCGCGCTCGGGCACCAACGCATTGCCCTGCTCGTCCGGGAGAGCAATCGAGCCACCGGGCCGGGGCAAGCCGAACGCGCCGTCTTCGAGGAGATGGAGGCGTATGGGGTGCCGACGGGGTCCTACAACCTACCGGAGTGGAAGGACAGCCCCGAGGATTTTTACCGGATGCTTGACGAACTGTTCCGAGTCACCCCGCCTACGGCCATGATCATTGACGAGCCCTTCCTCTTCCATGCCGCCAAGGACCATCTCGCCCGACGCGGCATCCTGGCACCTGAACAGGTCTCGCTGATCTGCTTGGATGCCGATCCGACCTTCGCCTGGAGCCAACCCTCGATCGCCCACCTCGTCTGGGACAGCCGCCCGGTGGTGCGCCGGATCGTGGGCTGGGCCAACGACGTGGCCCACGGCAAGGAGGACCTGCGACAAACGCTGACAAAGATGAAATTCGTCGATGGTGGCACGGTCGGCGCGGCACCGTAGTCTTGGAGTCTGGAAGTCTGGAAGTCTGGAAGTCTGGAAGTCTGGAAGTCTGGCCTTTTTGCGAATGCGAGCTGCCAACTCAAGTATTTGAAAAGATTCCTTTGGAGCTGGGTATTTATAAACTCAAATAGATGATGACGATAACCATGAAACCAACTCAGTTCCGCCGAACCCTTCTTGTTGCCTTGCCCATTCTGTCGTTTGCCTTGCCCGTGTGGTCGGCTCCACAGCCATCGGCCGAGATCGTTCCAGATCTGACCCAGACGATTGATTTTGAACGCAAGGGCGAATACCACCTCGGGCCTACCGGTGCCAAAGGCTGGATCTACACACCCAAAAATTTCATGACCACACGAGCGCGGCAGATCCTGATCACGCAAGTGGCAACCGGATCAGTTGCTGACGGTGTGTTAGAAGTAGGCGATGTGATTCTTGGGGTAGGGGATAAACATTTCACAACGGATGCTCGCATGGCATTTGGCAATGCGATTGATAGTGCCGAGCAAAAGGAAAATGGCGGCGTCATGGAAATCATTCGCTGGCGTGCTAAAAAGGGAGCGACACCGCGCGCGGGCAGTGAAACAAAAGTGAAGCTCAAGCTCAAGGTGATGGGCAGTTTCAGCGACGCAGCACCTTGGGATTGTCCTAAGACAAAACGCATCATGGACGACGCACTCAAGGTGCTTACCGAGCAGAAGGATTTTGGTAAATTTGGAGCCAGCGCGCTGGCACTGCTGGCCACCGGCGAAAAACAATACATCGATCTCGTAAGCAAATACATCCACGAGGTCAAATGGGCGAAACCCGATATCGAACTCAGCTTGAAAGATGGCGGCCTAGTCGTTTGGTCGTATGGTTATCAGAATCTGTTACTAACAGAGTATTTTCTCCTGACTGGCGATAAGTATGTTCTTCCTGCGATCCGTGAGTATTCGGTCAAGCTATCGATGGGCCAGAGTGCTGGTGGCGTTTGGGGTCACGGCCTTGCTTGGACGATCGCTAATGATGGTAAACTCCACGGCGCATTACGAGGTTATGGTGCGCTCAACCAGGCGGCTTTGCCCTGTTTCTTGTCGCTGATGCTTGCCAAAAAATGTGGCATTGAGCACGAGGAAATCGATGCCGCCATCGAGCGGTCGAACGGATTTTTCAGCCAGTTCATCAACCACGGATCGATCGGATACGGATACCATCGACCAAGTCTTGAAATCTATGCCAGCGGTAGAAATGGCATGTCCGGGAATGGCAAGAA
>Ga0302134_10000445_pt1 | contig 17745 bp, 15 predicted proteins | sample CB9_SCM_MG_FD_203123 | JGI IMG/M metagenome (GOLD analysis project Ga0302134, IMG submission 203123) | Marine microbial communities from Western Arctic Ocean, Canada - CB9_SCM | ecosystem: Environmental > Aquatic > Marine > Oceanic | place: Canada: Western Arctic Ocean | collected 2017-09-19
AGCGAGCAGCCGTGCGCTCGCCAGAGCGCACGTAGAAATGAAGCAGGAAGCTCAGAGTGTTGACGATATTGGTGCAGTTGCGCCGAATGAGTGAGACGCCGTCACGAGTGAAGCCAGTACTCACGGCCGCCAAATCGTCGAAAGTTCCGCCGGACTTGGAAACGCAGATGACAACGCTGGGGTTTTCGGTAACGGCGTCGAAGTTGGTCATAGGCGCGGATTGGATGACACGCTACTAGTCAGTGCCCACACAAACAGAGAACCTAGTTTTAGAGGCTGAATTTTGGTTGCACTCGAACGGTGAAGCCATAACATCATGGCCTTAGGGCGATTAGCTCAGTTGGCTAGAGCACTGCCTTCACACGGCAGGGGTCGTTGGTTCAAGTCCAATATCGCCCACAACTATTTAGTAGATAACAGAACATGTCTGACCTTGGAGAGCGAGTTTCTCTGCAAGGGAGCCCAAACGATCGAGGGCCTCGACAACTTCGCCGACAGCTGTGGAGAGGGCAAAGAAGCACTCTTCGAGCGTGTCAAGGGCGCTGGCTACCTACCCTTACCAGCGTCGTGCTATTTCCCCGCGGGGCCGCACAACCGTTGGTTGCCAGCGTGTTCGACATATCCCGCCGTCCCGCCCGGCGAGACAGCAGGCTGAGCGCCAGAGGGTGATAGTCACAAAGGCAACGATGAAGCTCCGTAGCCTTGCAGCAGTCGTTGCATAGAGAAACGCTCCCGTCGCGTGTTCAATCACGCTGATTAGCGTGATTGTTGAGGGCGACAACCAGAGAAGCGGCTAATCTTGCAACTCGTGTCGAGTATGCCTGCTCATTCTGGTCCGATCTGCGTAATTGGCGCGGGAATTATCGGTGCTTCAGCTGCATTCCACCTGGCCGAGTTCGGCGCTCGTGACGTGACCGTTATCGACGCAGGTCAACCTCTGAGCGGCACGACGCCGGCTGGTGCCGGTTTCGTGGCTCGCTTTGGCGCCGATCACAACCGCCGGCTTGGTGCGTGCACAATCCCACTGCAGGAGTACGGTCTGGCGTTCTATCGGGGTCTGCACGACTCCGGAGCAGACGTCGAATTCGCGAGCAACGGAAATCTAGTGCTGGCTCGTAGCCCCGCCATGCTCGAAACCATCGCCGACGGCATCGTGAGCCATCCCCAAGCTGCTCCTGGTACACGCTTGCTGGACGCGGACGCTGTCGCAGAAGTGATGCTGGGAGCAGTCGATCCAGCAGCTGTCGCTGGTGGCGTTTACATGCCCGAAGCAATTCAGGTCACCACTGCACTAGCGCAGCAGGAAATTATCACGCGTCTCGAAGATGCGGGGGTTCAGTTCCATTGGGGGACGCCTGCGACCGGTGTGCGCATCGTCGATGGCTCGGTCGCCGGAGTCGAGACGAACGAAGGGACGATCGACGCATCGACCGTCGTGTTTGCTGCGGGGATGTGGACCCAAACGCTGCTGGAGTCGGTGAATCGCCGCCTCCCACTCGTCCCGATGGTGGCGACCCGCTTCGTGTCCGAGCCGGCCGGCTTGTCGCCACTCATGCCGTCGGTCCAGTGCCTTGAGCTAGGCCTTTGGCTGCGGGAGCTACACGGAGCATTCTCGTGGGGCGGAGGCTTCGCATATCGACTCTTGTCGGCGTTGCAGGAAGACGGCCTCGAGTTCGGGTACGGGCGCCCCGTCTCATCGGTGCTACTCGACGCGCAGAATGCGCACCAAGAGCAGGTCGCTGAAGTCTTCCCAGCGCTCTCCGGGCTTTCCTCGACCGAAACCATCCAAGGCGTTCCCGTCTACACCGTAGATGGTGGGCTTTACGTGGGTGCCGTGACCGGCATAGGAGGTCTGTGGGCTCTCGCTGGAGACAACGAATCGGGTATCACGCACGGACCTGGCATGGGCAAGCTTGTTGCCCAACTCATCATGAATGAGACGCCCTTTGTCGATCCGGCACCCTTCCGGCTCGACCGTGTGGATCCATCGGCCTATCCGGACGAGGCGTCCATGGTTGCCTCGATGGCGGAAGACCGTATTGCCGAGGTCGCCAAACTTGGTTGACCAAGGACGACTCCTTCGCCATAGCTGGGCGAGAACCTGCCGGATCCAACTCGTAAAGACGTCCAACCGACGCTGGCAAATCGCTCAGGCGATTGGAGGCGTTCGCCGATGCAGGACAGGTGAGTCGACTGTTGATAAGCGTGCGGTCGGTTGGAGTCAGGCCAATCAGGAGTAAACGGCTGTGTGGCGAGGGCACCGTCGGATAGCGCTGGTGCGGCTCGCTTGTACACAAGCGGAATTGCAGGCGTTGCTAGAATCTGGTCCCGCAGTTGCGGCTGCGAGTGGTAGTGCGGGGGAAGACGGTTCGACGCACGTTCTAGGTGTCGAGCGGGGCGAGCCGCATATCGGTGCGGAAGTCACCGAGGTGAGTCTGGGACCAGCGTCCGAGTTCCAAGAGGGTCGGGCGGAGCGCTGCACCGCGTGTGGTGAGTTGGTAGGCATTGTTGCGGGCGACGCCCTCTGGGTCAGCTCTTTTGATGAGTCCGAAGCTGGTCAGCAGCTTGAGTCTCGATGCCAGGATGTTGGTGGCAATACCTTCGGGTGACTCCCGAAAATCTGAGTAGGTGCGAGGTCCGAGGATGACGAGATCTCGGATGATTAGCAGCGACCACTTGTCGCCGAGAAGGTCGAGGGCTGAGCTGACTGCACAGGCCGATCGCCAAACGACATCTTCGGGTCCGGTCTGCACGATCAAAATGGTACCACCTCCGATGTTTCTGGGATCTTGCAGGCGTTGAGAACGGTGAGAACCATCGGTTAGTTAGCAATGAAACTGGCCGTCTTTCCGATGGATCCATCCATAGCCGCAGGCTCTCATCAGGCTCGCCCGGCAGGTTCCAGCGGTCTCATTTATTGTGAACTCAGGTCACTCCCTATTCGCCGACTTATCGGACACTTCGCTCGTCGTCGACGGGATCTTTCCTAGTCACCAGCACATATTCAATGGCCACTAGGGTTGCGGTAAACTCGGCGCCGTCAGAATGCTGCTCGAACAGATGGGCAGGCGTGCGAGTGCAGTGCGGGTGTCGTTCTCGAACGCTCTAGCTTTGGCCCTAACAACCAACGCTGCCGTCGACCAGCTCGCGGATCAGATCTGCATGCCCGTTCTGACGGGCGCACTCCTCGATTATGTGCATATAGATCCACCGGATCGGGCTCACCGGCGCGGACACCTCTGAACCAAGTCCGCTCAACCTCGGACATGTGACGGACCAGGCCATGCAGTGAGAGCTTCGAGGTAGCAACCGGAAGCGCCTTCCGGCTCGCGTCGTCGAGGCCTTCACACTTCAGCAATAGCGTCGTGCGGTGAAACTCGAGCCAGTGTTCTAGCATCTCTCGCTCAGGGAGAACGAAGTCGGGTTCCTTGCGACGCTGGTCTTTAAGGCCTTCGATCATGGCACGAGTGTCGCACGCGCTCTATCGAGCCCGCAGGAATCAACTGGCCCGACTTGACGAACCGCTGCATGAGTCTCGAGGCGGAATCGATCGAACCCGGCTCCTGCATCTGAGAACTCAAGCGAAGTATTGACCGCCATTCACATGTAAAACCTGTCCGGTCATGTGGCGCGAATCAGACCCGGCTAGGAATGCGATGGTCGTAGCAATATCGACGGGCGAAGCAATACGCCCAAGCGGGAGAGTCGCCGCCGAGGCCGTGATTTGCGACTCGGTCATGCCAAATCTTGGCTGGGCGGTGTCGGTCAGGCCAGGAGCGACCGCGTTAATACGAATATTGTGTGGACTCAACGCGGCGGCCAGGGATCGTGTGAAGCCGATGACACCCGCCTTGGTAGATGCGTAGTGCACACCGAGCGGCGGCCCAGAATGAGCTGCCGACGAGGTGAGGTTGATGATTGCCCCGGCTCGACCAGCGCTAACCATTCGCTTAGCTGCAGCCTGGGCACAGAGAAACATTGCACGAAGGTTGACCGCAAAGACGCAATCCCAATCGTCTTCGGTCATCTCTAGGAACTCGACGCGTGGAAAGATGCCAGCATTGTTGACCAGCAAATTGATGCCGCCCATCGACTCGGCAACTTCGACCATATTGGCGACATCGGTTGGGTTCGCTACGTCCCCGGGCACGGTCACCGCCTGACCGCCACGGGCCTCTATCCGCGCTTGTACTGCGGCGGCAGCCGCTTCGTCATCTAGATAATTGATGACCACGGTCGCTCCGCGCTCCGCCAAGACTTCCGCTGTCGCTGCTCCTATTCCTTGCTGTGCACCAGTTACCAGCGCCACTGTCGAATCAAGACTCATTACATTCCCCTGCGAATAGCGACCGCCACGCGCGACAATAACGCGTTGACTTACTAGGAGGACATTGACATGGGCAGGCTCGACGAACGGGTGGCGATCGTCACCGGCGCAAGTTCCGGTATCGGGCGAGCGATCGCTCGTCGATTTGCTGAAGAGGGGGCCATCGTGGTGATAGCCGATGTGCGAACCGAGCCGCTCGAAGGGGGCGAGTCGACCGTTGACTTGATCGTTGCCGAGGGCGGTCGAGCGGAGTACCGCGATGTGGACGTCTCGTCGTGGGAACAGGTGGATGCGCTGGTCGGAGCGACGGTGCAACGCCACGGTGCCCTAGACATTATGGTCAACAACGCAGCGATCGGGACTGGCACGCCATTACTCGACACCGAAGAGGCCGACTGGAATCGAGTGATGGATGTCAATGTCACCGGGGTTTTCTTTGGTTGCAAGCGGGCGGTGCGCCAAATGCTTGAGCAACCAGTACGGGCCGAGGCACGTGGACGAATCATCAATATCTCCTCTCAACACGGAATGATCTCAGCACCGAATAACTTTGCTTACGGTGTGAGTAAGTCGGCGGTCGTCTACATGACCCGTCAGATTGCGGCGGACTACGGTGAGCAGTCGATCGTGTGTAACGCTGTGGCCCCAGGCAAGATCTTGACCGGCCGCGGAGGCTTGGCGATCAGCGAATCAGCCCTTGCATACTCGGGCTCTCGAACTCCGATGCCCCGCCTTGGTCGCCCGGCCGACGTGGCCAACGCAGCGCTGTTTCTGGCAAGCGACGAGTGCACCTACATGACCGGAGTCAACCTTATGGTTGATGGCGGCTGGATGGCCTCGTAGACATGTGGCATCGGTAAAAGTGCTGTTTGGCCTCGAGAGTTACCGAGGCTCCGCCACTGATCTACCCAAGCTGCTCAGATATACCCAAGCTGCTCAGGACCATGGGTCCTCGGCGTTCACAACGCAATGCTCTGTGAACTTGCAACGCAGCAAACTCGATGTGGTGAGTAACATCAGCCCATGCGCTTGGGACTCAATGCAACGGCTTTGGTGTCAAAGGCTTCGGTCGAGGCCTTTGTTGAACATGCCCGGACGGCCGAGGCCGACGGTTTCGATAGTTACTGGGTCGCCGAACACCCGACCGGAGGGCTCGACGCCCTCACGGTGTTGACCGTGGTCGGCCAGTCCGTAAAGACTATGGAGCTCGGCACTGCCGTCATTCCGACGTATCCCCGCCACCCGATGGTGCTGGCGGGCCAAGCACTCACAGCTCAGTCCTCGATGGATGCGACTCTGACACTGGGCATCGGGCTGTCGCACCAGGTGATGATGCATGAACTCGGAATCGAGGAGGACAAACCCATTCGGCACCTCCGCGACTACCTGTCAGTGCTCGTTCCGCTCATTGAAGAAGGTGTCGTTGACTACCAGGGAGAGTCGCTTTCGTGCCAGGCGTCGATCTTTCGACCCGCCGATCGCCCGCCTCAGGTCCTGGTGGCTGCGCTTGGACCGCAAACGCTACGACTGGCCGGTACTCGTTGCGCGGGGACCAGCCTGGCCTGGGTCGGGCCGAACACGATCCGAGACCACATCGTACCCACCATCAGGGAGGCAGCAGCATCGGCCGGCCGTAAAACGCCACGGGTCCTGGCGACGCTCCCGGTCTGTGTCACCAACAACCCAGTGGCCATTCGCAGCCGAATCAGCGAAGGGGCGGCTATGTATGCACAGCTTCCCTCGTACCAGGCGATGTTTGAACGAGAAGGGGTGACCGAGCCCGGCGACCTTGGCCTGGTCGGCTCCGAGGCCGAGGTCGAAGACCGACTGGCCGCACTGGCTGATGCGGGCGTTACCGACTTCGCTGCGTCCGAGTTCACGCCATCAGCCGAAGAACGAGAGCGCACCAGAGAACTCTTGCGGCGACTCGCTCCGTTGCTCTGAGCGAAGAGTTTGGCTCTGCGAGCGCAGAATCGGGCACGGAATAGTTATGCGGATTAGACACTCTCACTGCGAACGCTGGCCAACATTCGACGTGAGTTGACCAAAGAATTGGGCGCGTAAGCAAGATTCCCTTCGGAGTTCTAACAGATGCTATTCATTCCTGTCATCTCTGTGGCTCAGGTCGCGCAGGCCGCACAGAAGGTGCGCTCATAGGTGTAAATGTCAGCACCAGGGGAGCTTGATGGAAGGTTGACATCACAGCATTCTCAGCCTGGCCTGAGCCCGAGCATCGGCACCTAGACAGCTTCTCCTAGTCGTTGGGCTTGCGCGTGACCTTGACCGGCAAGTACGCGTAGCCCTTGACGAAAGAAGAGAGCGTGCGCTCTGGTTCGTCTTGGATCTCGATGCGCTCGAACCGGTCGAGGATCTCTTCCCAGAGAACACGAAGTTGTAGTTCTGCGAGCCGACTGCCCATGCAGAAGTGGATTCCGTAGCCAAACGACAGGTGTCGGTCGGCGTTGTGGCGCTCGATGTCGATGTCGTCGGCGTTGTCACCGAAGACTGCTTCGTCGCGGTTGGCCGACAGGTACCACATCAGTACCTGGTCGTCCTTCTTGATGAGCTTGCCGCCGATTTCTGTGTCGTTAGTCGCCGTTCGCCTCATGTAGGGGAGCGGGGTCTGCCAGCGGATGATCTCCTGCACCATGGCGGGCACCAGGCTCGGGTCGGCGATGAGCTTGTCGTACTGCTCGGGGTACTTGTTCAACCCGTAGACGCTTCCCGACATCGTGTTACGGGTCGTGTCGTTCCCGCCCACGATGAGCAATAGCAGATTGCCCAGGTGTCTGGCCGTGGGAATGTCCTTCGTGGCTTCACCGTGCACAAGCATCGACACCAGGTCGTCGCCGGGGTTCTCAAGGCGTTCCTCCCAGAGCTTCTCGAAGTACGCGACGCACTCCATGAGTTCGGCGACACGCTGTTCGTGTGATTCGACCAAGCCGCCCGGTTCGGGGATTGCGAAGACGATGTCGGACCAACGGGTGAGCATGCGGCGATCTTCGAGCGGGAAGTCGAATAGCGTGGCCAGCAACATGGTGGTCAGCTCGATCGACACGGTGTCGACCCAGTCGAAGGTCTCACCCTCGGGAAGCGAGTCGAGCACCTGAATGGTCCGTTCGCGCATGAGCGGCTCGAGGTTGCGCAGGTTCGATGGCGCTGAGACGCCCCGCACCGTTTTGCGCTGTTCGGTGTGCTGCGGTGGATCCATTGCGATGAACGAGATCGAGTCGCCCTGGCCTTCTGGAAGCGGCGACCCTTTCTTAAGACCGAGAGCGATGCCATCGGCCGAAGAGAAGTTTTTCCAGTCGCCGTCAACCTCTCGAACATCGTCATATTTAGTGATGTTCCAGTAGCGACCAGCGGTCTGGAGTTCGTTGAAGTGGACGGGATCCTCGGACCGCAGCCTGGCGAAATGTCCCTGCCACCGGTCCTCCTGAAAGAGATACGCGTTCAACGGGTTGATCTCGTCGATCGTCAACTCATGTGCCGCAGGGACGGTTGCACCATGTTCGGCTTGCTCCTGTTCTGGAGTTCGGAGCTCGCTAAGTGGAACCGTGTCAGTTGTCGTGTCACTCATGAGCGATTCCCCTTATCGAACCCAAACCAAGATTGGGACCACGGCGTAATCCTACGCGAGACCGGAGTACGGCTGCCGTAACCGTGGCAACACCTCGTCGCTTGAGCCGGGTGGTGGCCCGCGCTAGTCCTATGCTGAGTACATGGTTATTGTCCTTGTTGTCATTGTCATCGGTCTACTGTTCGTGGGCCTTGTGGTTTCGGCTTACAACAAGCTCGTGAAGTTCCGTGAACGGGCGCTTAACGCGTTCGCTCAGATAGATGTTCAGCTCGAACGCCGCCACGATCTGATTCCAAACCTGGTCGAGACCGTCAAGGGCTATATGAGTCATGAGAAAGAGACCCTTGAAGGTGTGGTCAACGCCCGAGCAGCGGCAACTCAGGCCCGCATCGAAGTCAGCGGCGACCCGCAAAATCTTGAAGCAATGGCCAAGATGTCAAGCTCCGAAGGTGCCCTAGGCGGGGCTCTTGGGAGGCTGCTGGCCGTGGCCGAGGCCTACCCCGACCTCAAAGCGAATCAGAACATGGCACAGCTGACAGAAGAGCTGACCACAACGGAGAACAAGATCGCGTTCTCTCGCCAAAACTACAACGATCAGGTTAATAATTATCAAACCTACAAGCAGACTTTCCCACCGGTCATGATCGCCAATGCCTTCGGCTTCAAAGACAGTGCGTACCTCGATCTCAGCGATGACGACAAGAGCCACAAACGGGACAATATCGACGTCTCGTTTGGCGACGACGGCCCAGCGACTCAGGGCTGAATCGATACGCGCCGTCCTGACGAGGTGTAACTCATGGATTTCCAAACCCACCAAGACGAGGCGAAGCAAGGCACGCTCAAACTCGTGATGCTGTTCGGCGCCGGTGTGCTCGCAATCATCGCGCTGGTATCGCTGTTGTTGACGCTGCTCTTTGGCTATAGCACTAAAGCGTTTGATCCATTGCAGGCCATCGCTGTCGGAGCACCCTTGACGCTGTTCGGCGTCGGTGGCGCTTCGCTCGTTAAAACATCCCAGATTCGAGGTGGAGGCGGTTCTTACGTCGCTACGTCGATGGGCGGTCGTCCGGTCGACTTCAACACACTGGACCCAGCCGAGAAGCAACTTAGCAATGTTGTTGAAGAGATCGCCATCGCTTCTGGCATGGCCGTGCCGGCCGTATTCGTTCTCGACAACGAACCAGGCATTAATGCCTTTGCGGCCGGATGGACCGCAGACAACGCAGCCATTGGCGTGACGCGCGGAGCGCTACAGCACCTGACTCGCGACGAACTCCAAGGCGTCATAGCCCACGAATTCGCGCACATCCGCAACGGTGACATGAAGCTTAAGACTCGCATCATTGGTTGGGTCTTTGGCATCGCGATCCTGACCGTTCTTGGCCGCATTCTGCTGGAATCGCTTTGGTTTGCGCCGCGCCGTCGTAACAGCAAGGACGATAACGGCGTCGTCTTTGCCTTGATGGCAGCGGGTATTGGCTTGCTTGTCATTGGTTCGGTCGGCACCTTGTTCGCTCGCATGATTCAAGCGTCGGTTTCACGACAGCGCGAACTTCTTGCGGATGCGTCCGCAGTGCAGTTCACGCGAAACCCCGACGGGCTTGGTGAAGCCCTCAGCAAGATCGGCGGCATGGCCGGCGAGAACAAGGTGCGCTCGGCGCATGCGGTCGAGGCCGGTCACCTCTTCTTCAGTTCGCCAATGACAAGCGCCTTTGCATCACACCCTCCTCTGAAGACGCGAATCTCTCGATTGATCCCCGGGTGGGACGGCACATTCCACGAGCCCGATCCTGAAGTCGCATCCGCGGCTCAGGCACCTAATTCCCGCCATGTCGCTGGGTGGGGGACGAACTCTGGGCAGATGCTTCCTGGCCAGGCGACTATTCCAGGTATGCCGACGAACAAAGCACTGCCATTCGATCCTGCGCTTCTTCTAGGCGGGGCCGTTGTGGCGAGTGGGACGCCGGGCACCACACCCGCTGCACCCCACGGTGCGGCTTCGCTGGCTGGCACAACGGCCCCGAAAGCCGCTGTGTCGCAGGCGTACCAACCGCCCCAGCTTGATGGTCCAACCGATGATCACATCGGCTATGCCCGTCAGCTACTTGACCGGATTCCGGAAGAGACCCAGAACTATTTGCACACGCGTGGTGGTGCGGTTGCCTCGGTGCTTGGCTTGCTAGCGTCGGACGAACCCGACCAACGGCAAAAGGATCTGGCGTACGCAGCGAGAGCGACTGGTCTCAATGCCAACTACCTCGAGGCAGCGAGCGATGTGATCAGTCGGCTCGACCGGGAATTGCAACTTCCAGCGATCGATATGGCATTGCACTCGATCCGGGAAACTCCGTGGGAGTTCCAGAAAACGCTGCGAGAGACCATCGTGACGATGGCGAGCTCACACCCCGAGCAGAACCTGTTCCGGTGGGTCTTGCGCCGGGTCATGTTGCGCCATCTTGAGGATCAGAGCGATACCGGATCATCAAAGCACAACCTTCGGTTTCCGGATCTCGAAACAGAAGCGGTCACCGTGTTCGCGGCGATTGCCTGGTTCAACAGTTCAGGCCTGGAATACGCTCCCGGAGCGTTTACTGCTGCTCTGGTGGCCAGCAATCTTGCGCCTCGAGAGATCCCAAGTGTTGCGTCACTCCAGGTTGCGACGGTCGATGCGGCTCTCGAACGGCTGTCACATCTGGATCTTGCCGGTCGTAGGACCTTCGTGAGCGCAGCCACTGCAATCGTGGCCCACGACGCGACCACTACGGCCGAGGAGGCCGAGTTGATCCGCGTTGTTGCCGATGCTGTACGTTTGCCGGTCCCGCCGCTACTTCCTATGTAAGGGTCGCTGGTGTCGGCTTGCCTTGTCCGACCATGAACCGTACAAATCCCGTCAGGCTTCGGCGGTTACGCCCACCAAACGAGTTCTGCATCGGGGATCCACTGGGTGTCACCGGGCGATTCGACCGAATGGATGGCAGCGCCGGGCCGGCCCTCGTCGTCGATGGCTGCCGCAACCAAGGCAGTCGATTCGTTGGACCAGATGGTATGGCTCTGGGCGTATTGTTCGAAGAACTGAAGGACCGAGCGGGCCCAGCGAGGAGTCGGCCGAAATGGGGGGAGGCTACGCGTATCGGATCCATCGATTACGAGCCACTGAACTATGCCGTTACCGAGCGCCGCTAGGGCAGCGAGGTGGCTTCCGTCGGGCGACCAGAAGAATGCGACGACAGGTGCTGAGGTGACCTTGATCGGCGTGAGCGAAACCAGGTCGAGGATGACGAGCGTTGTGCTGTCGCCTTCGGTGGAGATATAAGCCAAACGGCGACATTCGGGATCGAGAGAGAAGCGACCCGTCGAGTCAGCTCCGACGAGTGTGACGATGACATCGTCGGGGCCGGCCGCGACGATTCGGTCATCGAGTGCGTACAGAACTGAACCGCCGGGAAGCCACAAAGGGGTGACGAACGGCCCAGCGTCGTCGCTGAGCAGACGGATCGAATCCCCGGCTCTATCGGAAATGAGTACCCGGTTCTCAACATGAACGGCCAGATGCGTGGCGTCGGGTGACCACGACCAGAACAGCGGCTGGCCTCGATCGATAACATGGATTGCACCGGAGGTGACGTCGGAGACGGCAAGTTCGAGTCCGAGTGGGCCAGGGGAGAGGTGGCTTAGCCACCGGCCACATGGACTGGGACAGAGGTAGAAGGCGCTCACGGACTCGACAAGCGCACTGGCTTGGTTGGAATCTTCGTTGTGCAGTCGCACCTGGCGGATTCCATCGGCATAATCCGAGTCCACCGACCAAGCCGTCCATCGCCCCTGTGGCGACCATACGGCGGTTGACACGCGAGACTGCATGTCAACCGTGAGCGGCGCTCCGATCGGCATCCGAATATCGTTGTCGACATCGGCAAGCATCACGTTTCCCGCGGTGTTGATGATCAGCAGATGGCGCACGGCACAACTGTTGCAGAGATTTGGCCCGCCAGAAGATTCGCGCTTTGGTCGTGCTGCAGCTAAGAGAGTGAACGTGTTTGGTTGTGGGTGAACGGACCCGGTGCTATGACGTACCGAACCTACGATGTGGAGGCGTTGGTCCTACGTCTGTGCTCGACATCTGGGCCCTGTATTGAGTCCGCCTCAACGGATGGAACAACTAGCTACTGAGTGGGCCAAGACGACATCGCCCAGATCCGTGTTTGTCGAGCTGAGGATAGAGAAATTCTCTGACCGAGTTGAGGGATCGGCTGCGAGTCGAAAATGGTTAACACCGGCACAGCGCGAGACTAGGTATATATGCATGTGATGGACACTCTAGATATCGACGCTCTTTTTGTTGGTGAGCCGGTGTTCGAACGGCGGTGTTACATGCTTGATGTCTCGCGCGACCGCGTGCCAACGCTCGAGACACTTGCCTGGTTAATTGGGATACTCGGGCGGTTGCGTTTCAACGAGTTGCAGCTCTATATCGAGCACACGTTCACCTACCAGGGGCACGAGGTGGTTTGGCGCGACGCCAGCGCCTACACCCCACAGGATCTGGCGGCGGTCAAGAAGCTGGCGAGTAAAGCTGGGATCGAGCTCGTGGCCAACTCGAATTGCTTCGGCCACATGGAGCGATGGTTAGCCCACGATGACTACAGCGATCGCGCCGAGTGTCCTGGCGGCGTCTCTGACTCCCGGTCGGGTGTTGTCAGTGTGCCGACCTGCTTGGAGCCCACGCAGGACAACGCTGAGTTTGCGCTTGGTTTGATTCGCGAGATGGTCGAGGCGGTCGATAGCGATCGGGTGATGATCGGCGGTGATGAGCCAAAAGAGCTCGGGTCTGGACGTTCGGCCGAGCGGGTCGCTGCTGTAGGTGCCTCGCAGGTGTATCAACAGCACCTGCTCCGGATCATCGAGCCGTTGATCGCCGACGGCCTCGAGGTCCAATTCTGGGGAGACCAGCTGATGAAGTCTCCCGACGGAGCGGCGTGGATCCCGGGTGGAGCGAGTGCGGTGGTCTGGCACTATGACCCGCCGAGCGCTGAGCATCTCGGATTCAGAGCCGCAGCCGAACCGTTGATCGAAGCGAGCAAGAGGTTTTGGGTGGCCGCCGGCACGTCGAGTTGGAACAGTCTGATCGGTCGCAACAGCTCAGCAACAGCGAACATCGCCGATGCCATCACGGTTGGCAGCGAGTACGGCGCACGTGGATTCATGCTCGCCGACTGGGGCGACAACGGTCATCTCCAACCATTGGCCGTCTCGCTTCCCTCGATAGTGCGGGCTGGGGTCGGGGCATGGCATGGAGTATGTGGCAATGTTGAGGTCGGGCCGATCATCGACTCGTTACTAGGTGCCGAATCCGGTACGGGTCAGATCATCGATGGCCTCGGTAGTCTCGCCGATTCGACAGGACTTATGGTTCCGAATGGATCTCCCATTTTCGCTGCTCTTGTCCCGCTGCCCGGCGTGATCGCCGGCCGGGTCGATCCGACAGGATGTGCTGCGGCGAGGCACGCTCTTGACGAAGCACGTGAGAGATTTCCGGACGCGCTGGGCTCGTCTGGCCGCGGCCGGGTACTGGCTGAAGAACTCAACGCTGCCGTTCGGCTTGCGCAGATCGGGTTGGACCGTCTGCAGGGTCAATCGATCAAACCTGCAAGGCTCGAACAGGCTCTGGTGGCACAACGCAGCGCCTGGCTTCGAACGAGTCGTCCTGGGGGTGTCGCCGATGCGCTTGGGCGGCTAAAACCACGCAGTGCTGCAGAACGTTAAATTTCGTTGAACCGCCCGCACAAAAAGCTCGTACTGCGCTACTTTCAACCGGTGCATCGGCTACTTAAAATCCTTTTTTCCGTGTTGTTGGTCCTTTCCGCCTGTGGTTCTGCTGAGGACAGAGTGGGCGGCGAATTCGCCGGACCAGTGGTCATCGGCGCCATCCCAGACCAAAATCCTGAGCTTCTTGCTCGGAACTACGACCTCCTTGCTGATTATCTGTCCGACGAGATCGGCGTTCCGGTCGAGTTCAAGGCCGTCACGGAGTATGAGGCTGCGGTCACTGCCTTCCGGGTCGGTGATCTTGATCTGGTCTGGTTCGGTGGTCTGACCGGCGTCCAAGCCCGCCTTCAGGTCGACGGTGCCGAGGCCATTGCTCAGCGCGACATCGACGAAACCTTTACATCCGTCTTCATCGCCTCGACCGATAGTGGGATCGGCTCGATTGATGATGTCGCCGGTCTCAGCGTGATTGCGGGGCGATCATTGACCTTTGGGTCTGCCTCGAGTACATCAGGACGCCTGATGCCCCAGTCTTTCCTGAGTGACGCTGGTGTGTCACTGGATGACTTGGTCGGTGAGCCTGGGTTTAGCGGCTCTCACGATGCGACGATCGAACTGGTCGAGGCAGGGACTTTCGAAATAGGTGCACTCAATTCACAGGTTTGGGCCGCTCGCGTCGAAGCTGGAGAGGTCGACCTTGACCGAGTCCAGCTGATCTTCGAGACACCGCCCTACTACGACTACCACTGGGTGGCTCGGCCAGAGTTGGGCAAGGAGCTGCAATCACAAATTGTCGATGCGCTGAAGAACTTGGATTCCAACGATGCGGACCAGGCAGCCATCCTCGAGTTCTTTGGGGCTGGTTCATTCATCGATACCGAAAGCTCCAACTACGATCAAATCGAGGCTGTCGGACGAGAGATAGGCAAAATTGACAGCTGACCCGCTGCTCTTTGCGGACACGGTGCTCTCTTTTCGCAATGTCACGGTCCGATACGGCAGTGCTGACAGTGCCGTCGCTGTCAACGACCTCACACTGACGGTCGAAGCGGGCCAACGGGTAGCGCTGATTGGGCCATCAGGCGCTGGGAAGTCGACCATTCTGAGCCTGGCCGCTGGGCTCACCCTGCCGACAGGAGGCGTGGTGGAGGTCATGGGTGTCGACTCGATCGTGCTCGGCCGGCACGCCCATCGTCCGACACGGAGAGAAATCGGGATTATTAGTCAGGACTTCTCGCTGATCGGCCCCCTACGGGTCGCCAGCAATGTCGCTGCTGGCCGGCTTGGTAGTTCGTCGTGGCTCAAGTCCCTGAAGACATTGGTACGGCCCGGACCGGTAGATGAGATAGCGAAGGCTCTCGACTCGGTTGGCATCGTAGACAAGTTGTGGGAACGCACAGATCGTCTCTCAGGTGGCCAACAGCAGCGCACGGCGGTAGCTCGGGCGTTGTTTCAGAACCCTCAGCTTTTACTCGGCGACGAGCCAGTGAGTGCGCTTGACCCGGCGCGCTCTGAGTCAGTAATGGCAGTTCTCACCGGGGCAACGAACGGCGACGCCGATTCTGCTAAGCCTCGAACGCTCATCGTGAGCATGCACGATGCGCCGTTGGCGCTCCGCCATTGTGACCGCATTGTGGCACTGCGCGAAGGCTGTGTGGAATTCGATCTAGCCGCGAGCGAGGTCAGCGAACAGATGCTCACTGATCTCTATCTGCTCGACGAGTCAGCGATCGGCTGAATCCTGTCATGACTGTTCCGACGGCTTCGCGTCTGTCTGCGATCCCTGTGCGACGCGCCCGTTGGGACCGTCGGCTCTGGGGATCGGTGGTGGTGGTCGCCATTGGGTGGTCGTTCGCTCAGGCCGGCGCCGATCTGACGGCGATAGTCAATCGCCGTGGATGGAGCCAGGTCACGTCCTTTTTTTCCGCCATGTTCCATCCCGACCTGAGTTGGTCGATGCTTACTCTCACCGTGCGCGAGGCAGGGGTAACGTTGGGCTACGCCCTGGTCGGCACAGCATTGGCGTTGGTGATAGGGACAATCGGTGGAGTCCTATTGACCGAACGGATCTGGCAGCCGGTTCACGGTTCCATGCGTTGGGGTTGGATCGGCTGGATGATGGGTCGGCTGGCCTTTGCCGTTCCCCGTTCCATGCATGAGGTCGTATTCGGGTTGATTCTGGTGAACATCCTTGGGCTCGACCCGCTGGTCGCTGTCCTTGCCATCGGTATCCCTTTCGGCGCTGTGACCGCCAAGGTGTTTGCAGAGTTGATAGACAATGTTCCGACTGCAGCTGAAGTTGAGCTGCGAGCGCTGGGGGCGGGTCGACTAACTGCTCTAATCGTGGCCACGATGCCTCAGGCGTTCAACGACCTGCTGTCATATGCCTTCTACCGATTCGAGTGCAGCCTTCGAAGCGCTGCGGTCTTGGGAATTGTTGGCGCCGGTGGCCTTGGTTTTCAACTTGCACTGTCGTTTCAATCGTTGCGTTACAACGAGATGTGGACCCTTTTATGGGCACTAATTATCCTAAGCGGCATTACCGACCGTTGGTCGTCGGCGGTGCGCCGCCGACGCAATGCAGCAGCGGTCGAGATGCGAGTAGACATCGATGGAGCGGGCCAAGACGCTGATCTGGCACCACGTGATGATCGTTTCGTTCGTTTGAGTGCGCTCGCATGTGCGGTGTCCATCCCGATCGCTATCTGGGGCCTGAGACTGAACCCTGCGACCTTGTGGTCTGGGCGGGCGCGACGACTAGCTCGAGAGCTCGTGGTGAACGCTTGGCCACCGCGCGTCGGGTTGGGTGGTTTCTCAGATCTGCTACGCGACTCCTTTGACACGGTCGCTCTTGCGGTTCTGGCCACAGCGCTTGCATGGGCGTTCTCAACGCCTGTGGCATTTCTGGCGCGGCGGCGGATCAGCAGCGCTCGGTCAGGCCCCGCAGTCGGGCGACTGGTCGTGTCTTCGTTCGTCCGCTTCGTACTGCTCATTTGCCGATCGGTACCACCACCGGTTTGGGCCTTCGTCGTCGTGTTTGTGCTCTTCCCAGGTTTGTGGCCGGGAGCCGTCGCCCTCGCCATCTACAACTTTGGTGTGCTGGGTCGGTTGCAAAGCGAGGTCGTCGAAAACACCGATCCGACGTCAGCCAATATCCTGGCTGCGACCGGAGCGACGCGGCCAGGGGCATTGCTGGTTGCGACGGTGCCGGCAGTGGCTAGCCGCTTTGCTGGCCTTGGGCTCTATCGGTGGGAGGTTGCGATCAGAGAGACCGTCATCGTGGGAGTGGTTGGGGCGGCCGGGCTGGGTCGTCGCCTCGACGAGCAAACTTCGTCGTTCGATTACGACGGCATTCTGGCCACCATCTTGGCATTGCTTGCGGTAACAGTGATGGTGGACCTTGCCTCGGCGGCCATCCGCCGAACACTGCGTTGAGCCAGATCTAGTTGAGCCAGATCTAGGAGACTCGGCGGGCTTCGAGGACTTCGGCGACGAGCGCAGCGAGTGCTTTTTGTTCAGCGTCGGGCTGGGTCATTGGTTGGAGCTCGTCGGTTCGTTGTTGAAGCGCCTCCATCAGTGCTGGGTCTCGTTCCATGTTTACCAACAACTGAGCTAACGCTCGCTCATCGCCGACCGGGATCAGGCCGGGATGGTCCTGCCCGACGAGACCGACATTGCCATCGATACGCGTGCCGATGACCGGAATGCCCATAGCGATCGCTTCGCTAACGACGTTGGCTCCGCCTTCGGAGATGGATGTGCAGGCGAGCGCATGGGCCGAGGCCAGAAGCCTCTGGACGTCAGGCCGGTTTAGCTCACGGTGCCACTGGTAGCGGGCATTGGTTTCGTGTTCGACGATGGCCTCCTTGGTGAGTTCGGCGTCCATCGGTCCACCAGCGTGGTGGACCATCACGCGGCTCTCTGGAGGCAGGTGCCGGGCTGCCCGCGCCGTGAGCAGCGGATCCTTAACCGGTCGGAGGTGGGCGAGCACCACAATATTCATGACGTTGTCGCTGAGGTCGCGAGGTAGGTGGGGGCCTGCTACCGACTGGTGGATCGTGGTTGCCTT
>Ga0302134_10000446_pt1 | contig 17742 bp, 17 predicted proteins | sample CB9_SCM_MG_FD_203123 | JGI IMG/M metagenome (GOLD analysis project Ga0302134, IMG submission 203123) | Marine microbial communities from Western Arctic Ocean, Canada - CB9_SCM | ecosystem: Environmental > Aquatic > Marine > Oceanic | place: Canada: Western Arctic Ocean | collected 2017-09-19
GAGTGCGTCGGCTGCATGCTCACGAAGCAGATCTCGCCGGTGATAAAGTTTGTCAAGGACAACCTCGAGAAGATGAGCGAAGAGGTGAGTGTTTGGAACGCCAATCACCACACCCACTCAGGAGCTGAGAGACTAACACTAACTACATTCTCAGGCGTTGTGGAAACAAGCGGCGTTACAATACGTCCGGAGCGTGCAGGAGCCACGCAAGAAGGAGGGTGTGCTTACGCCTAACGTGAGTTTACAATCTCTCGAACCACACATGTTTACTTATCCATATTACCTGACCTCTACAATGGTGCCAACACGCAACGAGCGGTATGAACCGCTTCGATACCGATGCACGTCTGGATGGCGATGGACATCCAATGTTGCTGCATGGCATCTTTAAGATGCACCCTGCCATATTGCATGACCTGTTGCTACTGTATGTTAGCGCTACTAACCCTGTTGTTCTTGTGGCAGTGGAGCTGGAAGGACATCAGAACGCACTTTTTGCTACATTGCTCGGACCACGTCATCGCGCGCACGTTCGCGTGCCGCCAACTACAGACGGCGCGGTACGCCGTCGAGCAGCGCCTGATGAGGGTCGAAGGCGACAACAAGGAGCTGGACAAGCAGAACTGCGAGCTGATGCTCAAGGTACGCCCCCACCCTAAACCCCTGTCGGCAACACTCCTGTTCTGACCCGCTGCGTGCGCCTCGCAGCTAATCAAGGAGGAGTCGGCGCAGCGGTCCATCCTCCAGGGCATGAGCTCTGGCCCAGGCAAGAAGGGCGCGGCCTCGACCGTCGGCGACGCCAACAAATGAGCAGCCCCTCGCTGGGTTGGGTTAAACCACGGGAGGAGCAGTGGGTGTGTAAGGGATGTTGGAACTAGGTCGCTTCTAGAACTGCGAGTAGGACTGCGACGTGAGGGCGTCCGAGGTCATGCTGGCTCCGTCGACCCCCATGCTGGGCAGCGCGTGTGTATCGGTAGACATTTCCGTGAGGCGGTCAGCACGAAAGCTCGAGCGCGCCGCGGCCGCATGCAGCCCGCTTTCCTCGTAAACCTGTGTGTAGGCCTCGCTGATTTGACTCGCCCCTTGAAAGTCGTTGCGCGCGAGCGCCTCGCGAATCTTTGCCTTCTCCTCCTTCTGGATGCGCTCCTCATCGAGCATGGCCTTGATCTCGGCCCGGGGCTCCTCGGGCTCCTCCGCGATGTAATCGACGTCGGGCACGAACTTGAGCATAATGGAGCAGTCGGGGATTCCCGAATGGGCGAGGCATACCGTTCCCGCGATGTGCGTTCCAGGGGTGGCCTTGGAGACGACGCAGAGCGTGAAGAGCGTCTCGCAGTGGTTCTTGGTGAGCATGCCGTAGCGGCGGTAGCGCGCCTCCTTGGGCTTCCCCTCGGCGTCGGCCTCGACGATACGCAGCATGAAGGCCATGCTCGAGCCGAGCACGCACTTGAAGATGCGCTCCATCTCGGTGGGGAGCTCGGAGGCCTGCTTGGCGTGGCCGACCAGGCCACCCGTCGACTTGACCAGCATCTTGGGCACATTGTGGTCGATGCAGTTGCCGAGGCAGAGCACGTGGACGCCGACGGCGTGGCCCTGCTGCTGATGGTCGATGCGGTCCTTGACGAGGTTGTTGAGCGCCGTGAGGTTGCTGATGCCCGCGGTGGGGTGACCGTCGGTAAGGAACACCAGGTGTTGCATGTAGCCATTCGACCGGCCACGCTCGTGGCGCATGCGGCGCAGCTCCTTCATGCCAAGCTCCACCATATCCGACGTGTTGGTGGCATGCCCCTTGTCCACTGAGAGCGACTGCGCTATGTTGAGCGCGGCGACCTTGGTCAGCTCGCCAAAGGGCTCGTAGCCGTGCGGCCCGCCCACCTCGCCGGCCTCCAGCATGACCGCGCTGTGATCGAAGAGGCCGACGGCCACGTTGACCTTCTTGATGACGCTGCCTCCCGCCAGCATCTCCGGAAGCTTCTCCACTGCCTCCTTGAGCATGGGCAGCGCATCGGCCATCGACGGCGAGACGTCGAGGGCGATGACGACGTCGGCCTCGTTGTCCTGCTCGACAAGGCCGTCCACGATGGACTCGGGCAGCTTGAAGAGCGCGCGCATTTTCGGCGCGCCCTTCTCCACGCTAGCCTTTGAGGCGGACGTGAACACGGTGGGAACGGGAGGGGCCGTGATGGCCACCTTCTGTGAGGATGCGGCGGGCACGTCCGTGTCACCCACGGCCACCTCTTCGCGCTCGCGTTTGTCCCCAACGGTAGTGGTCATCTGACGTGGACAGAAGGACCCTGGCGGGGAGTTGCTGCTGAGAGCTTGCTGGAGATCTGAGCTTCGTGCTCGGACTTCTGAAAGCTGTGTTTAATTCGGTCATCATACATAGCGTTACTACTACTACTACAGGTCTAATGGCAACGAAACATGAAACACCTTCTCCAAACACTGTTCACATACTCCACGGAGAGGCCACGTGGACTCTTCGAAAAGCGCATTCAAACCCCGACTTGCCCTCCGTGGACTCGTAGGAGAATCTCCGGAGAGTGCGCGGTGAGTCTCCTAGGAATCCACGGGGGGTCTCAGGAGACTCCCCGGAGCGTCGCCGATCGCCCGGTCGACGTCTCCGAGGACTCCTCGTGGACGCGGCCACCTGCCTCGTCATGTCGATAGGCGTCGCCGTCGTGCTGGCCCTCGTAGTTGTCTGCATGCTCATCCGGCTACGCAAACCACCGGGGCGGTCACTTTGAGGAGCCGCCTCCGCTCGACGGCGGCTTCTTGCCGATCTCCTGCGTCTGCTTCTTGGTCTGTTCGACGTTGGCCTTGGCCTGATCCAGGTCGACTTTGTTCTTCTCGCTCGTGGTTGCGGCGCCGGCCTCGCGCTCCTTGAGCTGAAGTTCATGGTCCTTCTGCTGGAACTCCCGATCAGCATCTTCGCAAGCACACTGTCGGTCGTCCTTCTCCTTGCCACGTGCGAGGGCCTTCTCAATCTCCCCCGGCGTCGCGCCCAGTGAGTGGAGCGCGGCCGGCAAGGCAGTCTCGCGATCGATGAGCTGGGCGGTGAAGAGCTTCTCGATCTCTTCCGCAGCGGCCAAGGGAGCGGTCATCAGCTGCAGCTGAGCAGGTTCCTCGCCCTCCTCGTCGTCGTCCCCGTAGATCGCATTGTACGCCTTGGTCAGCACGCGGTTGACGGACTTGGCCAGCTGTGTGACCGTGCTGTTGAGCAGCTGTGGCGAGAGAGTCGAGTCAAACCGTCAAACCGTGTAAGCGGATGGGCGAATGTCATGAAGCACGCATACCTGGAGCTGCGTCGATGAATTATTTGAAAATTTCCCTGTGATTCGCATGGCAAACACGGTAGGTGAGCACTAAGCTGGCTGACTCGAGTGTGGATGCGAACGCACCCTCGAACACAAGCGCGGCGGGGATTCCAAGCGCCGAGCCTGTGGCACACCACTCGCACCGTCAGCAGGTGCGGCCGTGTGGTGGGCAAGCGGATAGCACTCACAGAACTGGTCTATGGCCAGCCTGATGAGGGACTCGAGGTCGCCGCGTGGTTGAGGAATTTGGACATGTGGCGCTAGCTCTTGGTCCTGTGCACGGTGGGAAAACACAACCAGGTCAGAGAGATGGTTGCGTGCAACAGATGTAAGCACGATCTGCCTGATGAGCTGTATGCACCTTGGGCAGCACGAAGAGTTTGGGTGGCACGTCGGGTGGCGTGAAGATGGGGCGGCCCGATGCGGTCGATGCTCCAGCGCTGCCAGCGCCCGTTTGATATTGGTTGATAATTTTGCAGAGTTGAGCCTGTTTCACACAGACAAAGCATGACGTAAGTGCAGGAACTGGGTGTATGTTAGAGAGTTGAACAACGAACCTGCATGTCCAAGTCTCTGGCGGCCTGCTGGCTCTCCTCGCCCTCGGCGCCCTGCTGGACGTTCCTCGACTCGGAGTCGAAGAAGAGCGCGCCGGCCGTAAGGTCGGTGCCCTTCTCGGCCTTGCGCACTTGCGTCACGATCGAGGGCGCGCTGCGGCTGATCTCGGCCGTGAACGCCATCTCGACCAGCCCCGCCGTGAACGAGCCCTGTTCGTACACGGTGGCGAGCGGCGAGTTCACGTTGCCGACCCCATCTGGGTGGTCCCTTATCATCACCATGGCGCTCTCGTCGACGCGCGTGGTGTGGCCCGGCGAGTTGGCGTAGAGGAAGTACGAGCGGGTGTACGAGAGGCGGCCTGCCTCTGCCCACGCGATGTCGTACCTGCGAGCACGACGGGTGTGGGGTGAGCTCTAGGTCTAAGGCGATTGGACTTGTGTTCTAGAAATGAAACGCACGTCCCGATGTGCGGCACGTGGGGCACCAGCACCGTTGGCTTGTCGACCACCTTTCGCTTGCCCCCGGCGGGTGCGCCGAGCTCGCGCTTGAGCGCCGCCATGGCCTTGGCGTGCGTGTCCTCCTCGATGGCCTCGAAGACCACCGGGACGAGCCCCCACTTTAAAAAACTGTCGACGGTGTCCCGCGCAAAGGGAATCCAGTGCTCCTCTAGGTGCTGTTGGAAGTCCTTGGTGATGCCATTCTTGGCCTTGCCGTCGTCTCCCTTCTCTCCGAACTTGACCTGCTTGAGGGGCTCTCCGTCTCGCACGAGTTGCACGCCACCGGAGAGTAGCTGGCTGTGCAGCACGGATCGGGCGGCTTGCACTGCGGGGTGCGAGCTGTACATCTGGTCGAGGGCATGCATCTGGGTGATGTTGAGTCGGCGCTCGCCGAGGTCGCTTGTGTGAACCCCGAGCGTGGGGGCCAAGAGACTCTTGCCACCATGCTTGGGATCACGACGCTGTCCGCTCTTGCGCTGGGACTTGATCGATGACATTGTTTTTAACGAGACACTCAGACACCCATTTACTCACACCGGCATACAAGGGGTAAATAGCGGTGACGAGTCCGGGCTAATACCGGTCAGTCCTTGATGCCCAGAGCCTGCTTGATCAGTACAAACACCAGTCCAATGCTCAGCCCTACCACCAACACGCACAGAATGCCACCACACTCCGCGCACGAGCGCTGCCTCTGCGCGTAGAGCTCACGCGAAAGAGGATGCCACATTCTGCGGCAGTGCGCCCGCGCTGAACACTGGCAGAAACCCCCAGTCGACGCTAGCAGCGTGCTCACTCTGCGCCCAGTACGAGCACGCCCAGATCGATCGCTGGAGCAACGTGTCGGACACGTTCGAGACCTTCTCCGCCTGACGTTTATACCTTGATTTGGTCGTCATGTGCGCCGACGCCTGGACACAGACTCTGTATAGCGCTTGCGTCGCGGTGCGCGCCACCTCGGGCTCGGGGGCCAGCGCCGTGTTGAACTTGGCCAGCGCCCCCGGCTCGGAGGCTATGAACTTGGGCAGCGACTCCCAAAAATGATCGAAGCGGCTGCCCTCGAGGCCGGAGAGTGTGAAGTCGCAGCCACAGAGCGCGGCAGCGCTCGTGAATGCCAGCATCGAGCTCAGCAAGTTATCGGCAGTCGGTGTGCCATTGCACTCGCTCCAGAGGTGGTTCTGCACGTTGGCCTCGAGCAGCGTGATGTCGCAGGCTAGAAAGGTGGCCTTGGCGGCGGGGTCGACTTCGCGATCACGTTTCGTCGCTGTGGTGCGCATGGTGTAGATGCTGTGCAGCGTGCCCGCGTAGGGGTTGACGCGTCGCTTGGCCACGTCGAGAAGAAAGATGGCAAAGGAATCGGTGTCGGTCGTTGAGGTGATGGACAGGGTGTAACGCGCAAACTCCTCCGGCTCGGTGCTGATGAGCTCGCGCAGACGGTTCTCGAGAGCGATGAGCTTGACGTCGCCCTCTCCAATCGGCTTGTCACGAGCAAACTTGGCGGCGAGGTCGGCGTCCGTGCCCACGATGGTGAGCACACGCGGCTCGTGTGGCATACGGTCGCAGCCGCGCATCTCAACACCGTCGAAGATGAGCGCCCCAACGTCGTGCCCCTTGGCAGCCCACTGCTCCATGACCTTGGTCACGCGGTCGAAGACCATGCGCATGATCTCATCGTAGAGTCTAGTGCGGCACTTGCGGTTCGTCTTGAGCAGATGCACGTCGGGCAACGTGTGGAGTTGCTGGCGAGTGAAGCCGTCGTCGAGCGGACAGGGCGCCATGTCGGTCGAGCACGACACGGTCCTGGCCTTGCGCGCCGCGTCGCGGCGCGCTTGCTCTTCCTTCTTGGCACTCGTGAGGTGCTCCGGCTCGTCGAGCGCCACGATCACGATGTGCGCCGCGGTGAGCGCGTCCCTTATGTAATTGTACACAATGTTTGCAAACGCCTTTACGTCCCCCACCGCCTCGGGCACAGACATCAAAAGCACATTTCCATCGAGCATTGCCACGGTGCGTTGCCGCGCCCCCAGCGGCGGCTCCCCCATGTCGACATCCACAACTTGCTCCACAGTTTCCCCACCCGCCGGGTCCGGTGCAGCCCGCTGGAGCACCGCGTCCCTAACCTCCTGCAGCGTGTCGTAGGTGCGGAAGGCCTGTGGCACACGGTTGCGCACAAGAGCCTTGAACCCGTTCTCTCCAGCCGCCTTTAGTCCCATGAGTTCACTCTATGCACCTCTCCTACCCCAGCGTGCACCCCCGTGTCCCACAGACTTCGGCTAGCGGCGAAGCCTGCCCCTCCCATGCCATGCCACGCTCTCGGTCACGGGCATTCTGCCGTGTCCATGCGCGTGGCTACCGCCTCGGCCGCGAGCGCCTCGACGTCGAGACCCGCCTCGACCACGGCGGACACGAACGTCGCCGTGTGGTTGGCCGTAAGTATGTCGAGCGCCATGGCCCTGGTCTCGACATGGTATGCCATCGTTCGCGCCACCACTTCCAGGAAGTTGGCCATCGCGAATCCCTCCTGTCGATCAGTTCCCATTATGAAGGCGTCGATCGACTGCTGTGAGGGCACCGTCGGAAAGTCGGCCTCCATGTCGAGCTCGTCCAGCCGCTGAGAGCACGATTGCGACATGTCTTTGTAGAAGGCTTGCGATCCGGAGCCCGAGAAGAAGGCCTTGATCACCGCGCCGCCCATGCCGCTGCCCCCGCCGCCACCGATCTCGAGGCGCCACCCCGGCTGGTTCTCGACGTCGACGGGATCGGACGAGCCGCTGGCGCCACCAGATGGCGAGCCCTGGAAAACAAACAGCTTGTCCCACTGGATGGCGTCGAAGGCGTGCATTGCGGTCACCCACGTGCGCCAGCCCTGCAGGTCCATGATGTCGAGCGCCGAGCCGGCGCTGATCGCGGTCGAGATGTCGACGACCGCGGAGCGCGGGCTCTCGCCGGAGCAGAGGCCTGTGACGTAGGTGTATGCTTGCGGCGATGCGCAGATCCCACCCGTCAGCTGTTGGTCGTGGCGGCGCAGCGGCCCCACCATCAAGCAGATGATGTTGATCACGGTGCGAACGGTGCACGAGTCGAGGGCGTGATCGCCGGTGTCCCCCTTGGCCTTGGCGCTGGGGCCGAGCACGCGTACGATCGTACGCTTGACACCGGGATACATGTTGTCGACGTCGTCCACCGTGTTCAGACCGCTGCCCGCGATGCCCTTCTCTTCCAGCAGGTTGTCGACGTCGCCCAGAAGCCGCTCCATGCGCTTCTGCTCCACAAAGGCCTCGACCTCCTGGCTGATCTTGAGGCCGCGCTCCATGTCCTTTCTGGCCATCACCGCCTTGCGATTGGGGATGTGCAAATGGCTCACGATCGAAAAGTCCCTCGGCAGCGTGGGGTGCGGCTCGAGCCAGTACCGCGCTGCGCTGCGCGCCGCCAGGGGGAGCACGTGGTGGCACCACTCCTTGAGTGGTGAATCGAAGGTGAGGAAGCGCGCCTGGGGCATGCGCTTCATCAGCATGGGTGTGCTGAACGGGTGCGGAATTCCAACGTGCCGCAGCATGTGCTTGAGCAGTGTGTTATTGTTTGCCACCGCCTTGGGCGTCCTTTCCCCTTCAAACGGCGAGATACCAGACCTCATGTTGAGGTTGACGGAGCGGTGCTCTACACACTGCTGTCCGCAGTAGAGCAGGCGCGGCGTTGTGTGGCCACTGGGAACGAGCGTGAACCCGGTGCGTCGGCACTTGGTGCCCGTGCAGTTGCACACCTCGCACCGGCCGTTGCCGACGGCCAGGTAGAAGTGGACGGTGGCGACGCCCACGGCGTACACACGGGTGGGTGTATAGTGCGGGTCCTCCTGGCTCATCAACGTGACGGCCTTGATCATCGCGGAACCCAGGTCGGCGTGAAAGACCGTTGAGGCCATCTCCTTGAACCGCTCCACATCGCCGAGGGCGGCGTCCCATGCTTGCTTCTCCTTCTCGAACCGCTCGAACACCTGGGCGTCGGTAAAGCCCAGCGTGTCGCTGGCGCGGCGCTCGTTCTTGGGGAACAGGTTAACGATGCGGAAGCGCTGGCCTAGCTGTGCGGCCTCGAACGCCGCCTGGAACTCCTTCATGAACACGAGGATCTCGACGTCGACGGCCGCCTTGAACATCATGTTCTGCAGTCGCATGGACGCTGAGCCCTTGGCGCTCGCGCGCACCATGGCGGGGGCGACAAGCATACCCAGATCACCTCCACCGGGATCCGAGAGCACTGCCTCCAGGTTGCATGTGTCCATGAGGGCCTTGCCCACCCGTCGACTGCGCGCCGCCATGATGTGACACGGACAGCCGTCGACAAGGACCCTGGTGGGTGCCCCGGGAGCGGTGGCGCTAGCGTTGGGCCACCAGTTACTCCAAGGTCCACCTGGGTTAATTAGGACGGGATCCGTGCTCGGAATCTGGATCCAGCACTAAACCCAGATTCTGAGCATCCCGTCAGTTACTACACCCGAACACTCCCAGCACGGTCCCCTCCAGGGTCCTTCCGCGATGAATAACACGGACAGCTCCCTCAAGCGCTCGCTTTCCTCCTCGCCGATCTCCGGCGATGACCCCGAGGTCATGGTGGCCATCTACGACGCGTGGTACCGCGCGTGTGATCAGTGGGGCAAGGAGCAGGCGCGGCGCAAGTTCGCGCGCGTCCTCCACGAGCCGGCGCCCCACGACGCCAAGCCAAAGAAGTCAATTCTGAAGAAGGTGTCGATTGGCGTGGTCGTCGACATCGAGCCGCCGCAGCACTACGGCCCCGCCGATGCCCAGGCCCTGGTCGACAAACAAGTGCGCCTGGGCCGCTGGCACAAGGTGGCGGCGTGGGGCATGCGTGACGGTCCCGGAGGGGGGGCCGCTAAGCTCGTCTGGATGGAGTTCATCGAGGAGACACCGCGGCACCGAACCTGGGACTTCAAGGCCGAGCTCAAGCTGGCCGGCTACGACCTGTGGGCTGGGTGCGCCCAAGGAGGGTGGCGCGGGGACTGGCGTAGCGTCAAGGGCGATGGACTCACCAGGGGCGCCTGGGGAAAGCCCATCACCGACTTCGGGCAGCTCGAACTGCTGCACGAGCAGCGCGACTTCTATAGCGCCACTCCACACCACTCGGGTGACGGCTGGGTCCACGCCGCGGTCCACTACACCAAGGCCGAGTTCCCATACGCCGACGCGTGGGGTCCACGCGGCGGCAACGGCCCCAAGTACGGCTCGAACTGGACAGGCGACTAGCATGATGGGCGAGCGTCAGAAGCAGGTCGACGAGGCGATCGAGCGCGCACTGACGGGCAAGTCGGGGAAAGGCAAGTGCAGGGCGGTTGTGGTCGACGGCTTGTGGCTTGTTCTGTACCATTACCACCACCGCCTTCTCGTGTGGGAGCTGATGCGTGGGGTCCCCATAGACACATGGTGGGAACGTGACACCGACCGTAGAATCCTTCGGGCGGCGCTCGCCAACCTGAGCGAGCGTGTGTGACAGTAAGGTTAACGTGCACCCCCGCCCGGGTCCTGTCCGTGTCACATGTCCAAGCGCAAGGCCGTCGAGCCGCCGTCCGCGCCAGTCCAAGTGACGATGAACAACTACTTTTCTCTTAAGGTGGGTCCCGCCGAGCCCCTGCCCGAGGACACCGGGCCTAAGAACCTGTTCCCAAACGATGAGCGCCGCCACCGTAAGTACGTGCCGTACCACGGCAAGACGCGCTCCGTGCTCGTCTCAATGGCGTGCAAGGACGGCACGCTCAAGGCTGGCTGCTTCAACTGCACCAAGTCCTTCTTGCCCATCGAGCGGTTCGCGCCCACCGAGTGCAACATGAATGGCCGCAATCGACCCAACTTCTTCAAGGCGCTGACCGACTACGACGCGGCGTGGGCCGAGCCCGATCTGGAGGCGGCGCGCGAGGCGCGCGCTCGCGTCGAGGAGTGCCGCATCGACAGATGCCCGCTGTGCGCCGAGGTCAGAAGCAAGCTTTCGCAGGCGCAAGCGTGCAAGGACGAGTGGGTGCGCATGCGCAAGGAGGCGTGCGCGCGTCAGGACGGTTGCCGGCACCCCGAGTGCGTCGAGCGCGGACCCCAGGCGTGGTGCGTACTCGAGGGCGACCACGTGCACACCAAGGCATGTGCGGACGAGGACCTGCGCAAGACGGAAAAGCTGAGCAGGTACATGTGGTGGTCGTCCCACGGCGGCGTGCCGGCGATGCGTGCCGAGGTCGCCAAAGGGCTAAACTGGCCGTGTCGCTTCTGTCACGCGCTCGAGCCGTCGGGCGATCAGGCAAACAAGTACCCCGACCCGGCGACGATGCCCGACGGCAAGTACAACGGAACCGAGGAGGAGATCAAGCAGTACAAGCGCAAGTGGAGTGCCACGATCCGCTACCCGAAGCAGCAGTTCGTCGACAAGCACAAGCGCGACGTCCTCAAGTGCTGCGAGCTCTGCGCCCGCCCCGTCCTCAAAGGCCAGGAGCACGCGTTCATAATGGACCACCTCGACCCGACCACCAAGCTGATCGGCAAGGACACGCTCGCCGGCGAGAACGGCGGCGTTTCCGGGCTGGTGAACAACGCCACCAAGGCCGCGACGCTCGACAAGATCCAGGACATCATCGTCGCCGAGATGGCCAAGTGCCGCCTCCTCTGCGCCAACTGCGATCACCGCCAGACCAACGGCTACCCGCCGTGCGAGGATTAAGCATTTCCATAGCTAGCCTGCAGCGATGCGGGTCTTGAGTTAGTGTGTGTGAACGTGATGCCACATCCGTCGAGCCCTTCACTGTGCCCCAGGAAGAGGCCGCGCACTGTTGCGGAGCCATTGGTTAACCATGAGGATTGCGTTGAAAGAATTGCTCTATCGTGAACGGTTCACGACCCGGCGGGGTGCACTTGGACTGGGGTCCCTTCGGCCGTCCGTGCCAGTTTGCAAGTTCTCGCCGCTAACACTGTCCGTACGTAATATGGTCCACTTAGTAGAGCCCCAAGTAGACCCACCGAGTCCGCGTCACAGCGCAACCCTTTCTTTCTTCGTACAAAGCAACCATGGCTTCCGCCGAGATGCAAATGGCGGCCCAGATGCCCGCGCCCAAGACCTGTGAGCGGCAGAGGGCCTTCGAACCGCGGCGGCATTTGGACAGCTCCCCTGTGCCCATGCTCACACTCCCGCTGTGTGTGTGCCCACTCAGTCGCCCCGTCGCGCAATGACGTCCTATCCAGTACGCTTTCTAGTGCGGTCGAACGCTTGCTCGTGTTTTCCGGTTGGTGCATGTGCTGACAACCCCCACCGTCGATACTGTGCGCAGACCTCGCCTTCTTCTTTGGAGACCCCGGTAAGCCGTCGAGCGCGCCGCGCCCCCAGCCCCCTGCCCACCTTGACATCCATCACAGATACTGACCATCTATTGTGCCTCGCTCGCAGTTGTGCCCGAGAAGCTGCGTGGTAGGCAACGCTGTCAATCCACGCACTCTCAAGCCGCACACCGATTTTATGCTTTGTCTCACCGTCTTGTTGCCCGCTCGTTTCTCGTGTGTGTTTTTGCCAGACTACTCCGAGCACCATGCGATGTGTGCCGCTTGCTATCGAACCATAGAAGCGCACAGCTAGCACATGCTCTCGACCCCGTTGGTTCACCCATGCCGCTCATCACTGTGCTCGCAGGACCTACCACTTCCGTGAGTGCTCGAAGTCGAGCTCGACCAGCCGACCCCCGCGCACGCCCGCCTTGACCCCCCTCTCACCGCTTGCCTCTCGACTGCGCTTGTGCCAACAGCCGACGCGTACTACGGGCAGAACAACAAGATCCGTGAGACTCTGAACAACCTGTGAGCACTGCGTTAGACCCATTCTACATTTACTTGCATGCGACTCGACGCTGACTCAACGCTGACGCTCGACCCGCCTCCCGTTCACAGGATCCTCAAGTCGCCCCAGGAGTGGCAAACCACCGTCGGACTCCCCTTTGTGCGTATCGAGGGTGCGCGCCAGCCGTCTCACGCGTCGTCCCGCCCAGCGCGCCACAGCCTTGTCGACCGAGGGTGACGCTCGACCTTGTTTGCACGCAGGCACGACCGTCGAATGGGACGAATTGCGCTTCGACGTGCGCCTTCTGCAGCGTGTGCCGGTATGTATCGCTATCAAACTACGACAGAACGCTGGTTGGAGCTTCCGACGGCCGCTTCAATGAAGTGGATTTCACTCTCACAGACTTTGACATGTAGCCCACTTACACCGTTTCACGCCATGCCACTGACACTCCGATGTGTTTGGGTGTGCCGCGCAGTACGAGGGCGTGAGCCGGATGCAGACATCCCTGCGCCGTCGTCATCGCGATCGCGTTGTCCGTCGTGGAATCGGCATGGTAAGTGCCTCTCTGGTCGAGCCACCCTCTTGAGCCACCCACTCGAGCCGGACTCACCCCTGCGTGCTCGATCGTGCGCAGACCATCGAGTCCGACTTCTACGCTACGTGCGCAATTTCAGAATGTCTCTTAAACTCCAGTGCGCCTCTTCCCGTTTTAGCCCATCCACTAACCGTCGTTGCTGCTCTGTTCTTGCAAACAGCGATTCTGGCCGTCAACACTTTCGGGATCAGCTTACTTCGATCCGCTACTGGTAAGCCGAGCGGGGAACCGACCACGTCGACTTGCCTGCTCACCCACCTTGACAACACTGACGGTTCCAATGATCGATTCACGAGCGCAGCGTCCAGGAGACCTGCAACTTCGTGCGCGGCTCGCTAAGCATTCGAACCCTCGCACGCACGCATATACACCGCACGCACACCGTCTCTCCGTGGTGGCAATGTCGGAACGGCCTTGGACACCGAGCTTTCTATTTCCAAATGGCATTGGTGGCAAGAAGCTCAGAATCAAAGACTTGCCCAAGGAGCAGCGTAATGCATACGGACGAGCGTGCGGGCAGAAATTCCGCAAATCGCGCATCGAGAAGAGCGGGGGGCCCAAGGCACTCTTGGACACACCAAAGGCCAAGACTGCACGCGAGCATGCAGTGAAAGTATACCAAGCCAAGAAGGCCAAGAACTTGGAAGCGACTCTTGCTGCTGGTCGCGAACATCAACGCCAACTCAGACTCAAGCGAGATGGAGGACCAGTTGGCCGCTTGGTGAAAAATGCACTCAAGAGTGTGTTGCGTCCATACATCGAGCGCGATCGACAAATCCACAGACAGCGTCAAGAGAACGAACGCCGTCGCCAACGCTACTCAGAAGACGACATCTATCGCTTCAGGTGTCGACTGCGGGTGCGGCTTGTCACCTACATGCGCACAACTGGCCACGTTGTGTTCAAGGAAAACCAGAAGACAACTGAACTGGTTGGAAAGCCAGCATACGAACTTTTGAAACTGCTCGAAGATTCCAGTGGACTCGTGGCTGCCAGCTCGGAGGCCGACCACACGTTTGCACTTTCTCTATTCGACCTTTCCATTCCCGATAACGTGAAGCGAGTGATGCATTGGTCTAACTACCAGCTCTTGACAATGGGAGAAAATCGCAAGAAGTCTGATAAGCTGCCGACCAAGGCGATGGCGGCCAAGGTGGAGCGGTGGGCGTGGCCGGACGGCGTGACCGAGGACATGCTTCCGGACATCTACCCGGGCTGGTCGACGGCGCTGCGGATGTGATGACGACCAAGGCTTGGTGATGATGAAACGAGACCAGAGCCCAAGCGGCAATGACGGTTCTCTGAGCCACCACGGAGAGACATCCACCGCACACTCTCACGCTCACAGATACACACAACGCCTTGCCTTGAACCTCTACTGACTACCGTTGTGTTGCCCGCAATGCAATCGACGCACAGGACGCGATCTTCGCCTACCTCACCTGGTAACGCTGCCCACGTGCACCAAACCCACACAGTCACCCACCGTTTGAACACTGCTGTCATCCGTCTGACTGCCCGCTCGTTGTGTCCGCCGCAGCGGCAACTACGACTTGTAAGCGGCGCCACTCGAACGACACGCCGATCGATCGGCTGGCTCATGTTGAACTCGCCTTGTTTCCCAACCGACTGACCGCGTGCCTTTTGCCTGTTGCCTTTTGCCTGTTGCTTGCAGCCGCTACGACCTCTCCAAGGGGTGAGCGCGCACACCCCTCAAACTTGCCGACTGCGCGCGCGCGTTGTTGCGCACCCGGACACCGCTCTCACCTGTTTGTTGCGCGACGTTGCAGGCTCCGCCCACGCCGCTCGGTCCGCACGGCCATGCAGCACGAGATCCTCATGTACTCGATCGTCCAGGTCCCCGCTCGCCACCCTCGAACCCATGCTCGTGCACACCGTTGCTTGTCCCGCTTTGCGACTCACCGTTTGTGGCGCGTTGTTTCGTGTGTTTGTGCCTTCATCTATTTTTGAGCAGAAGGAGGGGTAATGCACCACCTGCTTGAATTTCCATGCCCACTCTTGCCTTATATGCCAATACTCACCAACATGCTGTTTGTGTGGTCAGACTCGGCCTCGACAAGGCGGTCGAGGAAGTGAAGCATCGTATGTCGAGGTATCAAGTCACGGTGTGTGCCGCTCCATCGAACGCAGCCAGCCTTGTGAAGAGCACCGCGCCCAGCACACTGCTCACGTTCTTGTTTTGTGTGCTCGCAGCCCAACATGCTGGTTGTGCCGCCCCGTACGCCGCCACCGAACTGAACGGCCCTCAAACGCTGCGCCTCTCCAATTGCCCAGACCCCCTCACTGAGCATACACTACCACTTTTGTTGCGTTACACAGAGCTCCTCCTCTACATGGCGCTCGCGCCAGAGGAGAAGATCAAGTAATGCAAGGGCCCGGTCGAACCTCGCGCCCAGCCCTCGACCAACCAGCGTGCCCAGCTCCGAGCACACACCTTCCCGCCTCACCCGCAGGTACACCGAGGGCGGCGACCGCGCCGTCACCCGCTTCGAGGAGGGCGTCGCGGGCTACGAGACACGGTATTGCACCTACCTAATCCACAGCTTCTGTATTCTCTACGCCTTTACACCCCTCCTTACTTCCTATGGCCATACATACACAGGGCCTTCCGTGGCCTCGGCGTCTTCAGCTCGACCCCGTACGAGGTCTCTGATGGTGCGCTCATAACACCGCTCGACGGCCAGCCCTCGCCCAGCCCTTTCCGTGTGCACCCTACCGACCGCACCGTTCGACCGCTTGGCTCGCAGATCAGGACTCCGTCCAGATGCTCCAGCGCTCGTCCCAGGTGGGCGAGTTCTACCGCATGTCGCCGCCGCCGGTATGGAACAAGACGCAGAAGCTGCCGTCGACCTACCTTGTAAGTCGACGCTGACAACTCACGCTGACAACTCAAGAGAATCCCGCGCTGACAACTCACTGTGCTCCCACTCGATTGTTTTTTTCAGGACATCATGATCTACGACGAGGAGACCGACCAGCTCAAGCACATCTCGTTCTCGCAGGCGCTGTACGCGTGCGGCCTCGAAGTGGGGGGCCTCAACATCGCCCTCGGCTGGACCGCCGACCGCGCGAAGATCGCGGCAACGATTGAGGACCTCACCGCCCCGCCCTTGAACGGCGCACCCGGGGCAGTGAACTACCCTTCGAAGGTCAAGGCAAAGCTCACCAATACCGCCACTGCTGGGAATCCGTCCAATGCCGGCGACGCGACGATCCAAGAAATCCTCGAAGACGTCGCGGCCGGCGTCTGGCTGCCGCTGTGCATCACGATCGCGCGCCCGTTCATCGAGCACCTGATGATGTCGTGCGTGGCCTGCGTTTCGGGCCGCGACACTGGCGCGACCCTCTTCGGCCCAGCCGGTAAGCGTTTGCATACACACATACACACATACATTTGCTACGGACTTCCACGCTTTCGCTTCGAATCGCTGACATGCTTGTGTCCCCTCCTTTCGTGTTTGCAGACATGCAGATCAGCGCGAACACGTCGGTCAAGACGATCGAGGGTGAGCAACCCCACCGCCGCGAACAATGCACAGTTTACTTACAGCCCAATGTGACAGTCTACTCACCCCGCACTGGTTGCCCCCCCACTGTTCACAGGTCACTACACGTGCCAGTATGCAACGCTCGGTCCACGAACTCAGCTCCCCGCTCGCACGCCATTTCCGTGCCACTTTCTGACACTCGCACCGCCTCCTCGCCCCACAGCACCAAGTCGGTGATCACCAAGCCGCAGAACGTGTGCGTGATGCGCGACATCATGTGCTCCGGCTACGTCGCAGGCGGCAACACGCGCTGGTTCGGCGCGCCGGACGCCACCAACAAGCTAGACAGCACAATCAGCGCTGGCGCAGTGACCCGTGATATCAACGCCCGCCTCTCGTTCGAGGACGACGCAACGGGCGATTACGCCTCCATGATGGCCTTTGCGTGCCCGTACACCGAGGTCGAGACCGCGTCGCGCGACCAGGTCATCTCGATCACCGACCGGCTGCTCCCGTGGGAGGTGTCCAAGGCGGCGCCGGCCGAGAAGTCAGCCTTCCCCGGCGGCAATACCAACTACAACAGATACAAGGCCATGTGGCAACTCAACCAGATCCACTTTGGCGAGGACGTCCGTTCCACCGAGAACATGTCCTTCATGAGCCAGGTACGTGCCGCTAACTTGAACACATATACCAGAAGTCTCCAATCCCGACACACCACACACGGGCACCAGGACCTGACAACTACACTCGCTTCTCGTGCCGCAGGGCGCCGTGAACAACGGCCTGTGCTTCCTCGGCCCGCACCGCAAGTACAACCCGTTCGCGCAGAGCTTCTTCGAGCTCGTCCCCGGCCAGGGCCACTTTGGTCCCGACGCCATCCCCGGCGACGTGAGCGCCTTGGGGCTCGAACGCGCCCATGAGAACGGTGTGCCCCCAAACTGCCGTTGCTTACCATTGCATTGCACACCCACAGGCCCGCTGGCGTCGCGGCGAGTCTGTGTCGCTCAAGGCAGCGCGCGACTCGATGGTCTCGCTCGAGGTGGCCGCGCACTCGCAGCTCGCGCTCGGCAAGGGCTCCAACAATCTGTTCGGCGCGCCCTAAGGCACGAGGCCGTCGGGCCACGAGGCTATGAGTCCTATGCGCGTGTTGCGCCCGACGAGGGGGGGGCCAAGGCCAGCCACTCGGGCCGCCGCGCGGAGAGAGAGAGAGAGATGAGGAGGGATGGGTGGTGGAGGGGGATGAACCGTTCACGGTAGAGTGACAAATTGGGACTGTTCTGTGCAGTTCAGACAGGGTGTCAGAACTGCGTACGTACACGCTCTGGGTAATTAAATTGCTTTCACTTACAAGCGCGTGTCGCGGTCTACTACCTCCAGTACCCTACGCCGGTACTGGTGCCTGGGCGCCTGGGACCACGGACCGTAGTGTTCGTCCATGTCGGGCCACCAGT
>Ga0302134_10000450_pt1 | contig 17679 bp, 17 predicted proteins | sample CB9_SCM_MG_FD_203123 | JGI IMG/M metagenome (GOLD analysis project Ga0302134, IMG submission 203123) | Marine microbial communities from Western Arctic Ocean, Canada - CB9_SCM | ecosystem: Environmental > Aquatic > Marine > Oceanic | place: Canada: Western Arctic Ocean | collected 2017-09-19
GTGGCGCGGCAACTTTCGAAGATATCGTTACCATAGAGCTTTAGTTCCTGTAAATAGCTCGATGCAGTAAACATAAACATACCGCTATTCCAGAAATATTTACCACTAGCAATATAGGATTCCGCCGTTGCCTTATTGGGTTTTTCAACAAATCTATTAACGGCAAAGACATTGCTTTTTTCAGACCTATCTGCCAGATTCAACCTCGCGCCTTTCTTTATGTAGCCAAAACTCGTTTCTGGGCTATCTGGCACTATTCCAAAAGCGACCAACATTTCCTGTCTTGCCAATTCAACACCTTCAGTAATAGCTCGATGAAACGCTGGCTTATTTAAAATTATATGATCAGATGGCAACACTAACAGGATTGGATCCACAGAATCTTGTTGGGCAAATAAAGCAGCTAAGGCAACAGCGGCTGCCGTATTCCTACCCACGGGTTCTAATAAAATAGTGCTGCGATCTTTACCTAATTGACGTAGTTGTTCTGCGGCCAGAAAACGATGATCTTCGTTGCAGACCACTAGAACATCACCAATTTCCTTCAACCCTGCCAGGCGACTAATCGTACTCTGGAACAAGGAACCTTGTTGCTGAGGAAATTGAATAAATTGTTTGGGTAGTAGCGCTCTGGATGACGGCCAAAGTCTAGCACCAACTCCACCCGCTAAAACAACTGGAACCAACATAGTTTGATCACCGGGCTAAACGATCGCCAATGTTAGCAAATTATTGCTGTTATTAATAAGGCTGCAGAGTAAGTCAATAAATCACAATACTGGATATAAGCCCCTCTTTCTAATATTCAACACAATTTGTTATCGATTATTTACTGATGGCGCGATAACATCGCAACCTTTCCTATTGCGGCTTGGGTGCGGCATTAAAAAACTATGAAAACTAAGAATGACAGCTTTGTACCACAAAGCTCTTACGAACTTAACGAACTAGTGGATTGTGGCTACGGAAAATTATTCGGTCCGGGCAATGCTAGGCTGCCCGTAGGTAATATGTTAATGCTCGACCGCATTACTAGAATTAATGCCGATGGTGGGGAATTTGGTCGCGGAGAAATCGTTGCTGAATTAGATATTAGACCTGATCTATGGTTTTTTGACTGTCATTTTCCAAGCGATCCAGTCATGCCCGGTTGTTTAGGTTTAGATGCACTTTGGCAACTTGTAGGCTTCTACTTAGGTTGGTGCGGTCACCCAGGCAAGGGTAGAGCATTAGGTGCCGGTGAAGTAAAATTTACAGGTGAAATTTTACCTTCTGCAAAAACAGTAGTTTATGAGTTAGCTATTAGCAGAGTAATTGATCGGAGCTTGGTAGTAGGCATAGCTAACGGAACTGTTGCTGTGGATGGAAATATTATCTACAAATCTAAGAGTCTCAAAGTAGGCTTGTTCACTCCCGAACAGAGCTTTTAAGTATATAGATTTTAGAGGTTAATTATGCGGCGCGTCGTAGTTACCGGGATAGGCATTGTCTCCTGCCTTGGAAATGATAGTAATTCTGTGCTCGAGTCTCTTAAGACTGGGCGTAGCGGAATTCAGTACAATCCAGCTTACGAAGAAATTGGTATGCGCAGCTTCGTTAGTGGTTCGGTGCATATCGATAAAGAAGCAATGATTGACCGAAAGACCCTACGATTTATGGGTGATGGATCGGCATTTAGTTATATCGCAATGCAACAAGCAATAACTGATGCTAATCTCAATAATGCACAAGTCTCAAATGAACGCACCGGATTAGTTATTGGCTCTGGTGGTGGTTCACCCGAAGATCAACTAGAATCCAATGACATTATGCGACAAAAAGGGCTGCGACGAGTAGGGCCTTATCGAGTGCCTCGCACGATGAGTTCATCAGTATCAGCCTGTCTAGCGACTCCCTTCAAAATCAAAGGGGTTAACTACTCCATATCTTCAGCCTGCGCTACCAGTGCTCATTGTATTGGTCACGCAGCAGAGTTGATTCAGTTAGAAAAACAGGATGTCGTTTTTGCCGGTGGTGGTGAAGCAGAACACTGGACAATGTCTCATATGTTTGACGCAATGGGAGCACTCTCCACCAAATACAACGAAACCCCAGACAAAGCTTCTAGAGCATTTGATAAAGATCGGGACGGATTTGTTATTGCAGGCGGAGGCGCTGTGTTAGTCATTGAAGCTCTCGATCATGCAATTGCTCGCGGCGCGAAGATTTACAGCGAACTTACCGGTTATAGCGCAACTTCGGATGGACATGACATGGTTTCTCCTTCAGGCGAAGGGGGAGCCCGCGCTATGCGTATGGCAACAGCCAACCTAGAAGGGTCGATTGACTACATTAACACCCATGGAACCAGCACTCCCGCAGGAGATATTTCCGAATTAAATGCTATTCGCAAAGTCTTCGGCGATAAGGCTCCAATTATTAATTCGACTAAATCTCTAAGTGGTCACTCTCTCGGCGCTGCGGGAGCACAAGAAGCGATCTATAGCTTGTTAATGATGGAGAATAACTTCATTGCAGCTTCGGCGAATATTGAAAACCTTGATGAGGCCGCTGCAGGTTTACCGATTGCACTAGAGCGCAAGGACGATATTCAACTCAATCGAATTATGTCCAATAGTTTTGGCTTCGGCGGCACTAATGCCTGCCTAGTCTTTGACCGATACCAGGACTAACCCTCGCTCTGATTATCAATATGAGGAATAATTACTCGATTATAGCAGTCGAATAGACATGAACATGAAGATTGGCCAAAATAAATGGGAAAAGCTGAGGACTGGAAAATTAAGTCTATTTGGGACATTGCTGTTCGGAATATGCTCAATGCCAGCAATAGGGCAACTGGAACCCCGTACTTTTAACAGCCTTTCCATTCAAACTGACAATCAACCAAGGCCACTTGCTCTGACGGAAGCGTTTCCGTTTTATGTCAGTTCGTTAAGCCCCGGGCGCTATCGCGTAAGTTGGAATCTCGCTGAAGGCCATTACCTATACCGTCATGCCTTTGGTTTTCAGCTTAAGCAGAACACGGATTCTGCACCTATGATAGTAGAATTCATACTCCCTGAAGGAATCAAAAAAACCGATCAGTTCTTTGGGAAAATCGAGGCTTATTATAATCTAATCAATGCAGACCTCGCTTTAACAACGGTCCCTGGCCCTGATGCTGTTTTAGTTATTAAATACCAAGGCTGCGCAGAATGGGGCTTCTGTTACCCTCCTCAGCAGGCCGAATATAAACTCCTTCCCTAGCCAGGGCACACTGAGTTCAAGAACGAACGCTCCCACTTTATTTATTCGACACTCTGAGCCCGTCACATGTGTACTTAATTCATTATTCTGGGTGAAATATCCAGTAAATTCTGAGAAAATACCTCGAAAATTCGCAATCAGCGCTGAAGCTACGCTAATTGTCTTTGGCTCTACTTAGGAAGAAACCGCTATGGCATCCATTCTGGCTTTACATGGTCCCAACCTAAACCTTCTCGGCATACGCGAACCGCATATTTACGGCTCAGATACACTAGATAATATTAATCAGCGTCTCTTAGAGCAGTGTAATGTGGCTGGACATCAATATTCTCATCTTCAAAGCAATGCAGAATCTGAATTGGTCGACCGACTTCACTTAGCGCGAATTGACGATACCTCTTTTATTATTGTGAATTTCGGTGGATTCACTCACACAAGCGTTACTTTAAGGGATGCCATCCTAGCCGCTGAGATTCCATTTATCGAAGTTCATCTTTCCAACCTTCATGCGCGGGAAGAATTTCGACATAAGTCATACTTTTCCGACATTGCAGTTGGCAGTATTGTTGGCTTAGGAGCTCATGGTTACGAGTTGGCTCTGCAGGCAATTTTCAGAAAACTATCAAACTAAGCTGAACGCAAGATATGCCCATCGAACTTTCAGTGCATCATGATTTAGTACCGAGGGAAATCAAGAATGGATATTAGAAAAGTAAAAAAATTGATCGAGCTGCTAGAATCTTCAGATATCGCCGAGATCGAAATCAAGGAAGGCGAGGAAGCTGTTCGAATAAGTAGAGGCACAGCTGCAACCATAGCTCCGGTAGCTTATTCTCCGGGCACAATTCCTAACGTCTCAACGCCTATTGCTTCGCCCATGGGGGCTGAAGCTGCCGCTCCAGACACAAAGGGTAAGATCATTCAGTCTCCTATGGTAGGAACTTTTTATCGTGCTCCATCACCATCATCACCGCCATTTGTAGAAATAGGAAAGCACGTTAAAGTCGGAGACCCTGTTTGTATTGTCGAGGCAATGAAGATGATGAATCAAATTGAAGCTGACCATGCCGGTGTAGTTGAGGCGATTTTAATTGAAGACGGTGAGCCAGTCGAATTTGATCAGCCACTTATCACAATTGTCTAATTCGATGATCTAAACGAATTGTCAAGATACTCAGAGTTCTTAATTTTAGTCGTGGCCACCCCAACCCTATTAAGGTGGAGTAAGGAAAATCTGCAACTTAAACTTTAAACCATTTATTCATTTTCTCAATGCCTAGCGGATAAAATCCCAATGCTCGAAAAAGTATTAATAGCGAATCGTGGTGAAATTGCCCTCCGTATTCTTAGAGCCTGCAAAGAGTTAGATATCAAAACTGTTGCAGTGCACTCCGTTGTCGACAAGGATCTTATGCATGTCCGATTAGCGGATGAATCGGTCTGCATCGGTCCGCCTAACCCAGCAGAAAGCTACTTGAATATTCCTGCGATTATTAGTGCAATGGAAGTTACCGACGCTGATGCCGTGCATCCAGGCTATGGATTCCTGGCGGAAAACGCAGACTTTGCAGAACAGGTTGATAACAGTGGTTTCGTTTTTATTGGTCCAACATCAGAGACTATTCGCCTGATGGGTGACAAGGTTTCAGCAATTGAAGTAATGAAAAATGCTGGTGTTCCAACGGTTCCAGGCTCCAATGGCCCGCTAGATGACAACAAAAACCGTACTCTCTCTCTAGCCAAAGAAATTGGCTACCCGGTAATAATAAAAGCTGCAGCCGGCGGCGGTGGACGCGGTATGCGCGTGGTGCATAACGAAGCCGCTCTGCTAAAAGCTGTTTATGTTACTCAAACTGAAGCCAAGTCATTTTTTGGTAGCGGCATTGTTTACCTTGAGAAATTTCTCGAGAATCCAAGGCATGTAGAAATCCAAGTAATAGGCGATGGTCAAGGCGAAGCCATTCAACTTGGGGACCGCGATTGCTCCCTTCAAAGACGCCATCAAAAAGTATTGGAAGAAGCCCCTGCTCCGGACATACCTGTTGAGATTAGAACTGAGGTTGCTGAGACCTGCATTCAAGCTTGTAAAAACCTCAAGTATCGAGGAGCTGGAACTCTTGAATTTCTCTATGAAGATGAGGGTTTTTACTTCATTGAGATGAATACACGCGTACAAGTTGAGCACCCAGTAACTGAAATGGTAACCGGCATTGACATCGTAAAAGAACAGCTACGCATAGCGGGCGGTGAATCATTGTCCGTTACTCAAGGCGATATCAAAATAAAGGGCCATTCATTCGAGTGCCGAATAAATGCAGAAGACCCCACTACTTTTCTACCCTGCCCAGGCAAGGTCAATTTATTTCACGCACCTGGAGGCAACGGTATCCGGGTAGACTCTCACCTCTACAGTGGTTATAGCGTTCCGCCAAACTACGATTCTCTTATCGCGAAATTAATCAGCTATGGTGATACTAGAGAGCAGGCTTTAATGCGTATGCAAAATGCTCTAGATGAGTTATTGATTGATGGAATTCGCAGCAACATTTCTCTGCAACGTGATTTGGTTCGCGATGCTGAATTCCAAAAAGGCGGCGTTAATATTCACTATTTGGAAAATAAACTCGGTTCTTAGATCCAGTTCTTCGAATTAGATATTCGTCATAATTCTTCGTATTAGAATTCTAAGCTTATTTGAAATAACTTTGATTTTGGATAGTTAAGAAATAGACATCCTAGTCCACCTCAACTTCGGGAAGCTTTATGCCCTGGCAACAAATCAAAGTTCCTATCCGCTCTGAGCATTTAGAAACCATCGAGAAGATTGTCGTCGAGTACGGGGCTCTTTCCATTACTTACCTTGACGCTGCGAATCAACCGATATTTCAAAAAGAGCCAGGTGATAATCGATTATGGGATGACACAATCCTAAGCTGCCTATTCGCAGCTCATAAAGACTTACAACCTCTCCTGTGGTTATTGCGAGTGCAACCAGAAATAGGCACTGATACAAGTCTCGAAATTCAATTCATTGAAGACGAAGATTGGGAGCGAAGCTGGATGGCAGATTTCAAAGCCATGACTTTTGGCTCTAATCTTTGGATTTGCCCCAGCTGGCAGGAACCACCAGACCCTAAGGCAGTTAATATTATGCTTGACCCCGGTTTGGCTTTTGGCAGCGGTACTCATGCGACTACAGCGCTGTGTCTGCGATGGCTGGCAAAAGCAGACCTCGCGGAAAAGCATCTTATTGACTACGGTTGTGGCTCTGGAGTACTCGCAATCGCCGCTTCCTTGCTTGGCGCAACACCCATCTATGGAGTGGATAATGATCCCCAGGCAATAATCGCCACGATCAGCAACAGTCAACGGAATCAGATTAGCGACACTCAATTCACAGCTTTTCTTCCGCAAGAACTCCCTGTTATGGAAACGGATATTCTCTTAGCCAACATACTGGCGGAACCACTCATAGATCTTGCCACGAAATTTTCTAAACTCGTCAAAGTAGGAGGACAAATAGTGCTTTCAGGAATACTTGAAAATCAAATAGATCAAGTATTAACTGCCTATACTACGCATTTTGCTATGGGCGAGCCGTGCTTAGAGGGAGGCTGGGCGAGGTTGACCGGAACTAGACTTTACTAAGTAATAGGCAAGCTAACAGTATTCACCTACAATAAATCCGCTATTTATTTAAAACGCTAAAGATGAATTAACCCTACATGGCATTTTATGTAACTCAATGTCCCGTTTGCGAATCAACATTTAGCGCGACAGCCCGAATGTTGGAAAGTGCTGATGGTCAAGTCCGTTGCGGAGCCTGCCTAGCGCTTTTTGATGCCATTGAACATTTTATCAACCAGCAGGACGCAAGTGACAACAACACTGCTGGAGAATCAGTTTTCCTAGGTAACAATCCACAGGATTACTTTGATCCTTCCATGTTCCTCAGCCGTGCCTCTCTAACTGAGCCGGACAACCACAAAAAACAGGATCCTAAAGATGATCTTATTCAAGCTAATCATGAAATTGGCAACCTCTTTAATACATTGAGTTTTCCTGCACACAATTCAACTGATTCAGATATTCAAGAAAGCTGGGAGATGCCGGATGATGCCATGAGTTTTTGTGAGCAATCCAAGAGATTAGAAAAAGACTATCAAAAGAACGCTTTATTAAATAACAATGCAAACGACCAAGCTCTAGGTGAAATTTTTGACCATAGAGAAGAGCAAGCAATAGAACAACAATCAAATAGTGAATCTGGCGAATCGCACCGTGAAAGCATAACTAAAGATTTAGCAGATACTACTCCGCCGCCAACAGTTAGAGCAGAAACTTTGTATGCCTCAACTACAATAGACGTATTTAAATCACCCCAACATCTCGAGATTAATCGTCGGAACCAGGGAGACGATCCACCCCCTGAAGAGGAGGCGGCATCTGCAGCAGTTAATGACAAACCTAAAGAAAGAGAAAATATCTTTCATATACGGGCGCCTATTGTTGAAATTAAATTAGATGTACCACAAGAAAAATTCGAGAGCGCCGTCACCACAGATGACGAATCTAACAAATTTCCGACCCTCGCCAACCGCCCTGCTGATGCAGGAAACTCTAAACCTATCAGAAAGGTTGCTAACGCTCTCGATGAACCTCAACCGCAAGATAATATTGAAAAAGTTGACCAGTCTACGGAGGCTATTAGAGCAAGAGCTCTTGAAAACGAACTCGAAGACGAAGAGGCTTTAAAAATAACTTCCGAAGAACACCTCAGAATTTTAGAACTAGTAGTTCCATCGATGGAACTGACTGAAAGAAGAGATAGCTATTGGTTTCGAAGAGTCACACTAACATTTATTAGTATATTTTTAGGAACAGTGCTTTTTGCTCAATATCTAGTTCATAACACCCACATTTATGGTCAGCAAACGGAGTTTCGGAAGTTCTATATTATAGTCTGTGATTTCTTGCTGTGCGATTTACCCGAGTTTTCCAATATAGCGGCAATTCGAAGCGACAATCTTGCCGTAAGCAGTCATCTAGATGCAAAAAATGCTTTGGCAGTTAATATCGTATTTCGTAATACTGCAGATTTTCCTCAGGCTTTTCCTATACTGGTATTAAGTTTTAATACTGTTAACAATGATATCATCGCCCTGAGAGAATTTGCGCCTACCGAGTACCTAAACGTAGGGTTACGCTCCATGGCCATGATGCCTGTAATGTCGCCGGTTCAAGCCAACCTTGAACTTGTTGACCCGGGCCCTGATGCAGTAAATTACACGATAGCATTTCGTCGGCCTTAAGTAGCTTCTCTCTTTTGCCAGATTTAGTATACGCAGCTTTGGAATTCACTAGCAAAGGGATTCGATTCTACTCAAGTTGAAATAAAACCCACAAATTCTCGGTAAATGCCTTTAACAAAGAAATACGTGGCGCTATTATAGACGATCCTTTCAATGGACAACTTTACAAGTCATTAACTGCTCCCAATGAACCAGATCGGTCCCTACACTTTAAAAAACAATCTCTTTTTGGCGCCGATGGTTGGAGTTAGTGACACCCCCTTTCGCGAGATCTGCACTCAACAAGGCGCAGGATTAACCATTGCTGAGATGTTAACCAGTAACCGCGAGCTTTGGCAAAATGAAAGAAACAAACTCAAACAAATCAAACCTCAAACGGGTGGCCCACATGTGGTGCAAATAGCAGGTTCTGACCCACTACAGATGGCAGATGCAGCTTTGTCTAACCAAGAACTTGGTGCTGATGCTATCGACATTAATATGGGTTGCCCCGCTAAAAAGGTATTAAAGAAAGCTGCCGGATCCGCCCTTCTCAGAGATACAAAATTAGTTACCTGCATTCTGCAAGCGATCGTGTCAAAGATTGATATCCCAGTGACACTAAAAATTCGTACCGGTTGGTGCCCTAATACCCGTAACGGAATTGAAATTGCGCTAATAGCTGAAGATTGTGGCATTCAATTATTAACTGTTCATGGGCGCACCAAGGAATGTCGCTTCAAAGGCGACGCGGAATACGACACAATTGCTGCCATTAAACAGGCTGTTAAGATCCCAGTCATTGCCAACGGTGATATTGATTCGCCCAAAAAGGCTGCGCAAGTGCTAGCCCATACTAAGGCCGATGGCCTAATGATTGGTAGAGGAGCCCAAGGTAAACCGTGGATTTTTAAGGAAATCGAACATTTCCTAAGAACAGGAACTAAACTTGATAAGATGAAGTTGTTCCAACAACTGGGGGTGATAAGTTCTCACTTAAAGAAACTGCATCAATTCTATGGTGATAAAAAAGGAGTTTGGTACGCACGGAAACATGTTTCGATTTATGTAAAAGAATTAACTTCTTCTCGCGAATTTATGGCAGAATTTAATAGGGTAAACAATCCAGAACAACAGTTGGATCAATTAGAAAAATATTTCGCTCACCTAGTAGGCATACCAACTATTAACCAACCCAAAGAGCTTGGAGAAATTGCAGCATGAACAAATTGGACGACTCTTCACTCTCTAGCTTTCAAATTGCCGAGCCAATGGAGCCGCTAGCCGCATCACCTCCATCCTCTGCGCAGGTACATCTAGATCAGGCTCCAGCTAATGCGATGCATACCCAAGAACACAGCACACTGCGAGCGGAAGTCGACAAAGCAATGCGGCGTTATTTCCAACAATTAGAAGACGAACCGGTGACAGATCTTTACCAAATGGTCATATCTGAAGTTGAATCACCATTACTCGACGCTGTCATGAGATATACTGGCAACAATCAGAGTAAGGCTTCTATCATGCTGGGTTTGAACCGTGGTACGCTACGCACCAAATTAAAACAGTATGGACTTCTATAATTGTCGATTTGCTGTAATAAATTCTGAACTTTAATTTAACCATTTTCGATCAGCTGCAATTCGATTCTCAGAATAGACTGCGCAGATCCATCAACTATACAAATAGATAGCTTTATGACAACAGAAAATTCTGCTGCCATCCGTCGAGCGTTGATTAGCGTGTCCGATAAGACTGGCATTATCCCCTTCGCACAAGCATTACAAAAACTCAATATTGAAATTCTTTCCACAGGCGGCACTTATAAGATGCTAACTGCGGAGAATATTCCAGCAGTGGAGATTTCAGAGTACACAGGTTTTCCGGAGATGATGGATGGCAGAGTTAAGACACTGCACCCTAAAGTCCACGGAGGAATCCTAGCTCGACGAGATATCGATCAGGCGGTAATGGATGAGTACGACATCCCACCAATCGATCTTGTGGTGGTAAACCTTTATCCCTTCGAAGCCACGGTAACTAACCCTGATTGCAATCTCGCAACTGCGATCGAGAATATTGATATCGGCGGACCCACTATGTTGCGAGCAGCGGCGAAGAATAACCGCTTTGTCGCGGTTGTAGTTCATCCTTCAGATTATGACAATATTATTGAACTACTGAATAGTAATGCAGGCTCTCTGGATCAAGCAACGCGGTTCGACCTCGCGGTAAAAACTTACGAACATACTGCGGCCTATGATGGCGCTATTGCCAACTATCTTGGCTCCAGGCTTAGTTCAGGCACAGTGGCCAACTTCTCACGCACTTTCAATACTCAATTTATTAAGCGCCAGGAAATGCGTTACGGAGAAAATCCCCATCAGATTGCCGCCTTTTACACTGAGTGCAATGTCTCCGAACCCAGCATAAGCACTGCTACTCAACTGCAGGGCAAAGAACTCTCCTATAATAATATTGCCGACACAGACTCAGCCTTAGAGTGTGTGAAATCATTTACTGACCCAGCCTGCGTAATCGTAAAACACGCCAACCCCTGCGGCGTTGCCGTTGCCGATAAAGCAAGACATGCCTATGAATTGGCATTTCAAACAGACCCAACTTCAGCATTTGGTGGCGTCATCGCTTTTAATCGAGAATTGGATGCTGAAACGGCAACTAGGATAGTCGAACAACAGTTTACCGAAGTTATTATCGCGCCAAGCATTTCCTCTGCAGCGCTAGCAATTACTGCAGAGAAAAAAAATATACGCGTACTTAGTTGTGGTCAATGGAGTGAAAATCGGCAGGTAAATTTAGATTATAAACGCGTTAATGGCGGTCTCTTGGTTCAGGATAGAGATATTCATAAAATTTCTAGAGACGATCTAAAAGTTGTTAGCGCTAGAGCGCCAACTGAAGACGAAATGCGGGATCTAATGTTCGCTTGGTCTGTGGCGCAATATGTAAAATCCAATGCCATCGTTTATTGCAAAAATAATCAAACCATTGGCATTGGTGCGGGGCAGATGAGTAGAGTGTATAGCGCTAAAATCGCCGGCATAAAAGCACAAGATGGAAATCTTGAGGTTCTTGGCTCGGTAATGGCTTCCGATGCATTCTTTCCATTCCGAGATGGCATCGATGCAGCTGCAGCTTCGGGTATCACTGCAGTTATCCAACCTGGCGGGTCTATGCGAGACAATGAGGTTATCGCCGCTGCAGACGAAGCGAATATTGCGATGGTCTTCACTTCCATCAGACATTTTCGGCATTAGAGCGAAACGATGAAAGTTTTAATAATAGGTAGTGGTGGCCGCGAACATTCTTTAGCCTGGAAGATAGCCCAGTCTGCTAACGTAGAAGCTGTATATGTAGCACCAGGAAATGCTGGCACAGCTGGCGAGCCAAAAATTGAAAACATTACTATCGATGTAATGGACTTCGAAAATCTCGCAAATTTTGCAAAATCAGAATCCATAACATTGACCATTGTGGGGCCTGAAGCGCCTTTAGTTGACGGTGTGGTCGATTATTTTAACCAAAGACAGCTTCCTTGCTTCGGCCCTTCAGCAAAAGCTGCACAGCTAGAAGGGTCCAAAGCATTTACCAAAGACTTTTTAAGTCGACACAATATCCCCACTTCATCCTATAAAACCTTTACCGAAATTAAGGCAGCAACAACCTATATTAACCAAGAAGGTGCTCCCATAGTGATCAAGGCGGATGGTCTAGCAGCTGGAAAAGGTGTAATAGTTGCTATGACTAATGATGAAGCCATAGCTGCAGTCGAAGATATGCTTTCAGGAAACAAGTTCGGCACCGCTGGCAATCGGGTTGTTATTGAAGGGTTTCTTGCAGGAGAAGAGGCGAGCTTTATCGCTATGGTCGACGGCAACAACGTGCTGCCGATGGCAACTTCTCAAGACCACAAGGCACGGGACAATGGCGACTTGGGTCCAAACACGGGTGGCATGGGTGCATATTCTCCCGCTCCAGTGGTAAGCGACGAAATTTATCAAAGAATCATGAATCAAGTTATTTTACCAACTGTTAAAGGTATGGCGACAGACGGCAATGACTACACCGGCTTTCTCTATGCGGGCCTGATGATTTCTCCAGAAGGTGAAATTAACGTCATCGAATTTAACTGCCGCTTTGGCGATCCAGAAGCGCAACCTGTTATGTTACGACTAAAGTCTGACCTAGCCCAACTTTGTCTGGCTGCAATTGATGGCAAACTCGACACACAATCAGCAGACTGGGATTCGCGCAGTGCTGTCGGGGTAGTACTTGCCGCTGGCGGTTATCCCAATTCCTATAACAAAGGAGATGTCGTCAGCGGATTGCCAGTGAAACCGGATGCAGACCGCAAAGTATTTCATGCTGGTACGACTGAAGTTAATGGGCAAATAGTCACCAATGGTGGCAGAGTTCTTTGCGCAACGGCCTTGGGAGATTCTGTTTCCGAAGCACAAGCGGCGGCGTATGAACAAGTTCATCAGATACACTGGGACAATGTTTATTTTCGTTCTGATATTGCCTATCGCGCAATAGCAAGAGAAAATAGCTAAATGTCTGACAATTTAGAACATTCCGATTTATTTTCAAAAAATCGAAGCAGCTATGATGGTCAAGAAAATGGCCGAGGGGTATCATTTCTTGATCGTTTCGTGAGCCAATTCGATCAGGCGTTACGCACTTGTGTTCCTGGTTCAAATCAAGCATTGCGCAGTTCTCCCGCGCAATCCTGCAATGAAGAGGAGCTCGACTCAAGCCAACGACGGCACGTAGCTGGCTTGATGCGCATTAATCATACCGGCGAAGTTTGTGCTCAAGCGCTCTATCAGGGGCAGGCTGCCACGGCTAAACTCAATGAGGTTCGGCAAGCCATGGAACAGGCTGCAGTCGAAGAAACAGATCACTTGACCTGGTGCGAAGAAAGATTAAGTCAACTGGACAGCCGCCCCAGTCTTCTTAATCCACTATGGTATGCCATGTCTTATGGAGTTGGCGCAGTGGCTGGAATGGCAGGCGACAAGTGGAGCCTTGGATTTGTAGCGGAAACCGAAGAACAGGTTTGCGAGCACTTAGAAGAGCACTTAGTCCAATTACCAGGGAATGATCAGAAGAGTAGAGCGATTCTTAGTCAAATGATTCAGGATGAGAAACACCATGGTGAAACAGCTCGCAATGCCGGTGGCGCTCAACTACCTCAAGTCGTAAAAAAAGCAATGACAACTATGTCTCATATCATGAAAAAAACCACCTACCACATCTAGGCGCAGCCTCCGAAAAAGCTCTTTCTTCTAATCAGTTCCGGAAGGCAGAATTTCGAAGTCATGAGTTATTTTCACGCCAGCATTTTTCAACATAATGGAAGCTGAACAATATTTATCTGCAGAGAGTTCTACAGCTCTTTCTACTTGCTTCTCGCTCAAATTTTCCCCTGCGACTTTAAAATGTAAATGAATCGATTCAAAGATCGCTGGAGTTGTGTCCACTCTTTCAGCAGTCACTTCGGCTTCGCAGCTCGTAATGTCTTGACGTGATTTTTTTAGAATAGTGACAACATCATAAGATGAACAACTGCCAACACCCAGCGCCATTAGCTCCATCGGGCGCATGCCTAAATTCTTGCCACCACTTTCTGGCGCGCCATCTAGAACAATGGCGTGGCCAGTTCCAGATTCAGCAACAAACATTACGTTTTCAACCCACTTAATTCGAGCATTCATAGTTCAGTCTCATGTCTAAAGTAATTTATCTTTGCCTCTCGAAAAGTATCGCGGCTTTCAAAATATCGAACCTCTAAACCGATACAAAATGAGATGCGAGCACGTTAAAGAATAACATAGTCCAACAATGCTCACTCAGATCGAGTACCAAGCGCAATTCCCTGAAAATACCTTAGTCAAGACGGCCCTCATGGTTTTTGTAATAGATATCTCACAGTTACCACTAAAATGTGACATACATTTCAGCACATTCTAAATAACAGAATATTCATGAGCAATTCTCATCGCACTAATGACTATTACCTCACATATAGAAAATCTAAATATTTTTTCTCTCATTGTCATCAGAAAAATAAATCTGAACCAAACGACGATTATTTATGAAGGCAATGATGAAATGGAAGTAGTTATTACCTGTCTCAACCCTGACGATTTTCGGGGAAATAGGATTTTTTCAACAATCAGAAGTAAGAAGGGCGTGGTATCGTAGCTGCTCAACTTGCAGGTTGCTGAAATTAGTTATACCAACTTCAATATTTATGTTCGTTCGCACCCAGAAATCGTATTTACTATTGGTCAGCAAATGACCCATCGTTTAACCAATACCGCGCGAAAAATTGGTGACCTTGCGTACTATGATGTAATCGGACATATCGTCAATTGCTCTCGAAAAATGACAGGATGTGTCTTGAAAATCTTGGAAGAGCAGGCTTGATTAGCTTTTCCGGTAAAACAGTTATTATCTATTGAACCCACTAGTTATCGCTAAGCACTACAATAGTTCTGCTCGGTATCATTCATTTTTAAACATCAATTCCCGAAGTTTTTCTCCGGGATGCTCAGCACGCATACAAGATTCCCCTATAAGGAATCCAAAGATCTTATTGTCAGTCATCAATCTCACGTCATCCACTGATTGGATACCACTTTCAGTAATGATTAGCTTGTCTTCAGGAACGTTGTGAGCAAGCTCAATAGTAGTCTGCAAATTTGTTATAAAAGTGTGCAAATTTCTATTGTTGATACCGATTAAGTTAGTCTCGAGTTCCAGCGCACGATCCAGCTCCTGCCGATTGTGCACTTCAACTAAAACATCCATTCCTAGCTCTTGAGAGTAATTTTCCAACTCTATCATTTGGGCTTGCTCCAGCGCCGCCGCAATCAGCAAGATACAATCTGCCGACATCGCCTTTGCTTCTGCTATTTGATAGACATCGATCATAAAATCTTTTCGAATGACCGGCAGAGTGCTCGCGACTCTTGCCTGACGAAGATATTCTTCGGAACCTTGAAAAAACATTTCATCGGTTATAATGGAGAGACAAGTCGCGCCATTAACTTGGTAATCACGAGCGTGATCAGCGGGCTGAAAATCTTTACGGATAAGCCCTTTCGAGGGGGAAGCTTTTTTAATTTCGGCTATAACGGCGATTTTCTGATTTTCAATTCGCTCACGAAGAGCAGCTTCAAATCCACGAGCCTGATTACTTTCTTTGCCAACAATTTCCAGGTCAGCCAGAGAACAAATTTCTCGAGCAGCAGCGATTTCCTGCCGCTTGTGCTCAATGATTTGTTCAAGAATAGTTGCTACGGCCATTGGCATTCCTAAATATTGTAGTGTGACTGTAGTGAGCTGGGAGCGTTAGTTCAGTTAACAATAGACTGGCTAAAATCGACCAGCTCGCTTAGCTTATCGAGAGCAGCGCCGCTAGATAAAATCTCCTTAGCTTGTTCTACTCCAGCAGCTAAACCTATACTGAGGTTTGCCGCATAAATAGCTGCGCCAGCATTTAGCGCCACGATATCACCTGCTGCTTTGTTCTCATAGGTGAGAGCTTGCTTCAGCATTACCAAACTTGCCTCAACGCTATCTATCTGTAATTCGCTAAAATCATCGTAGCTTTCTATACCAAAGTCCTCCGGTGAAACTCTATAAGAAGATATCTCCCCATCCTTTAATTCTCCCACCTGAGTTGGAGACGCAATACTTATCTCATCGAGACCATCATCAGCTGAAACTATTATTACATGATCACTGCCTAGTTCTTTTAAAACTTCCAACAATGCTGGTATCCAAGCTTGCTCAAAGACTCCCATGATCTGATTCGGCGCTGTTGCCGGATTCGTTAACGGTCCCAGCAAGTTGAAAATAGTTCTAACTGCAATCTGTTTGCGGGCAGTTATGACATGTCTCATTGCACTATGATGAGCCGGGGCGAACATGAATCCGACCCCGATTTCCTCAATCGCTCGAGCAACATCGGCGGTGCTCATGGTCAAATTAAGGCCAGCGGCTTCTAACACATCTGCACTACCGCTTTTGCTAGTGGCTCCTCTATTACCATGTTTAGCAACTTTGGCTCCAGCACAAGCGGCGACAATGGCAGCAGCAGTAGAGACATTGAATTTATTCGATCCGCTACCGCCGGTTCCGCAGGTATCAACCAAATGAGGACTCTGCTGCACGGCCACCTTTGTGGACAGTTCACGCATTACCTTAGCGCCACCTAAAATCTCAGCAGCCTTGACCCCTTTCATTTCCAGTCCTATCAGAAACGCAGCATTTTGAGCATCCGTTGTCCCTCCCGACATAATATCGCCCATGACAGCAATCATCTCTTCACTACTAAGATCCTCTAACGAAGTAACCTGTTTAATGGCTGTTCTAATGTCCATGGATCTACTCCTGCTCTACTTTGGTTCCATTCGATTTTTACTCGAATTCTTAACTGAAGGCTACTTACTTGATTCGAGAAAGTTTTGCAGTAGTTGGTGCCCTTGTTCGCTTAAGATTGACTCTGGATGAAACTGCACTCCTTCTACGGCTAATTGCTTGTGCCGTACACCCATAACTTCTTCGATCTCTCCCGATTCATTCTCAGTCCACCCGGTAATCTCTAGACAGTCTGGCATTGAAAATTTATCAATAACCAGTGAGTGGTAACGAGTCGCAGTAAATGGATTAGGAAGCTCACTAAAAACTCCAACTCCAGTGTGATAAATCGGAGAAAGTTTTCCATGCATAACTTTTTTTGCCTGCACAATATTGCCCCCAAAAACCTGGCCGATACTTTGGTGACCCAGGCAGATCCCTAAAATTGGAATTAACCCTGAAAATTCTTCAATTACCAATTTTGAAATACCGGCTTCGTTTGGTGTACAAGGGCCTGGGGAAATGACAATCTGCTTAGGGGCCAAAGACTTAATTTCATCAATAGAAATACAGTCATTGCGATACACTTTTACCTCAGCGCCCAATTCACCCAAATATTGAACGATGTTATAGGTGAAGGAATCATAGTTGTCGATCATTAATAACAAGGTGGTTTGCCTCGATTTGCAAGCTCAATAAATTTGAAACAATCATGTCAGTTAGTTAATTTTCAATCTCGAACACCAAC
>Ga0302134_10000452_pt1:0-7500 | contig 17675 bp, 17 predicted proteins | sample CB9_SCM_MG_FD_203123 | JGI IMG/M metagenome (GOLD analysis project Ga0302134, IMG submission 203123) | Marine microbial communities from Western Arctic Ocean, Canada - CB9_SCM | ecosystem: Environmental > Aquatic > Marine > Oceanic | place: Canada: Western Arctic Ocean | collected...
GCTCCTTGAAACGTGCAGTTGCTTTACTGAAACTAGTCTCTTCCCATTCCTGTTTACTTTTGCTCATAGAACCCCTCGATTCGAATATTTATTGAGTGTATTTAACTAATGAGGCTGGCGCTATATCATTTAATTCAAAGCGTCACTAGAGCTTAGCCTATTTAAGCGTAGAATAAGAGGCTTGACAGGAGACAACTATGACAAAGGAACAACCCATTCGGGTACTGATTGCGAAGCCAGGACTGGACGGTCACGATCGCGGAGCAAAGGTCGTTGCAAGAGCACTGCGCGATGCCGGAATGGAGGTTGTCTACACGGGAATTAGACAAACTCCGAAAATGATAGCGGAAGCTGCGTTACAAGAAGATGTCCAAGTTGTAGGCTTGTCAATATTATCAGGTGCACATTTGGAACTTTTCCCCAGAGTAGTTGAAGAATTATCAAGTCGAGGCGTTGATGACGTACTGCTTTTTTGTGGCGGGATCATCCCTGCCGCGGATATCCCTCGGGTCAAGGAAATAGGGTTTGATGGCGTCTTTGGGCCTGGGACGGATACCTCTGATGTTATTAAGTTTGTGAAGGAACATGCCCCGACACGCACGTAATCAAGGAATACTTATTTGTCTAACTCGACTGACTTAAGCAGAGCTGAAGAACTAACGGAACAGCTATTAAGTGGTAACAGAAGAGCTCTTAGTCGGGCTATATCTTTGGTCGAAGGGGATACCCCAGCCGGACGGTTGATCTCGGGATTAGTGTACCCACATACAGGAAACGCTCAAATCATAGGAATTACTGGCTCTGCTGGGGCGGGGAAATCAACTCTTGTTGGATCCATTGCTCGTGAAGAGAGAAAACGAGACCGAACCATCGGAATCATTGCAGTTGATCCCTCGTCTCCATTTTCGCACGGAGCTATTTTGGGTGATCGGATACGTATGCAAGATCTCACGAGCGACAACGGAGTATTTCTTCGTTCGATGGCTTCTCGTGGCAATTTAGGAGGACTGTCAGAGGCGGCAACTGCGGTGTCAGATCTTTTGGATGCCGCCAAGTTTGATGTTGTCCTAATTGAAACGGTTGGCGCAGGACAAGATGAGGTTGAAGTTGCAAATGCTGCTGGAACAACGGTTCTTGTTGCAAATCCAGGGGCAGGAGATGACGTCCAGTCGATGAAGGCCGGACTAATGGAAGTTGCACAAATAATGGTAGTGAACAAAGCGGATTTGGCAGGTGCCGATACAGCGGTTGCTCAGTTACGCTCGCTTTTGGCGATTGCAAATCTTGGTGCTTGGAAACCTCCTATTCTTAAAACAATTGCCTCATCTGGGGATGGTGTGCCCGAATTAGTGGACCAAATGGACGAGCATCAAAAATTTATCACAGTGTCTGATCATGCGGATCAAGAACGGATTGACCACGCACGGCGTCAAATTTTGGCGTTAGCTCGTGCTGTTATGCATCGTCAGACTCTGGCAGAAGCGGCCGACAGTCTTTCGTTAGATATGTTGACGAGTCAGGTAGCTGTGCGTTCAAAAGATCCCCGGGCAGCCGCGATAGAGCTAGTCGACGCTTTACGTAGTTCGTGGAGCGGGACGTCATTATCAAAATGACTGATAGTTACTCCACTCGTTTAATACTGATTCGTCATGGCCAGACCGAATATAACTTAAAAGGATTATCCCAAGGACTTATAGATATCCCACTTAATGAAACAGGCGAGCGTCAGGCTGACGCTCTGATTTCCTTTCTTACACCTTATAAAGTTTCTGAGATTTACTCCTCTCCATCTGGTCGAGCAATTGCTACTGCTGAACCATTATCCAAGAGCCTCTCAATTGAGATAGCGGTCGAACCAGGCTTAGCCGAAATGGATCAGGGAGATTATGATGGATTTAGCGCCGAGGACATGCGTAAGAAGATCCCCAAAGATTTCCTAGATGCTTGGAGATCTGGTAAACCGGACGACGTGCGAATGCCAAATGGTGAAACACTCAACGAAGTGCAAGAGCGAATGGTGTCTGTTTGTGATTTGCTTGCCACAAAGCACCAGGGCTCATCAGTAGCTATTTTTTCTCATAACCTTTCGATTAAGGCACTTCTATGCCATGGATTCGGTGTAGAAATTAAAAACTTCAGACGACTTTCAATATCAAATGGATCAGTATCGGTTATCGATATTTCACCTGTTGATGGGTGGTTAATCAATTCAGTGAATGACATTCCAAAACTTGGAAGTAAATAGGTTTGCAAGCATCTTGGATGACTAATAGGCTTATATAGTTGGGGGGGGGTGATGAGGAGTGACGTATCACCAGCCCCATTATTTTTTTAAAGCGAATTTTAGCAAATTTCGGGAGCGTGCAGGTCGCGCTTGTTGTATCTCTGATATTGATAGTACTTTTTGCGTATGCGATTCCCAAGACACTCAGTAGAATATCGGACTTAGAGACTGAAATAAGGGCTAGCGAGTCTGAGGTAGTTTGCGTCGACGCTAGATTCCGAACACTTTCTAGAATTTACGAGTATGTGAAATCTGAGGAATACCGAGATACTCTTATGAGGACTCGGTATCAATATGTCGAATCGGGCGAAACTCTGATTCAGATTACCTACGCGACCAGTGAAAAAACCGAATCCACTATCGTGGATGAAACGTTTGACGGCTGGTGGTGGATTCCATATTTTAGTCTTGAGGATGTCCTTCCTGAATGCGCACAGGTGGGGTACTAGTTATTTATTTAGTCTAATGTTTACAGATTACGTTACCCGTCTCATAATCAATACTGTGAGCTGATAAATTTAGTTGGGTGCTGCCGGTGTTACTAAAGAGATTATTGAAGCCTAATCGCACTTCAGCTGCATTTGAACGATTGATTCAATCTGAATTATCAATTTTGTTGGAAAATCTTGGATCACTGAATTTAGAAAAAACAGTAATTGCGTGTTCTGGCGGTGGCGATTCCACCGCGCTTTTAATCGCAGTTCGCCAGCAATTCCCGAAACTTCAAGTAACTGCCGCTTATTTTAATCATGCTATCCGAGATGATAAATCAACAAAAGAGGAAGAAAATTTCGTTGCTAAAATCGCAGCTGATTTAGGCGTAAATTTTGTTACTTCGACAAGTACTGAGGAACTAAAATCAGAAGAGGATGCAAGAATAGCTCGGTATCGATGGCTCGCAGAAATATGCGAACGTGTGGGTGCTGAAATTTGTATGACTGGGCACCATGCGAACGATCAAGCTGAGACAGTGCTATTAAATATTTTACGCGGTACGGGATCAACCGGTATGTCAGGTATGCTTGCGTCGACTTCGTGGCCGGTGGAAAATTTGTCGAACACGCAACATCCGACTCTTCTACGCCCCTTATTAAAATTATGGCGAGATGATATTGAGGCTTACCTGCGTGACTTGAGAGTTGAACCTCGAGTGGATCAGTCAAATCATGATGCAAGGTATTTAAGAAATAAACTAAGAATTATGAGTGTTCCACATCTGAAAGATATAAATCCGAGAGTGGAAAATCATTTGGTGGCGTTGGCTGCGGATACTCGATCGGATGATGAATTTCTTATGAGTGCGGCAAGAACGTGGCTTAATGAAACAATGAACTATGGACAACTTCTAGATCAAGCAGTACAGGGTGAAATTAAAATTCCCCGTACTAATCGATCTGGCTTGAGTATTGTGCCAAAGCCGATATTTACGCGAATTTTGAAGATTGTGATAAGTGATCTAGGATTAAAAGTTTCACGTAGTCAGATTGAGACGGCATATTCAATTTGTGGTCGTGCAAACGCTGGGGTGAGTATTACTGGTGGTGAAATACGAACCGAAAGAGCATGGTTTATAGTCTCTAGAACGGCTTTGAGCTGATTTGCTAGATTTATATAGGATTCCACTTGGTGTTGTGGTGAACCAAGTGATTGACAGTGACTATGAATGCTCATAGTGTTAATGGCTCGTGCACATATGAGGCATTTTGTACCTTTACAGTTGGAGAGCAAATAGAATTCGAAATGTGAATCTTGTCATATTCGGATCTGCGTACCGTTAGCTTTTAGTTAAATGCTAGAGGTGGTGCGCTATCGACCGAGTAAGATGAAAAAAAATTAAGTTTTAGGAAACTAAGGAAACTTAGCAAACTATTCGTTATGAAGAGTTTGATCCTGGCTCAGGATAAACGTTGGCGACGTATTTTATGCATGCAAGTCGAACGGTTCTTCGGAACCGTGGCGAACGGGTGAGTAACACGTAGGCACCTGCCCAGAAGTGGGGGACAACCCTCCTAACGGAGGACTAATACCCCATGTGATCTTCGGATCAAAGCCTTCGGGCGCTTCTGGATGGGCCTGCGGCAGATTAGCTTGTCGGTGAGGTAACGGCTCACCGAGGTTACGATCTGTAGCTGGTCTGAGAGGACGAACAGCCACACAGGGACTGAGACACGGCCCTGACTCCTTAGGGGGGCAGCAGCAAAGAAATTTGCGCAATGGACGAAAGTCTGACGCAGTAACGTCGCGTGGGGGATGAAGGCCTTCGGGTTGTAAACCCCTTTTATGAGTGAAGAAGATCTGACGGTAACTCATGAATAAGTCACGGCTAACTACGTGCCAGCAGCCGCGGTAATACGTAGGTGGCAAACGTTGTCCGGATTCACTGGGCGTAAAGCGCGCGCAGGCGGATTGGTAAGTCGATTAGGTGAAATCTCCAGGCTCAACTTGGAGAGGCCCTGCGATACTGCCAATCTAGAGGCATCTAGAGGAGAGTGGAATTAACAGTGGAGGGGTGGAATCCGTAGATATTGTTAGGAACACCAGTGGCGAAAGCGGCTCTCTGGGGATGTACTGACGCTGAGGCGCGAAAGCGTGGGGAGCGAACGGGATTAGATACCCCGGTAGTCCACGCCGTAAACGATGATCACTAGGTGTTTGGGGTATCGATCCCTTGAGTACCGAAGCTAACGCGATAAGTGATCCGCCTGGGAACTACGGTCGCAAGACTAAAACTCAAAGGAATTGACGGGGGCCCGCACAAGCAGCGGAGCGTGCGGTTTAATTCGAAGATACGCGAAGAACCTTACCAGGGCTTGACATGGCGCTGACCGACTACGAAAGTAGTTTTCCCTTCGGGGCGGCGTCACAGGTGCTGCATGGTTGTCGTCAGCTCGTGCCGTGAGGTGTTGGGTTAAGTCCCGCAACGAGCGCAACCCTTGCCGTGTGTTGTATTTTTCACACGGGACTGCCTGGCGAAACCAGGAGGAAGGCGAGGACGACGTCAAATCAGCATGGCCCTTACGCCCTGGGCTACTCGCACGCTACAATGGATGGTACAGACCGTCGCGATACCGCGAGGTGGAGCTAATCGGACAAAACCATCCTCAGTACGGATTGCAGGCTGCAACTCGCCTGCATGAAGCCGGAGTTGCTAGTAATCGTAGGTCAGCCATACTACGGTGAATACGTTCCCGGGCCTTGTACACACCGCCCGTCACGTCATGGAAGTCGGCAACACCTGAAATCGCTAAGCCAACCTTCGGGAGGCAGGCGCTCAAGGTGGGGCTGGTAACTGGGACGAAGTCGTAACAAGGTAGCCGTACCGGAAGGTGCGGCTGGATCACCTCCTTTCTAAAGGAGCCACTTTACATCTATTTGGTTTATCGAATTCGTTCGGTGGACCAACCTTCAAGACGTTGTTTTGATTGATTAGATGACAGGCTTCAGATCGATCGGTTCATACCAAATCTATAGGGTTATCTGTCCCTAGGTATGAAATGTTCTACAGGTCTCGTTATGGATTCACGCGAGGAATTCTATTTGCTCTCCAGCCGTTAAGGTACGTGCCACGTGTGGCACTGCCTCGCTGGGCCATTAGCTCAGGTGGTTAGAGCGCAGTCCTGATAAGACTGAGGTCGGTGGTTCGAGTCCACCATGGCCCACCAGGCTGTTAGCTGGTTTCTCCATCTGAAGTGGTAAACCAAGTTAATGAATTGGGGCCATAGCTCAGTTGGGAGAGCGCCTGCTTTGCAAGCAGGAGGTCGAGGGTTCGAGACCCTCTGGCTCCACCATATCTGCCATTAGCGAGGTATTTAAACCATTCGTCACTATCGATCGCAAGATCGTTTGTGTATACCAGTGTTGATCTGGTACGGAACTTTTCAAGTTGAAGACTGCATATATACTGCAAACACAGCGTTATCTCTCTTACGAGAGGGAGATAATGTTGATAGAGAAATGTTGTCTCTTAAGTTATTGAGAGGCAGCATGCATAAGATTGCGTCATCTCTTTTGATTTAGGTCAAAAGAGTGCGCATCCAAGCAAACAAGCAATTAGTAGATAACACAAATATTAACTAGATCGAAAGTCAGTCAGGTTTACCTGACGGATAATTGATTTAGGGAATCCTGCAAGCGTCGAGTCATATCAAGTAAGATGTGGAGCGAGCTTGACGGAGGGTCAAGTTACTAAGGGCGTGTGGTGGATGCCTTGGCGCCTGGAACCGATGAAGGACGTGGCGTGACTGCGAAAATCCTTGGCTAGCTGTCAAGCGAGCTTAACCAAGGGTATCCGAATGAGGCAACTCAGCTCAATTTATTGAGTTACCGCTGATTGAACACATAAATCAGATGGAGGGAACCGGGGGAACTGAAACATCTAAGTACCCCGAGGAAAAGAGATTATTCCCTTAGTAGCGGCGAGCGAACGGGGAACAGCCCAAACCGTCTTCTGCGGAAGGCGGGGTTGTAGGACAGCTCATATGGAGTTACAAATTGTTTCGATAACTGAAACGCCTGGGACGGCGTGCCACAGATGGTGATAGCCCAGTAAGTGACATTGAAACAACTCCGAGCTGTATCCTGAGTAGTGCGGGACACGAGAAATCCCGTATGAATCTGGGAAGACCACTTTCCAAGGCTAAATATTCCAGGCGACCGATAGCGTATAGTACCGTGAGGGAAAGGTGAAATAGTACCCCGAAAGGGGAGTGAAATAGTTCCTGAAACCGCATGCTTACAAGCAGTTGGAGCCAGTTCGTTCGCGAATTGGTGACAGCGTGCCTATTGAAGAATGAGCCAACGAGTTACGTTCAGTGGCAAGGTTAAGCGATGAGAGTCGTGGAGCCGTAGCGAAAGCGAGTCTTAAAAGGGCGAAAGTGGCTGGACGTAGACCCGAAACCGAGTGATCTACCCATGGGCAGAGTGAAGCGGGAGTAATGCCCCGTGGAGGCTCGAACCTTCCTGAGCTGCAAATCAGTTGGATGACCTGTGGGTAGCGGAGAAATTCCAATCGAACTCGGAGATAGCTGGTTCTCCTCGAAATGTATCTAGGTACAGCCTCGTGTGTTTTCTTCTGGGGGTATGGCTCTGAATGGACTAGGGGGCAAAGCGCTTACCAAACCCAATCAAACCGAGAATACCAGAAGATTAGAACGCGGGAGTGAGACTGTGGGAGCTAACTTCCATGGTCAAGAGGGAAACAACCCAGACCCCCGGCT
>Ga0302134_10000452_pt1:10000-17675 | contig 17675 bp, 17 predicted proteins | sample CB9_SCM_MG_FD_203123 | JGI IMG/M metagenome (GOLD analysis project Ga0302134, IMG submission 203123) | Marine microbial communities from Western Arctic Ocean, Canada - CB9_SCM | ecosystem: Environmental > Aquatic > Marine > Oceanic | place: Canada: Western Arctic Ocean | collected...
TTGATTTGGTCAATTTCGGCAACTGACTGAAACGCTTTAATTTTCTTAATTACGGTGTCTGGGCTACCTGAAAGCGTTCTGTCCGTGAATAACTCGTCGAGTCCAGGTTCATCCTCATAGGGAAGCGGAGTTGACACACCAGAGATCACCTGCGCTTGTCCACTTTTAAGAGTTCTCGCCTGTCGGTTTTGATATCGAAAGTGGGTCATCTGCTCTTGAGCGATTTCGTCTGAATCCATGACACATACTTGAGCCTGGACACCGAGCATCTTTGGAGCACTAGGATATCGTTCCAGAGCGTCCTGATAATTGCTCCATACCTCTACCAACGTATCAATCGTCTGGCCAGAGGTGGTCGTGAACGCATTTAATCCAAATTTCGCCGCAATGTCAAAAGACTCTTGCGAGTGGGCTGCAAGCCAAATCGGTGGTGTGGGTTGCTGTTTCGGAGCTGGAAGAATAGTGGTCTCAGGTATATCAAAATAGTTGCCTTGCCAGGAAAATGTTTGCTGTGTCAGCGCCATTAATAAAATCTCTAATGTCTCATCAGTACGTTCACGAGCGTCATCCAAGGTCAGGCCAAACCGCTTAAATTCAAACGGCTGGTAACCTCTCGCCACTCCTACTTCAAGACGTCCATCTGTGAGGTGGTCTGTGAGTGCGATATCTTCAGCGACCCGAAGTGGGTTCCAAAACGGCAGTACCAGAACCGCGGTTCCAATTCGAATAGAGTCAGTGAGCGTCGCGGCCTTGGTAGCCATTAATAAGGGGTTCGGAATATATCCGTAGTTAGAAAAATGATGTTCAGCAAACCACAACGAATCAAAATTCAATGTTTCGGCTGAAACTATATATTCTGAAGCCCGATCATACACAACTTTCGGGTCTTCAGACTCTGCCGAGGTAGCTAAAAAAAATGCTCCGAAATTCATTTCGCTCTCTTCATTATTTAAAAAATGCAAGCCTGCCGTCGATGTCAATTCTCCATCCGTGGCTGACCCGCCACGACAGATAAGGATAGCCCATCCTGAGTTGTTTCTAAAATCTCCAGTTGATTTGTTAACTTGACGAGTTATGTTAACATCGGCTCGACAAATCAAGTAACTTGTCTATATCTAGAGGTGTTTTAGTAAGGAGACGGTATGCCATTACAGATACAAACTTTTGAGGCTAGAGATTTCGAAGGTGGAAATTCGGCAGATGGAGGTCTAGCTGCCTTACAACTATGCCGAACACTGCGAGGCACAAATGGGGTAGCCAATGCGACCTATTGGCTCGAAGGTGGCTGGGGCCAATTCGTCGTAGTAACTCAGATTCAGGCAGGCATAAACCCTGTTCAGGTTTTCACAGATCCCTCAGTAGCAAAAGCTACGCAGGACCTGTCCAGGATATGTAGGACAAAGACAACTCAGTTGTTCCATGATCCTCAGACGGGTTCAGATGTCTTAGAAGGTGCTAATAGCTAGATTCTATGAAAGGTAAAATAATATGATTTTCCATGTAATCGGTGAACATGATCACACCACCTGTGGCCGAGTCGAGAATGGGGTGGTAACTAAAGGAAAGCCTGAAACTCTTGCATGGGTAGAAGGTAATGATGACGTAACGGTGCTAGGCGTTTGGGGTTATCCAGTTTCACACCGCATCTTCGCTGTTGTTGAAGCTGAGACGTTTGAGGCTGTAACGGAACTCTTTGAGTTCCACCTCGCATGGGGACCTTGTGAGGTTTTACCAGTTCGCGATTTGGTGCAAGCTCGCAAGGACTCAGGTTTTTGGGGTCAAACGTAACTTTGACGTAATCAATTTTGTATACGACTTTTATCTATGAGGGGTCCCCTCTCATACATACGGACTTTACTTAGTCGAGATGAAACCAAGGGGTTAGCTAAGGTCATATACCTATAGAATGTGAGCACAAATGCCCGTCGTTAAGCTTAAATCCGCGGAGAAATTCTGTGTCGAAACTCTAAATTTTTATGGAGTATCGAAATCCCACGCTGAAATTATTAGTGAGGTAATCCTCGATAGTGAGCTTCGCGGATATGCCGATCATGGCTTGTCATTCTTGAAAAATATCATCATCGAATTTGGCTTCATAAATAAAACTATGAACCCAACGCCGGAAATTAAAGTAATCAAAGATGACGGCTCAACACTGTTACTGGACGGCGATGGGGGATGTGGCGCTATTGCCTCGCGAATAGCTATGGATCTATGCATTGAGCGCGCACAAACTCACGGGATCGTCGCTGCAGGAATAAAAAATTCAGGGAATATTATTGCCCCAGCTATGTTCGCGCTTGATGCCGCGGCGCAAGGATTATTTGGCTACTGTACAAGCAATATCGTAGGGCTAATGGCTCCGTTTGGTGGTGCAAGTCGAACTTTTGGAACAAATCCGACAGCGTATGCATTTCCTACCAGCAACCCTGATGTGCCGTTTCTTTTTGATATGTCGGCCTCGACTGTAGCTGCAGCAAAAGTAATGATGGCTGCAGCTGCAGGAGATGAGATTGAAGAAGGTCTAATTCAAGACTATGAAGGAAACCCAAGTGTTGACCCGTTCGATTTTCTTGGCCAACCTGAATCAAATCCTGATGCCAGTGAACTGGGTACGATTTTGCCATCAGGAGGAGTGAAAGGCTATGGACTCGCGATGGTGGCTGATATTTTATCGGGAGTACTTACGGGTGCAAGCTACGGTCGAAATCTTCAAATTGATTCGGCCAGCACCGACCGACCTGGTCAATTCATGTTGGTATTTGATATCGAGCGCTTTCTGCCGCTCTTCGACTTTCAAGACCGCTTAGATGACCAAATTAGCGGAATAAAGGGAGGAAGAAAAAAGGTAGGTGTCGACGAAATCTTAATCCCAGGAGAACGAGGCCTTCGGCTTAAAGCAGACGCAAAATCTAAAGGCATACTAACGATAAGTGATCAGACACATAAATCTATGTGCGAGCTAGCTAGTATGACAGGTTGCAAAGTTCCAGTATTAGTCTGAGATATTAGGTCACTCCAGTAAGAAGTCGGGGAGGGGCGAGTCCCTCATCGCACCAGCGGCAATGCTCCGTTAGTGCCCTTCGGGGACCGTCAAGTTACGGACAATCCCCGCTATCGGGTTGTTGGCGGCGGCGGCGGTAAGGTGGTCAGCGATCGCGAGGAGCACCTCGCCAAGGACGGTTTCGCCGAAGATCCATCCGTTGAACGCTTCGTGATTAGGGGGTGTGTCGCCTGGCTGGGCGGCGATGGCCTCGTGGTAGAAGCTGCGGAGATCATCGGCGAGGTGGCGGAGCAGAAATGGCATGGGGTGTGCCCACTCAATGTCGGTGTCCGGCTGGTCGGTGACATTTCCCGATTCGGCGATGGTGGCCAGAACTGTGGCCACGTTGTCGACCTGGTCCGGTTCGGCCCCGGAGAGCCCAAAGAGAGTGCGTCCTCGACGGCGTCGGGTCTCGGCCGCCCACGGTCGCAGACGGCCCACTTCCGCCAGAAGTTGCCCGCCCAGGGAGTCGTCAGGGTCCACTTCAAGGGTCAGCGGACACGCCCAGGTCTCGGGGCCAGCGCTTGGTGCGTCAGTCGGGTAGTCCTCGATCGTGGGTTTTGTTGCGGTGGAGAGCATGCCGAGCGTGGCTCGCAGCACATCGAGTTGGAAATCGGCGTCTCCCGGTATGCCAAGTGGTCGTCCGAGTGGGAACGAAACCCACAACGCTCGGGGCGGTCGCACCTGTTCGGTCTGTTCACGAATGAGGCTGATTGAGGCCGTGGCTACACCGGCGCGCTCGATGAAGTGGGCGAGGGCGCCGACGGCGCCCGAACAGAGTGGTCAAATGGGAACGAGGAGTGCTACATCGACTCCGTCCGCGGCAAGAAGACGGCCTACTTCGGTGCCGGCCTCTTCGAACATCTGCGGCTGCGGGTGCCCGCCCATGAAGGTGTAATGCCAGCTAGAAACAGCACCGATCTCGCCGCGGGCGGAAAGATCCTCGAGCCGGTCGAGTGGCATCGCCACGTTCGGGTCGTCGGCCAGCCCGCTGCGATCGAAGTTCGCACTGACGTGTGAAATGACGATGTCAGCCCAATCTACGCCCCGTGGGATCAGGCGATAGTCGACGGCACCTAGGGTGAATGGTGGATCGTCACGCCGATGCATTCCGCAGGTGGAGACCAGTGCGACGGTCGAGTCAGTCAAGGGTCGCGGCGTGAGCCACTGTTCGCACTCGAACTCGGGCATCGCATCAGCTCGGGCGCGCAGATGGTCGGCTTCGCTTGGATGAAGGTCGGATAAACGAACCATGAGCACACTCCCCATCTTCTGCGCTATCAAGGTATCAACTGATCGCGGGCTGGTAAAGACCTTTCTGCAGTTTTTGGCCGTGACCACTGCCCAACACACGTAGAGAAGATCGGACCTTTGGCCTGCTCCCCGTCGTGTCTACTCGGCAAACACGGGTCATCCCCTACGGAGCCTTGCGGAAAGCTTCGGACGTACCAGAAGGTTGGGGGAACTAATTCCTCTCCCGACACCAAACCTAATCAACAACTATTCTTTTCTCTTTGTTTACGAGGTCTCTTTCTTTAAGACACTTTTGCTACCAATTTCTAAAGACCTTTATTAATTGATACCCGTACGTAGAGTTACCCGACGCGAATAGAACCGTTTCTTATTACTATTTTATGATGACAAGCTCAGCCAAAGAACACAAGACTTCGCAACAAACTAGAAGGCTTAGAGCAGTAATGATTAAAGGTGCGACCGATATGTTGCCCCTCAGCCTAGCTGTTTTACCGTGGGGTGTTTTGTTCGGATCGCTGGCCATACAAAGAGGCTTCAGCTGGATAGAAGGCCAGCTTTTCAGTGCGGTTATTTTTGCTGGTGCGGTTCAAATTGTTACGATTGAGCTGATGGCGGAGAATACCCGGTACATCACTATATTATTTATGGCCTTAGTGATTAGTTCCCGTCATTTTTTATACGGCTTAACATTGCGGGAGAAACTAAGTAAACAATCGTTAAAGTGGCGTATTGGGTTGGGATTTCTTCTGACAGATGAGTTGTTTTCACTGTCTGGCCACAGAAAATCCTACGCGAGTAAATACAGACTTTATTATGCACTAGGTGCGGGTGGAAGCTTTTATCTTGCTTGGAATATTTGGACTGCAATAGGTATTATCGCCGGGGTCTCACTACCTGACTTAACTAATCTTGGGCTTGATTTTGCTGTCGCAGCGACGTTTATTGCGTTAGTGATTCCTGAGATCAGGACTGTGCCCGTTTTAGTCTGTGTTCTTGTTTCAGCAATATCGTCGTTACTGTTTTCATTTTATGGTTTTGAACTAAGTCTTGTAGCGGCAGCAAGCGTCGGGATGCTGTGCGGCTATGGGGTGCAGAGAGTGAGATCATGAACATTACTTTAGTGACTATATTACTGCTAGCATCGATTACTTTTATGACACGTTATTTGTTTTTGGAAGAGAAGTTACCACTTCGGCTTGGGCCCAATATCAGTCAGCTATTGAGCTTCAGTGGGCCAGCAGTACTAACGGCTATTTTTATTCCTATTCTTTTTTTCAATAATAATGAGATTGATATTTCAGTGTCTAACGCCTACCTCTGGGGGGGAGTTGGATCCATTATTACGGCCTATAAAACCAAAAATATCTACTGGACTATAGGGTTTGGCGGCATCGTTTTTATAGGAGTTAGTAGTTATTTTTAACTGGCACAGCAATAAATATAGGGTGTATGTCCTATCTAGCCGGGAGATGTCTTGCTATCCACTACCAATTTGCTACGAAATTCTTAGAAAACCTTTAGTAATTGATACATATCCACTGAGGGCTTAAAAGCTGAATTTCAGTTGGGCAAACCGCGAAGGTGATTTCTTAGCATGTGTTCGTCTGGAACTATTCCTTGTGAGAATAGTTTGCCATTGACCAGAACCACTGGCGGATGCCATCCCCCATGGATTAATACTCCGGGAAGATTTTCAAGCCAAGGCTTGACCTCGACTTCAACATATTTAAAGTCAGTAGCGATCTTTTCTATGAGCTTGTGGGTTAAATCACACTCTTCGCACCAGCTGTTCGGGATATTGAAAAAGAATTGTTTTCCAGCTATTGGAAATAATGTAATCGTGGCTTTACTCATGCGGGACATGTACCCAACCCAGTAAGAATGTTTTTATGCTTAGATGAGGAATAAATACAAGATACCTTTCTAGATTTTTTTTGCAATTTCCATACTTCCTCCGCGGCCCATTCGCGAGTGAGGTATTCAAATCTAGTTTTCGCGTCATCACCTGGTCTTAGTTCGAGGAGATCCTCTACTTCTAGATCATTGGCACGAAAAAGCTTAATCCAGTTCCCATGACTCAAGTGAAATTCCACACCATTGTCTTCCGGATCGTTAGGCCATTCAACTCGATGTAAATCGAACTGTGATCTAATCAGTAAATTGCTAATACTGCTCTCTGGCTGATCTGGCAAGCAGAGTATCGAAAGGAAAGAATTAGTTAGGAAAATCAACTTTCCACCGGGTTTGAGGATTCGACTCGCTTCGGGAATCCACGCGTAAGGGTCGCTCCACAAACATGCTCCATACTCCGATATCACCAAGTCGAAGGTTCCAGATTGAAAAGGAGTTTTTTCGGCTGTTGCTAGTACCAAGGGGAAGGAAACATCGAATTCTATTTGGTTGGCGGCCGCATTTGCAAGCTGTCGAGGTGTAGCGTCAAGTCCGACTGGGTGAGCCCCGGCTGAGTGAAGCCACGCCGAAACATACGCCGTTCCACATCCGAGCTCAAGCGTATTAAGACCTTTAATATTTTCAGGAAGAATCGAAGCTTTAGACTCTGGAATCGACCAAACTCCCCAATGTGGTTCGCTGGATTTCCAACCTTCTCGTCCCGGAGCACTGAATTCCGCCGCGAGCGTATTCCATTGAACTTGGTTACGTTTAATGTAACTGAGCTCAATGTCTGAATATTCCTTTAACTGATCTTCATTCGCCATTTTTCACATAGTAGCAGAAGCATTCTCGTTACCTTGATTTCAGCATGCTCAAAATCGGTAATGATCGATGAATTTTAGCTACGGCATCCCAGTTACCCAAACAGTCTGTACCATAGAGTTGGATGCACGGGCATAGATCTTGCAGAAATCGTGCTCGTGCATCTATCTGAAAATATGATCATTCAAAGACCTCTTCTCGGACAATTCAGAGGGGAAACTCGGGTAACCCCTTAATATCTCTTCTAAAGGAGAAGGTTTATGACTGTAATAGGGGATTTTTCTGAGACGGATATTACGATAGATCTTGATGGATTTGTGGCCACGATTGAGATTCATCGACCACCTCATAATTACTTTAATCAGGCGATGGTGACGGCAATAGCAGATGCCTACGAGTTTTTAGCACTTGAGACGAATTGCAGAGTGATTTTACTTGCGTCGGAGGGAAAGTCATTCTGTGCTGGATCGTCGGTTGTAAACACTGGGCGACTTACGACGGAAGAACCACAGGAGGTATCGTCCGGAACGATTCATGGCAGGAGCCATATTTATGAGCAGGGCACCCGTATGATGCAGGGCGAACTACCAGTTGTTGCTGCGATTCAGGGAGCCGCAATTGGTGGAGGATTAGGCCTTGCATTAACAGCAGATTTCCGAGTGG
>Ga0302134_10000455_pt1 | contig 17561 bp, 13 predicted proteins | sample CB9_SCM_MG_FD_203123 | JGI IMG/M metagenome (GOLD analysis project Ga0302134, IMG submission 203123) | Marine microbial communities from Western Arctic Ocean, Canada - CB9_SCM | ecosystem: Environmental > Aquatic > Marine > Oceanic | place: Canada: Western Arctic Ocean | collected 2017-09-19
TTGGTACAATTGTCTTCAGGTATTCTGAGCCTGCTGCTGCGGCATTCCATGGGGTTGAGCCATCGTATGATTTGCCAATAACTCCTACTGCACCATTTGACCAGTCCTGGCTTCCTAACCACTCTACCGCGGCATCAATTCCATATTGTTCATCATGTCCCATTAGGTCCATGCAATGGTTGGATTCACCCGTTCCAAAGACTGAAACTTGGGCAACACCGAAGCCATGGGGTACGTAATTTTCAATTAAGAAGGCTCCAAGTCTTCCTGCTGGAGTTAGAGCATCTGAATCTCCATCATTATAATATGGACCAATTTCTGCTATTATTGGCACTTGACATTCCTCGGGAACAGTTTCGAGATTGAAATCACAGCCTTCTATTTCAGGAAGCCACAGTCCTAGGTGAACTTCCGCAACTCCAGTCACCCCTGCACCGCCATCACTGATGGTGATCTCTGGGACATCTATGAAAATGGATTGTACTGCTGAAATATTGTGGCTTCCATTTATTGATACATGTGAATAAACATCATCATTTCGATAAGATAATTCTGAGCGCTCTTCTACCTCGGGAAGCCAATGGGCTTCCATTTCTTCTTCGATGAAAGTTTCTGGATTTGAGAAACAACCGGACAGTGGCAAAGCAAGCATTAGCGCCGCGAATAGCAGTGCAGTTGGGCCACGCATACCCTGTCGCCACTGGCTGGCCCCATCAATGTTCGTTTGATGCGATAGGTTCACTGCCTTCAGAGAAACATTTCTCTGTGGTCATTTAGAAAGGGGTTGCTCCGCTTTTCTTCACCGATTGTTGTTAGCGGTCCATGGCCAGGATAAACTATAGTTTCATCATCTAATGTGAATAATTGTTCTTCGATGCTTTGTTTGAGTAATGGCCAATTACCTCCTGAATTTGGGATATCGGTTCTGCCTACTCCTCCGGCAAAAAGAACATCACCCACGAAGGCATGGTTTATGTCACAATTATCGAGAATTAAGCAAACACTACCGAGTGAATGACCAGGTGAATGTCTTATTTCGAAACTTAAGTCACCACATTCTAACTTACCACCATGCTCCATTATTTTCGTTGCAACTGCAGGTTCAGGGACATGCAAGTTCCAACGACTTGCAGATAATTTAGCAGTTGATTGAAGATTATTGTCATCAGGGTGCAAGTACCAATCCACTTGGTATTCTTCTAGTAGGGAGGGGATGGCTCCTGAATGGTCAAAATGGGCGTGGGTATTCCAAAGAGCGATGACTTTTCTTTGTTGTTCGCAATGATGATCATTACTTTCATCTGGCCCTTCTCCCGATTCTCGGTTAATCCAATCGATTAGTCGTTGTGCTTCATTACCTCCATCGATGATGACAGTATTTCCAGTAGACACACATGTGACAACGCTACAGCGCATTTGTAATGGGCCGACGAAGAATCCTTCGATTATCGCCTTGGCTGACATAGGCTTAGCCAAGCGGTCTTGTCATTCAACGATAACGGTAGTAGTGTCAGTTGTAGTTGCACCATCATTATCCATGACAGTCAATTCAAAATGATGAGTTCCAGCATTTAATTTAACCTTGATTTTTTCATTTTCCCCAATTGTTTTGCCGCTTCTATCCTTCCATGTCCAGCCTACAACCATACCATCTGGGTCATAGGATTTACTTCCGTCAAGCAGTGCAGTTGCCGCGCCATCTGTGCCTAACTCGACTATTTGGTCGAAACCAGCATCTGAAACGGGGGGGATATTGGAAATTTTACTTTCTTCTTCTAAGCCACTTAATAATAAATCTGTATCGATTTGGCCACTAGCCATTTCTTCTACATCCAAGTCTGCGCTCAACATGGCGAGTAAGTTACCCTGGCTTTCCGCACTTCCTCCAGATACTATTTGGCCTCTTTCCTCCTCTGTGAGGAGCCCCGTGATTGCAGTTTGATCATCAGCATAAATATCGATTTTCTCCTCTTCTTTCTTATCATCCATTTCCAAGTCTGCAGTCCACGGGTCATCTTGATGGACAACTTCCATTTCTCGTGGGGTTGCATTTGCATCAAGAATAAGGATGGGTTCTGAATCTGTGTAATCGTTTTGATCTTCTCCACCAAGGGCAATTCTGTCTCCTGCTTCATTTACTGCAAGATGTTCGACGATTCCAGCATGTTCAACCTGCCATGCTGGTTCATCCTCCATTCCTTTATCTGGAATTCTAAATAGATTGAACCAACTAGCGACTAGTAAGTCATCATTGATTGTTGCCAAGCATTGAACAGAGTAGGTCGATTTCCATATTTGTTCGGGTTCATTATCGATTGAGGCCTTGAGTATTCTACCATCATATTGAGCCAACCAACATCCTCTTGAATGAGAGGTTATTGTGTCACATCTTGCTGATAATTCAGCCGTCCAAATTTTCTTCCCAAGAGGGGTCCACCATTCAGCTTCAAGTTCATTTTCATCGTTTGCAGCAAGACCGAGAGTTTCCTTAGCAATCACCAAATGTCCATCAGTTTGATAGGCTATTGCAGTAACTCTTTCGGCAACTGAACCACTTGGTTTACGGGTGAATCGAGTATCGCCAGTTCTATCATAGACTACAACATTACCATGGTCATCAGCAACTGCTACACAACGACCAGTCCGGTCGACTGCAACCAAATTCAACTCGCTGCCTTTGGAAGTGAACAAGACTCTTCCATGGCTATCTAACATATGTAGACACCGACCGCCATCTATCAAGGCAATTAGCCCTCCACTTTTTGAAACTTCAAGAAGGTCGCATCCCGAAGCAACATCATGGGTCCAAATAATTTCACCATCAGTAGAGACCATATGCAAACTTCCATCACTCATTCCAATGATGAAACGATCTTTTGAAAGCGCAGCAATGGGGCCAGGGGAGCCATCTGCTTTAATGGCGACTTTATTGCTACCATCTGCATTTGCGAGATGGAATGATTCTTCCACTTCACCCCAAGCAATATGCTCTCCATCACCCGAAAAAGCGATGCCGCTTAGTAAACTCGAAGTCGCAATTGTGGCAACGGGGTCGATGACGGAAGGCATGGTGACTAACCCCCACGAGGTGTTAGTCCTCTTCATTCTATCCACGATAACAATGCGGAGTTTCCTGCATGGCCCCACTCATTTGAGGTTGGATCTTTTATGTGAGCCAATAATGCTGATTTTTCAGATTCTGACCAGCCTTGAGTAGCGTCTAGTTCAACTGGAGGCGTAATTCTATCGCGGTCTATTCGAATCAGTTTTTCAGCCTCCACTCTCGGCATTCCAATGAACCCCCAAGGGGTTCTTTTAGACCATTTTTTCTTTCTTGAAGCTGAAACATTACCCTTTGCTGCTTCGCCAATTCCTGCATCCCAACCATCAAGGATTTCCATTAGGCCCTCGTCACTACCTCTGATTGGCACTATTCCCGCCCCTCTTCTCATTACTTGCCAAGAACTGAGCAAGTCGGATTCGCTCTGGATATGTGCAAGGACATTTCCTTGAACGCCACATGGTAGACCCCCCGGTCCAGGGATTCTTTGCTCCATCAACCAAGCATCCTTTGGAGTTATATGAACTCTAACAATAATTTCTGGATTACTCAAATCCACCTTCAAAGAGGGATCTAATTCTAGCATGTGATGACCAACAGTTCCCGCGAATGTTTGACTACCCCATTCGGTTTTTGAGCCACTACGTTTACAACGAACCGCAAAAGTTCTTACTTCACCTCTTCGATTATCTCTATTCAGGGCTGCTGCTGCAACAATTTCAGGATTCAAATCCATCTGGGTTACTGGATCGCAACCGACCATACCAAAGCATCTTCGAAGAATTCCTTCGATTACTTCTCTTGGCCCAGAAGTTGTTGCTAACACTAACGTATCTACGCGGTCGTGATAGAGGTCGATATTATTGAGAATAGCTGCTCTGTCAATAGAGGCAATCAATACTCTCTGGAAATTTCTGCGAACTGGAGCAGACTTCAAACTAAGTTCTCCGAATCTTAGGGCATATGTATGATGTGCATCCGCCACGGGGCCACCTCCTAATTCAATCCTCATTGTGGATTTCAATAACGCCATCTAGATCTTCACGGTTGGATTTTGCGTTATCATTGCGGTTCTTTTCCAAGGCAGTAAGATAAGCATCGTCGATATCTCCAGTGATATATTCACCATTAAAACAGGATGAATCAAAAGTAGATAAACCTAATTTCCCTTGACTACAAGAATCCACAAGGTCCGGCAAAGTTTGATAAATTAGCCAATCAGCACCAATCGCTTCGCATATTTCTTCTGTTGTGCGATCATGAGCGATATATTCGTCCTTTGCTGGCATGTCAATTCCGTACACATTGGGATAGATGACCGGTGGGGCAGCGCTTGCAAAGAACACTCGGGCAGCCCCTACTTCTCTCGCCATTTGGACAATTTTTCTACTGGTATTTCCCCTCACGATTGAATCATCGACAAGAAGAACAGTTTTACCTGCGAATTCACTTGGAATTGGATTCAGTTTCTTGCGCACAGACTCTTGACGAATCATTTGGCCAGGCATAATGAAAGTTCTCCCTACATATCGGTTCTTAACAAATCCTTCACGGAATGGAAGTTTCAATTCATTGGCTAATTCCATGGCCGCAATTCGGCCACTATCTGGCACTGGGATAACAACATCGATATCCATATCCGGTGCTTCTTGAGGTATTCTCCTCGCTAGTTTTCGACCCATCTCAAGACGGGCAGCATGGACGCTGATTCCATCGATTTCTGAATCCGGCCTTGCAAAGTATACATGCTCGAAGATACATGGATTCCAAGTAGCATCTTTAGCACATTGTTGAGAGAACATCTGTCCATTATGAGCGATAAAGACTGCTTCCCCTGGAGCAACATCCTTGACGTACTCAAATCCGAGGGTAAGCAATGCAACCGATTCGCTTGCCATCAACCATTCTTCGCGGCCATCCTCTTCTACTCTCCTTCCTAGGCATAGTGGCCTAATTCCGAAAGGGTCGCGGAAGCCAAGTAGCCCATAACCGGTTATTAGAGAGACAACTGCATATCCGCCAAGACAATGAGAGTGTAATTTCTCCACCGCCCTGAAAATGGCTTTTGTATCCAAGTAAGGGTCTCCCCCAATATTCAATTTATGTTGCTTGTGGATTTCATTTGCCAGCATATTGAGTAGTACTTCTGAATCAGATGAGGTGTTGAGGTGTCGGAGGTCATCGAGTAAGTGCTTACGAAGTTCTTCAGCATTTGTAAGATTACCATTGTGAGCCAAAGCGATTCCATAGGGGGAATTAGTGTAGAATGGTTGTGCTTCTGCTCCAGATGAAGAACCTGCTGTGGGGTAGCGGACATGACCGATACCCATGTGTCCAGCTAATCTGTCCATATGGCGTTGGCGAAAAACATCGTTAACTAAGCCGTTGGCCTTTCTTTGGTACAATTTCTTGCCATCACAAGTAACGATTCCAGCCGCATCTTGGCCTCGATGTTGGAGAACAGTCAAGCCATCATAGAGCAATTGCCCAACTTTGGACTCCTCTGTTGCAACGATGCCGATGATGCCACACATCGCAGTTCCCGATGTGCCCTGCCAACCGCCCTCTTTAGTCATTCACCACGATGGAGGCAAAGTTGATGGCCGGCGGATTGATGTTTAAGCAGCATTCCAGTGCCCTTCATGCCAGTCGGAATGCCCCCTCTCGGCGGGCCGGTCGGGCGCAGTAGAATGCGCCTTTCAGCCAGTGGATTAGTATCTTGGGAAAGGTGCTCAAGACAGTGGTTCCACCGTACTAAACAAGGCTTATCTGGCCCTGTTAATCCTGAAATGATTCTAGGGATTATCGTCGAAGATGCCCTTGTTTCCTTACTAATGGAGGACCCTGGAGACCGTGCCCTCGATGCAAAACCATGTTGGATTGAATGGCAAGAGGATGGCGAAAAGTCAAATGATGAAAGTGGTGAGGAACCAGAATCATTGCAGGATCTTGAGCAATACTTACTGGCAAGAATTCCAGCCTGTGCCGCAAAGGTAATCCAATTAGGGGCCAAGAAATGGAAGGACGCACCTTTCAAAAGTCCTGAAAGGGATTGGTCTGAGAAAACTCAGGACTATGTTGAAGCATTATTACAAGCAGGAATCGAATTACAATTGGAAGAAGTAGAAAAATGCCATGCGGCAGGCGGAGGTCCACATTTATCTAAATGGCGAAAAAATGGAGACCCACATTTTGTTAGGGCTCCAAGATGGTGTGAAGAGCCGCGTTTCCCGGTTCCAGAAAAAGTTCCAGGAAATACTCTTAAATTAGCAGCGATAAACACTTCTGAAGAATTTCAATCTAAAGATGAGAGTGAAATCACTTGGTTTGAAGCCTGGAAAATTGCTAGACCATGGGTCAAGGACCCAAGAGTTTGGCAACCACAGCGTCTCTACCACCCTGATGGTTGGGCAGCGGGGGAACTCGATGTACTATTGAGATGGCAAGGCAAAGCAACAGTAGTTGACATAAAATCAGGAGATGGAAGTAGCGGTTGGTCCACAGGGTTGGCCAGCCAGTTACAATTCTACCAATGGCTATACCTTAGAACAAGGACAGAGGAATCTCTAATTAGCGAAGTAGAAAGGCTAGAAGGTTGGTATCTGGGTTCAAAAGACCGCCACGAAATAGATTTATGGAGCGCAGAAGAATTAGCCCAAAAAGACGAGGAACTGCATTCTATTTGGCAAGAAATGACCAATGCTGATGGCGACAAAGAGACTTGGCCAGAAGCAAACCCATCTGCATGGAAGGGAGAATCTGTTGAGGAAACATGCAAGCGCTGCCATGCCCGTTTTATTTGTGATTTCGTCAGTGAAGAATTGAGCCAAGAGGGATTAATTACTATTTTACCACCTAGGATGAAAGAATTATCAAGACAACAAGTGCAAGAAAAATTACAGCCACGGAAACCCGCAAAACCAATTTCCGACATCCCTAATAGAGTCAATGTCGAAGGGAGGATTTCAGGAAAATGGGGTCCAATGTCAAACCATTTTGGTGAACCAGTGCACGGAGCCGTACTTTCAACTAGTGCAAAATCTAATGTCGTAGTAGAGGAAATGGCGCCCGGTTCCTTCCTCGAACTGAAAGACCTTGTTGAGGGAAATTGGCTGATAAAAAATGCAGCACCAGGAGTTTGGCGTAGTTCATCTCGAATTTACCTCGATTCACGTTCAAGCATGGTTAAATCCGGAGAAGAAGATGTTGAAGTCACCAGAATAGGCCTTCTCCCAACTCGTGCTAATGTCGATGGCTTGGTGGTTAGCAGGAGAACTGCAAAAGGGATTCGTATTGACGGTAAGCCGTGGACTATGATGACATGTCACCTCTGGGATGGATATGACACCATAGAAGTGGTAGTATTTGGCTGGGGAGTTACAGAAACCTTTGCCGATATAACGGTCGGAGATAGAGTCTTGTTAACCGGAGCAGAATTAGGTTGGAGAGCCGGCTTGCCACAATTAAGAATCTCCCCTCGAAACTCCCGAATAGAAGTCAGATCTAGAGATTGGCAACCGATAGATGAATTAGCAAATTCAATTCAATGAAGCATCATGCTTGAAAACCCTTGACGGTAGCAAGCGGTTGTATGCCAGTCAATCATCCGCCAGTAGACGACCCAATTGGCCCCTACAAGAGGCTCTCGCATACTCAATCGGCAATGTTATCAAACTGCCCACGCCAATGGTATCACCGCTACAAACAAGGCTTGCGTGGTGAATCCCCTCCAATCCTAGCAATGGGGCGGGCAGTCGAAGAAGCCATTTGTAGAACTTTGAGAGAGTCTCCTGTTCTTGTTCCCATTGATGCTCAATCAGAATGGCTTGATAGCCCACTCGAAGAAACAATCCCTCAATGGGCTGGTGGGGCGTTACAGCCAGTCAATAGACCAAGCCGTTCACAACAAGGTTGGCCCTCTCCAAAAGTAAAAACTTCTCCTAAATCAACTTGGCCAATGTCAAGAGAGGAAATGAAAAGGTGGGCATCATACCGCCTTGAAGTTCATTTTGCTCGTTGTTGGGAGGTCGCAGGGAAAGAATGGAATGAAGATTCAAACAGAGTGGGAGACTGGGATGAATTTACTGCAAAAGATGGACCTAGGGCCCAACAGATGGCATTAGATGCTATCGAATTACATTTGAATGAAGTCCAACAATGCATTGAAGATTTAGATTCAGAGGCATTAGCAACTTGGAGAAGCGGTCAATCAAGGCCTCAATGGCCAGCCCCTGATGGGTTTCCATACCAATGGGATAATCCTCATCCTTGTGCCAAAGAAGGCGGAAAGATCTCTTGGTTAGAAGCCTGGGAAATAGCTAGACCTTGGTTTGTCGACCCTGATGCAGATAGTTTTTCTCTCACATGTATTCACAAGGATTTCTGGTTTCAAGGAGAATATGATCTCGTTTATCGTTGGACAGGCAAGGTCCACATCGTCGATATCAAAGCAAGTATTGGAGCAACTGACCGTTCTGGTGACTATATCAGACAAATGCGCACTTATGCTTGGCTTTGGTGGGATATGCACGATGGTCAATTACCATCCAAACTAGAAATCTGGTACCTTGGAGCGGTATCAAAAAAACCGGTTCCAGTACCAAATGAAAAGCAGATGAAAGCAATAGGTAAGGAATTGCATACTTGCTGGATTGAAGCCCAAGATGATGATGTAATAAAGGAAGATTTCCAGATGAATCCTGCGCCTTATCGACAATTCGCAGCCGGCGGATTACCTGACGGAGAAGACCTTTCGGGACTAACTCGATGTACCCATTGTGACTTCGTTAATATTTGCCCCAAATCAGGCCCAATTAACCTACCTTCACTAGAAGATAGGGGATTCGTATCCATCGGAGATATTGACCCATACCTGACGGCTTGGGGTCAAGTATACAGGTTAACCGTGGAATTACAATTCCCCTTCACTGCAGATGTCAGGAAGCGAGAATTTACCCTACACATGGAAGATGGACAGGTCAATTGTGTTCTCGACGATGATATCGAATTGCCAGAATGGGAGGAAGGCATGGCCATTCGTATCTTTGGAGCAACACCTGCTATTGTCAAGAAGGGTACAAAATGGTGGAAGCGCTTGAAAATTGGCCGAGATGCGAGCATAGTTCTTGCTGAAGAACGCAGAGATGGCGATTGTCTAATGGCGCAAGTTGAAGCGATGGAAGTTTCAGTCAAAGCATTGGCCTTTTCCTTTGATCATCGTAACACTACTCGCAGTGATGGTAGTGAATCCAAAAAGTGGAGTGCTCGTTTAGTAGATGATACAGGAGTGATTCCGGTTGAGGCTTGGGATGGAAAAATACTTTCGATGCTTTTGGATGGTGAACCAGTGCGTGGTAATGTAGTCCAAGCGGTTGATTTCAGTGTGGTTGGAAATGCGGCGGGTAAACCGGTGCTGAGAGCTAAGCAGAATCGTTCTGGGTCATCGCGCTTGAAAATAGTTTGATATTATTTGGCGCCGGTTGAGCAATTCTTTGCAAAACCTAGCCAACTTTGCTTTCTTTGAAAGCAATGTAGGCGCCGAGAGAGAGATTTGAACTCTCGCGTCCAAGGGACAGTGGATTTCGAATCCACCGCGATACCAGGCTATGCGATCTCGGCTGCTGATGGCGGGCTGATGCGCGCTGGTCATAAGCGTGGTGCCACGGCATCGATACATGCAGATTGGAATCCTCAACGGTGGTGTGAGGACAGAATTGGAATTAGACGGCCCTTGCTCGGTTGAATCTATAATTCAGAAAATGGGTATTCTACCCTCAACAGTTTTAGCAATCCATGAGGATTCAGTAGTTCCACATAATGCAATTGTAAATGAAGACATTGAATTGGAATTGATTATCGTTTCTTCTGGCGGCTAATTGGACTGCTCTTGTGAATAGGTGAATCAACAAAATCAGTATTTCATCTTCCCTGTTGAACCCCTAAGCGCTCTGAGACAACCATGTTTTCTTCTGGTGTACCCATGAAAATGATGATTTCACCGGCAGACATTTTCTTTTTAGTTGAAGGATTACCCCTTACTTCCCACCCTTCTCCTGCTATTTTTTTGGGATTTTTCTTTGCGGTTGCAATGAGAAGTGCACCATCGTTGGTAATCATTTCTTTGCGGATTTCTGAAACAGTCATGTTTTCTGCCGATGAACCCTTGGAGACAGTGAATTGTTGGATATCGCAATCAGATAATCCAGAAGTCATCGTATCGACGAGGTGGGCTACTTCTGGCTCGAAGGCTGCAGATGCAACTAGGCGTCCGCCGATTTCGAATGGGGATGCAACATATGTTACTCCTGATGCAGAAAATGTTGTGCGGAGTTCTGGTCTTTGTACATAGACGATTATTCTCAATTCGGGATTGTGTAACCTAACATTAAGTGAAGAAATGAGGTTTGTTGTATCTTCAGGTGTTGCGATGATTAGAGTATGCGCCTCAAGGTGATTTACTCTTTTAAGGGCTGGTAATCCCGTGGGGTCTCCGACGGTGATGAATAATTGTCTGTCGTCACCACATAATTCCTTGATAAGTGATATTTCATTTTGGTCTTCACATATCACTGCAACTTGTCTTCCAGCAGCAAGTAGTTCGGGTATCGCTACCTTCGAAATACTGCTCCATCCGCATACTATTACATGGTTTTTCAAATTTGTTCCTGTCATTCCTAGCCACCTCAATCTATTGTAATCCATAACTGCTGATTGTATTCCCGAGAGGACGATGGCTATGAATACCATCGTCGTCATAATGAAGGCTCCCGCAGTTAATCTGCCTCCAAGGGAAACGGGGTAGTGGTCACCATATCCTATGGTGCCAAGGGTGACGGTTGACCACCAAAGTGCATCATCCAGTCTCAGAATATTTGGTTCTCGAGGGCAATCCTCACAGCCTTCAATCACAGTTCCAGTTCGGGTAGCTCCCGCTTTTTCGAACTCTTCGTTAAATTCACGAGCCTGAGAGGTTTCAAAACCATATACTGTAAGTGAAGTTGCTAGATAAAGGAAGAAGACGACAACTACAGGTGTGGCGATTTTAAGAAGGACGATTTGACGAATCCTCGCCGACTCACCTTTCGAGACCATCATGTCACCGACAAGCCTCTCCTACATGTGCTTTGAGCCGGCGCACCTTAGGAGTACAACATAGGAGCATTGTCTTCTTCTGCTAATTCAGAAAGTTCTCCTGCTACTCCCTTTTCATCGAGCATTGCCATATGAATGGCCATTCGGTCCATTGTTGTAAATGGAATTTCCACTTTCAAATTGAACCATGAAACTAGAGAAGCAAGGAGGCGTTGGGCTGCAATTGGATCGACACTAGAGCCGAGAGTTGTTGATATAGCACAGGTTGAGGACATCCCAATGACTGGGCCTAATGAGGATAATAGTCCGACTAAGCCAATGACTCCACCATTTGGTTGGTCTCTTCTAACGTCGGCTGAAGATTGTTCCAATTCAAGTCTTGTTTCTATATCAGAGCAGACCAAGAATACATCTTCTTCTCCTACTGTAGCAGCCATTCCTGCTAGAGTGATTACATGCTGACAGGAAGATTGTTTTGCAAGTTTCAAGATTTCCAATGCGCACTCATGTTGCCCACTTGGGGTGACTGGTTGGCCATTTGCGGTTACCAGAATTAATTCCCCATTGTGGTGAAAGGAGATATGTGGGGGGGAAAGTAATCCTTGACTGTCCAGACTTGCTTGAGGTGGCATATCTGGATGGATTAGGCGAAGCACTTCTTCGGCTTCACATGATTCTGTTAAACTGTCGATTATCAATTTGCCGACATTGCCAACCCCAGGTAATGCTACCAACATTATTCTATGCTCAGGCAGGCTTTGGTGTCCGCTTAGCCATTGCTGGAGAAGTGCCATAACCACGATGCTCTGCCGATAGTGGATAATGATTCGCATCAACATCACCATGCTGAGCATGGATTAGGGGGTGTCATTCTTCTTCCAAAGAAGATTCTTGAATTGGTTGAGGTAGTGTTTCGACCCATTCCTTGGATTCAACAGAATGCCTTTGTCTCCTGCGCGAGGCTTGGTGATCATCGGGGGACCACTTCAATGGCGCAGCAGCCTGTGCTGGCTGTCCACATTTTATGCAGGTGGTTGACAAACCATGCGCTCCACAAATTGTACAGGATTGAAGTTTTTGACGAACCATTTAATCAGCCCCGTATTACACTGGCAACTCCGCCAGCTTCTTCAACTACAGTAATTGCATCTTCGCAGAGTGATTCCCAAGCGGCTTCTCCACTTTTGTAATCTGGAGATTTCAATTCAATACGATATTGGGGGGCACCATCATAATGGCAGGTGATGGAAATTTCACTCTCTTCGTCGCTATAGGCCTCGGCCACCTCTAAGGCTTTGCGAATTACTTCAATACCTTCTGCAGTATGGCATTCCAGTAGGAAAGTACCTTTGATATGGACAAAAGGAGGAATAATATTCTCAATTGCCAATTCTATGAATTGTACGCACCAATCCTCTTCAAATCCGGAAGCAGAAAGGGCCTCACTATTGATTGCACTTTCTTCAAAAGCAGAATAGAGTGTGCCAAACTCTTCGATTAATTCACCGGCATATTCCTCGGTTTTCTCGTGGTCCCAATCTACCTTTTCTGCCAAAACTTTCAGCAACTGGTTAGCCCTTTGTTCATTTTTCCAGGCTTGAATGGTGTCTCTTCTTCTTTCTTCAGATACACTCTTCAGAGATAATTCCACACTGCGTCCATCTTTTCTGGTGCGCAATACTTTGCAAACTAAGCGCTGACCATCACGTACGAAGCCACGGATATTCTTGACCCAGCCACTGGCGATTTCACCAATAAAGATGAAGCCTTCAAGATTATTATATGTGTCTAATTTTGTGTAAGCACCATTTTGCTTAACATCTGAAACAGTACAGACAACAAGTTCCCCTTCACTTGGGAATTCTAGTTCTGCCATTCTGAAGCCTCCGTTCACTGGAGGGCTTCAACAACAGTGCATCCAACCAGATTGGCATTTCCACCAGCCGGTTGGGCTAGGGTTGCGCCGCACACACCACAGGAGATGGAAGTTGTGGCACGCTTGAAAATGATAGTTTCGTTTCCGCAATCGCGGCATGATACTTTGATGAATCCACTTGTCATATAATACACCTCACTTGTCGATAAGTTCGAATTTCTTTGCACGCTGACAAGGAGCATAATGAGCCTTGCCGGTTTCTGTACAACGGAATAGAATGTTTACTCTCTTGGTTGGCTTTTCACGGCCTTCAGGCTTTGGGCGAGGGAAACCACGGTATCCAGCGGTAACTCTGCGGAATCTGCGTTGACCCCACTTCAATTCACTGGCACGCTTTTTCTTGACGCGCTCTACTGTATGCATGGTATGGCGGCCCGCTGAAGGGCTGTATCGCTTGACCTGTCGGGGCATTTTGACCATTTAGAACACCTTGAGCGAGCGTGCCACAAGGGTTCGGTATATATTGGTGCCGCAAAGAGTGCGCCTATCAAATCGTGATACTGCAAGGCAATACATGGAGAATACTTATTCATTATCTACAACGGCACAGGTCTTGATGGAAGAGTTCCTTCAGGCTGCCCTATTGTTTTGGCTACCCTTAATTTGTCTACCATTTGGCACAGTCGTGGCTCTTTCAAGAAAAGAAGGTAGGCGCCCAGTCATCGCTTGGTCAGTAGTTTTTCTGGCTTTCATAATGATTATATTTTCTTGGTTAACTGTGCCTGCTTCAGATTCTTCAGCCGGTGGCCACCTACTTCTTTCGATCATTGGCCCAACAATTTTGATGGGGTTAGGTTGCTTCATGATTATCTTCACCGGAAATATTCCCGTACGCCGCCTTGCTGAACCGGCAAGGCCGGTTGGTCTGATGTCCTTAGCCCTCGGAGTTCTTTGGTTGCTGATGATGCATCTCAGCAGCCCACCCATATGGAGGCATCAAGTCAACCCATATTGGTTAGTTTGGTGGCCAACATTCTTGTTTTCTGTTATCCTAGTCACATCCTTTGTCATTGGTGCACTATTGATGGTCGGCGAAAACCGCAGAAAAGAGGCATCATTGATGACAGTTTTTGGTTTTTTGTTCTTGGGATTACTACTTACTGTGATTAGCCTGGATGGAACCTTGACTACGGCAGAGGAGATGAGATCTCATCTTTGGTTGGTATCTGCAGATATTCTTGGTACAGTACTTGGAATCCTCATAGCGGTGGTTATCGTTGCTGGCGTGGTAACAAAATATGAGAAGTCTCTTCCAGAACCTAATACTGTTTCAGAATTGACTGCTGAAGAGAAAGAGTTGCTTCTGATGCACCTTGGAAATAATTTGGGAGGTGGCAATAAATGACTCCATTAACCTCCAACAGGAGATGGCCATTGTTGGTTTTCCCAATGCTTGGTTGCCTTTTGATTCTAATGTTAGTATTATTTTTGTTCGGACTCGGAGATGTTTCTGAGAGTTTCAAGAGATTCACTAATGCATTATTGACCAGCTTTTCTGTTTCAGCTGCGGTGCTGGCGATTGCTATGTGGTCATATGCTGATTCGAGGGAACGCCCGATGGCTCCACTTTTTGCAATTAGCTTGATGGCTATAGTTGGAGGAGTTCTCACTTTCTCTGGCTTGAGTTTTACCGGTGATTTGATGCTTGAAGCAAATGGCACGCCAATGGCCCAAATCCTCTACAATATTGTTCAACTGCTAGTAATAGTAAGTGCAATTGCTATCGCCGGCGGCTTAGTTCTTGGAACAGCATTTTCTCTCATCACAGCACGTAAACCTGAGCCCCTGTTTGACGAAGAGGAATGATTTTGAGGAGGGTTAATTGAGTGCTTACTAATAGTTCAATTGATATATGCGTGGTCGGACGCCCCCTCGTCCACTAGGTGTTCATTATGAGTAAGGGTACTCCATCCATGGGAAAGCGTCAGAAGACGACTCACATCCGTTGCCGCCGTTGCGGCCGCAGTGCTTACCACAAGCAAAAGTCTGTTTGTGCCTCTTGTGGCTATGGTGCAACCGCCAAAATACGCAAGTATTCTTGGGCTAAGAAAACTCACAGGCCCAAGGCTTGATTTCAACATTTTTTGTTGAACTAGTTCAAGAGTTGTAGGCGTAAAAATCACCGTTTGACCTTTGTTCGCGGTCTTTTCTAGAGTCTGGCTTGTTTATTCTTGGGCGTTTTGAATCATGATCACGGCGGAATGTCACATTGACTTCTTTCAAAAACCGGTTCATTCCAGCACGTAATTCGAATGGTCCTTCGACATTCCCCCATTTCCCTCCATCTCCCTCGAAGACTAACAATGAGTCACTCACGATATCGATGAAGTAGACATCGTGATCGATAACAAATGCCGACTTTTCGTTGGCTTCCATGGTTCTGCGAATGGCTTTGGCTGTTTCCATACGAGCATTGGCATCTAAGTGGGCGCTTGGCTCATCCAGCAGATACAGGTCTGCATCTCTGCCCAAACAAATGACAATACTTACAGCTTGCAATTCCCCTCCACTCAATTTATTGGCTCTCTTTTCGAGTAATTGATCAACACCTAAGGCCCGAACTACGTTAACTCTGAATTCTCCAGAATGCCATCTTGGCCCGAGTTCCGCATCTAGCCATTCCCTGACTTTCAGGTCATGCTCTGCCTTGACGTGTTGTGGTTTATAGGAAATCTTCGCATCAGCAGTCACCCAACCTGCATCATACCCCATTTCACCTGCAATCAATTTGGCCATCGTTGTTTTTCCGGTACCGTTCGCCCCTACTACACCAACAACTTCAGAGCGGTGGATTTTTCCTTCTCCGCTGGTTAATTTGAAATCACCTAGGTTCTTTTCTAAATCACCCCATGAAAGGATGGGTGTTCCTCTTTCTGAAGTTCTTTCAACATGAGTTTGGAAAATGATTGGTTTGTCTCTAATGCGGATATTCTGCTCGGGTAAGAATCCATCGAGATAGACATTAATTGCAGTCCTTGTTGAGCGGGCAGGAGTAAATATTCCATATGCGCCTTTCTCGCCATATACAATGTGAATCAAATCACATAATACATCGAGAATTGCCAAATCGTGCTCAATTACGATAACTCTTCGGGTTTCTGCTAATTCCTGTATTAGGCCAACGATTCTCATTCTTTCATGAATATCTAGGTAAGATGATGGCTCATCGAAGAAATAGACGTCAGCTTCGCGCAATACTGTTGCGCATATTGCCACCCTTTGTAATTCACCACCAGAAAGTTGAGTTAATTTTCTATTGAGTAAATGGTCAATTCCCAATTTCACCGTCATCTCTTCAAGGAGTTCTCTTTCATTCACACCTCTCAATAGGTCTCCGACCTCGCCTTCTACCATGTTGGGTAATTTATCGACATACTGGGGCTTTACTGCAACCACTGCGCCTGCTTCTGAAATCATAGTGAGGAAATCACGTAATTCACCCCTTGGAAGACTTTCGATGACCTCTTCCCAATAACAATCATCTGAATCCCATTCACCCAGATTTGGAATAATTTGTCCAGAGAGAATATTTATTGCGGTCGATTTACCCATTCCATTTGGTCCAAGAATTCCTACAACCTGGTCTTTTGAGGGAGTTGGAAGGCGAAATAACCTAAATCCATTCTGTCCATATCTGTGAATTCTGTCTTCTTTTAATTCACTTGGTAATTGTGTGATGATGAGAGCATCGTGAGGGCATTTATTGACACAAATTCCACATCCTATACACAACGACTCCGAAATGTGTGGTTTGCCAGTTTTATCATCTAAAATGATACACTCAACACCGTTTCTAACAGGCGGGCAAAATGCATGACATTCATCCATGCACTTCTTTGGCTGGCAATTGTCTACCTTCAGAACTGCAACGCGCATGCTCAACACCCCTACTCAGACAACCATCTCGCAAGCATCACCATTCATCAATCCGTCGCCTGAGGTGGTTTCTCAATAACCGCTTGACCAGCTTTACTATCGAGCAGTACTCTTGCTTCTCCGTCTAATGAAATATGTCTTAACGGACCTTCTTCAAAATCAGCATCGTGCGAATCTAACCACTGCCAATCTACATCCTCATCAGCACTTGTGATTGTTAAATATCCCACATTGAAGGAAACAATATTTTGGAAGAAATGTGTGCCTTGACTTGGTTCAACATGAATGTCGTCCATCGCCGCCTCAACAATTGCTTTGGCGCCGCTAATTTGACTCCATGAAACAGGAATTCCAAGACTTGGATCAGAAGAACCCCACCTGCCTGGACCGATTAGAATATACGGGCGATTCTGCTGGGATAACTTAGCATTAATCCGCTCTATAGGTATAGTAAGGTCTAGAGTTTTCAACCGATTTAGTCTTTGAGGATGGATGTATACAATGTCTTTGATACTATCAATAACTCCGGTTCCAAGCGATAGAGTACTCCGGCAAATCAGATTTTCACTCTTTAGGTGTGCCATCTCCACTTCATAT
>Ga0302134_10000457_pt1 | contig 17528 bp, 11 predicted proteins | sample CB9_SCM_MG_FD_203123 | JGI IMG/M metagenome (GOLD analysis project Ga0302134, IMG submission 203123) | Marine microbial communities from Western Arctic Ocean, Canada - CB9_SCM | ecosystem: Environmental > Aquatic > Marine > Oceanic | place: Canada: Western Arctic Ocean | collected 2017-09-19
TTGGTGCCCGGCTTCAGCTTGATTCAGCTTGCCTGCTGCAAGGAATCCCAATTGGACAGCTTCATAGCCATCACGAGCATCCGTCTTCACCTGAGTGACGACACAAGGCCCGACCTCGACTGCCGTAACTGACTCTGCAGTTCCGTCATCGTGGTAGTAGGTTGTCATTCCGATCTTGCGACCGAGAAGTCCAGCGATAGTCATTTTCGTTTACTTGCTTACCGTGTTTACTATTTGGCTCTAGAGCTTGATAGCGATATCGACGCCGGCGGGGACGTTGAGTCGTGTGAGTGAATCGATTGTCTTCGAGCTAGGCTCGAGGATGTCGATAAGACGTTTGTGAACACGTAACTCAAAGTACTCTCGGGAGTCTTTGTGAACGTGAGGCCCTCGAATAACTGTGAATCGGCGCTTTGCTGTAGGCAAAGGAACCGGTCCGGCAGTCTGTGCACCCGTACGCTCGGCAGTTTCCATAATCTGCTGAGCTGAGATGTCCAATACTCGGTGGTCGAACGCTTTTAGGACGATTCGAATTTTCTGTCCTGGCATTCTTAGCTTCCTGTCACTTTCTCTGCAACGTTCTTAGGCACAGCCGAGTAGTGGTCCAGCTCCATTGCGAAGCTGGCACGACCGGTAGTGATTGAACGAACGTGCGTGGCGTACTGGAAAGTTTCCGCAAGCGGTATAAACGCAGAAATAACCTGCGCTGCTCCACGGGTTTCCATGTTCTGAACCTGAGAACGCCTGGAGTTCAAGTCTCCAAGTACATCACCAAGGTATTCAGAAGGAGTAACAACTTCAATCTTCATGATTGGCTCGAGAAGAGCAGGTTTGCCCTTGTTCATAGCAGCCTTGAATGCCATAGAGGCAGCCACTTTGAAAGCCATTTCTGAAGAGTCAACATCGTGGTGCGATCCATCCACAAGTACAGCCTTCATGTCAACAACCGGATAACCGGCGATGACACCAGAGCGGGCAGCCTCTCGGAAGCCTTGCTCAATCGGGCGGAAGTACTCACGCGGAAGAGTCGAACCAGTGATTTCAGATTCAAACAACAGACCTGCGCCCGGCTCAACCGGCTCTAATCGCAATGTGCTGTCCGTGACCACCAGTCTGCTTGACCAATTTACCCTGAGCAGTTGCGGCTCGAGTTACGGTCTCTCGGTAGGCTACTCGAGGAGCACCAACCGTAGCATCAACATTGAACTCTCGTCGCATTCGCTCAACGATAACGTCGAGGTGGAGTTCACCCATTCCAGCAAGAATGACCTGGCCACTCTCTTCGTCAGTTGCGACGACGAGTGTTGGGTCTTCATCAGCGAGTCGAACCAATGCGGCCGACATCTTTTCCTGGTCGGTTCGAGTCTTAGGCTCTACCGCAACAGAAAGAACTGGGTCTGGGAACGAAATCTTTTCAAGAGAAATCTGATCGCTCTGTGGGCACAGTGTGTGACCAGTGATCGTGTCCTTAAGACCGATCGCAGCAACGATTTCACCTGGGCCTGCAAACTTCTTCTCTTCTCGAGAGTCGGCATGCATGACCATGAGTCGACCAATTCGTTCCTTAGAACGAGTGGTCGAGTTGTAAATGTTTACGCCGGATTCGAGAATCCCTGAGTAGACACGAAGGTAAACCAACCGGCCAACGTGCGGGTCGGTTACGACCTTGAACGCCAGGGCCGACATTGGCTCGTCGACAGAAGGTTGCCGAACCAACTTGATGGACTCATCAGAAGGGTCTTCACCCTTGATTGCCTCAACATCAAGCGGAGATGGAAGATAGTCAACAACAGCGTCGAGCAGTGGATGAACACCACGATGCTTAAGTGCTGAACCTACACATACAGGGAAGATCTTGAGATCGATGGTTGCCTTACGAAGAGCAGCCTTGAGTTCATCTGTGGTAATTTCCTCTTCTTCGAGGAACTTCTCCATCAAATCATCGTCAGTCTCAGCGACCTTTTCGATGAGGTGCTGGCGTGCTGCTTCAGCGGCTTCTACGTACTCATCAGGAATATCAATGAGCGTGTGCTCAACGGCTTCCGCTTCTTCGTAGTAGTAAGCCTTCTGACCAACGAGGTCGATCAGACCAACGAATTCAGATTCAGCACCCATAGGCATCTGAATCGGAACAGCGTTTGCACCGAGCCGTTCGTGGACAGTCTTTACTGCGTAATCGAAATCTGCTCCAAGCCGATCCATCTTGTTGACGAAGACCATGCGAGGAACTTTGTATGTGTCGGCTTGGCGCCACACTGTCTCAGATTGAGGCTGTACACCCGAAACGGATTCGAGTACTACCACACCACCGTCGAGCACACGTAAGGAACGTTCAACTTCAGCAGTGAAGTCGACGTGACCTGGTGTGTCAATAATGTTGACCAGATGGCCATCCCATTGAGCGTTGGTAGCGGCTGAACCGATTGTGATTCCACGTTCGCGTTCAAGCGACATGAAGTCCATAACGGTCGTGCCTTCATCGATGTTACCGATCTTGTAAGTCTCACCTGTGAAGAAGAGCACTCGCTCTGTCACCGTGGTCTTACCAGCGTCGATGTGGGCAATGAAGCCTATGTTTCGAACCTTATTAAGGTCGATTTTCTTTGCAGAAGTAGTTGTCATCTCTAAGTTGCCATTCGTTCCGTCCCCGTGAGAGTTTCATCGGAGCGGTTTTGCGGCGGAATTAAGTTATGCCTGTTCCTACCAGCGGTAGTGAACGAAAGCTCTGTTGGCCTCAGCCATTCTGTGTAGATCTTCACGCTTCCGAACGGCAGTTCCGCCGCCTCTAGAAGCTTCGAGTAGTTCCGAGTACAAGCAGTCGGCAATAGGCTTACCCGAACGTTCACGCGCAGCTGTGATCAGCCAACGCTGTGCAAGTGCACCCCGGCGTTCAGGTCGCACTTCAACCGGCACCTGGTAAGTTGCTCCACCAACACGGCGGGGCTTTACTTCCAAGGCAGGCATTGAGTTGCGAACTGCCTGCTCGAACACTTCCAGGCCAGGCCTGTCAGTTTCTTTTGCGAGCATTTCGAGGGCTTGGTACATAGCCTTCTGCGCAACCGACTTCTTGCCGCCAATCATTAGACGGTTGATGAATCGAGTGAGTTCCACACTCCCGTAAAGGGGGTCCGGAGCTATTTGCCTGCGCTGAGCGCGGCGCCTGCGTGCCATGTTGTTACCTTCGTTCGCTGTCTGTTCAAATAATGTCGCTGACAAAATAAGCCGCCTACCCTGTTTCCAGACAGGCGGTCGTTTTTGACAGTGACTTTTAGTTACTAGCTCTTTGTCGTGCCGTACTTACTACGACCGCGTTTTCGACCTTCAACACCAGATGTGTCGAGCGACCCACGAACAATGTGGTATCGCACACCTGGAAGGTCTGGAACCTTGCCGCCTCTTATAAGGACAACCGAGTGTTCCTGCAAGTTGTGACCTTCGCCTGGAATGTAAGCAGTTACTTCCATACCGTTGCTCAACCGAACTCGAGCTACCTTACGAAGAGCCGAGTTAGGCTTCTTCGGGGTTACAGTTCGAACCTGAAGGCAAACGCCGCGTTTCTGCGGACTTCCCTTTTTCAGCTCTACCTGCTGACTCGAGAATGAGTTAAATGCAACTCGAAGCGCAGGAGTCTTAGGCTTTCGCCTCTTCTGCTTTCGAGCGTTACGCACCAGTTGGTTAATCGTAGGCAAATTGAGTTCCAGAAAAATGGTCACAAGAAGGTGAGTCCGACCGATATTGATCAGACCACGAAGAGTAAGTATACGAACGAGCACCTTGGCAAGTCAACGAGAATATTAGATCTTTTACGAATTTCGACGAAGTGGCGCGCCATTCATATTCAAAGGTTGTGAAATTCACCACAAACTAATACCCTAGTTTACTTCGTCGACACACGCTGTCCCTTACATAAATGCAAATGACACGCGCGTGCGCACACGTTAAGCAACGCAAAGCCCGCTATTTGAGTATGGGCATGCTAATGAATCCGGGTGACACTAAGTGAGTTCCATAGCCCTTCTGGGGTTTGCTAATGCTGAATCTGAACGCCTTGCGGCAGGACTCGGCGCGCTCGATTCGTCACTGAAGTTAGTGAAATTCACCTCCGAAACCAGCAAAGAAGAGCTGGCATCGAACGTTGAAGGTGCACTTATTTGGGGTTCTGGTACCGGATTAGCCGGTCCTTCAGGCATTGCTCATGCAGCTGCCGACGCCGGCGTGCCGGTTGTTGTGGTGCTACCAACGGTTTCTCTGCAAGGCATTGAAGCGGCTAGACAAGAGATCGAAGTGTGCTTTCTGCCCTGTACTGCGGAAGAAGTCGGGGTTCGACTGGGTTTGGCTATGGCGCGAAACACGCCAGAGGAAACGCAGAACAATATTGTTCACGGTGAATTGGTAATCGATCTTGATCGATACGAGGTCACGCTACGTGGACGTAAAGTCGACCTTGCCTATAAGGAATACGAACTTCTGAAATATCTGGCTTCAAATCCGGGTCGAGTCTTCAGCCGTGAATCCTTGTTACGCAGTGTTTGGGAATATGACTACTTCGGCGGAACCCGAACAGTCGACGTCCATATAAGGCGGCTCCGTAGCAAAATCGACGACGTATCTAACAACTTCATCGAAACCCAGTGGAATGTTGGTTATCGGTTCCGATCACCGGGAGGATCTGCTTAGCCGATCACATTTATTTGCCACTAAACTGGCAAATGTTTCAAATTGAAACAAATCGTTAACAGGTAGCGCGTGTAATGCGCGCACACGAGAGCAATATTAGTAGTCCGCTATTTCAAATAGATCAATCAACCTTGCCGCCTAGTACGGCGAGAGTTAATTGACAAGTAAAGAACATTTTTCAATACTCAACCTTCGGTCAATTTAGAACCACCACCCTCAGAGGCGAATAAAACAACCTCTGGCAACACGATTAGTACATGACACAGACACCCGACAATACACGTCAGAAGCTCGATGAAGAGGCGATCAAATACGTCTTGATGTCGGCGCGCGAACATGACGTTAAGTTCATTCGTTTGTGGTTCACCGATATTTTGGGCACTCTCAAAGGCTTCGCAATCACCGACGATGAGCTTGAAGGCGTACTTCGAAATGGCGCCAGCTTCGACGGTGCATCGATCGAAGGTCTTACTCGTGCCGATGAGTCAGACATGATCGCAATGCCCGACCCATCTACGTTCCAAGTCCTACCGTGGCGCCCAAGCAAAGACGCCGTCGCAAGAATGTTCTGCGATATCGAAACTCCTACCGGTGAACCGTCCGCAGCAGATGGTCGCCAGGTACTTCGACGTAACTTAGTGCGTGCCTCTGAAATGGGATTCAATTTCTACGTTGCGCCAGAAATCGAGTACTACTACGACATGGGCGAAGCTGAAGAGGCTGCTCGCACACATCGCAGTAGTTACTTCGATCAGACATCTGTAGATGGCTCTGGTGCCGACCTACGCCGAGAAACCGTACTTACCCTCGAAAAGATGGGGATTCCGGTTAAACACAGCCACCACGAAGTTGGTGAAGGTCAGCATGAAATCGATCTTCGCCACACAAACGCTCTCACGATGGCCGATTCGATAATCACCTTCAAGGTTATTGCTAAGGAACTAGCAGCTCCTCAAGGTGCTTACGCCACGTTCATGCCCCGACCGTTTGGCGACCGCCACGGTTCAGGAATGCACACCCACATGTCGCTTTTCAAAGGCGACGAAAATGCGTTCTTCGATGATGCAGATGAGAAAAACCTGTCCGAAACAGGCAAGCACTTCATCGCTGGACTCATGCGCCATGCCGCTGAAATCTGTGTTGTGACAAACCAGTGGATCAACTCGTACAAGCGATTGCTTCCGGGTCTAGAAGCTCCGATTTTTGCTTCGTGGTCAACAGGAAACTTCGGCGACTTGATCCGAGTTCCAACCTATCGACCAGGCCGCGAAGAAAGCGTCCGAATCGAATATCGCGCACCCGATGCAGCCGCGAACCCTTATTTACTATTCTCGGTTCTGCTTGCTGCAGGCCTTGATGGCATCGAAAACAAATTGCCGCTCCCACAGCCGCTCGAAGACGATGTATTCCGAATGTCGGATGCAGAGTTGAGCGCTCACGGAGTGGCACGCCTGCCCCGAACACTTGACGAAGCAATTCGCCTTGCGGAAAACAGTGAGCTATTAGAAAAAGCTCTCGGTACAACCGTGATGTCGAATTTCCTCGCAAATAAACGGCTGGAGTGGCAGGAGTTCAGCAACACGGTGACCGATTACGAGTTAGCAAGATACCGACACCTGTAAATCATCTGATTAAATAAATCACGATATTTGCAGGCTAAAGGCCTGATCTTGGTACTAGGAGAGACATGACCGAAGTCCGTAATAATTTTGAATCGAACCTGAACGGATCCCAAGCGGATGGATCGGACGCAAATTTTGCGATTCCCGATTTCACCGACATTGCGGAACGCGGGTTGTACGTTCCAGAACTGGAACGTGATGCTTGTGGTGTCGGCATGGTTGCCAACATTACCGGCGAACGATCGCACGAGATCGTCGACCAAGCACTAGAAGTGCTGGTCAACCTCGATCACCGTGGTGCTGCGGGTGCCGACCCGCTAACCGGTGACGGCGCCGGTATTACGATTCAGATACCTGATGCATTCATGCGCAAAGTTGCCAGTGAAGTCGGTATCGAACTTCCTGCTGAACGTCGTTACGGCGTAGCAATGACGTTCCTCCCGGTTGACGACAAGCTCAACGCTGCAGCTCGTGCCCAACTGGAATCAGCAGCTACCGAAAACGGGTTGAAGGTTCTTGGATGGCGTGACGTACCGGTAGATCCGAACTCGGCTGGTGTCACTGCGCAATCGATCATGCCTAAGTTCGCTCAACTATTTGTCGAGGCACCAGACGGTGTCGAAGAAGACAACCTAGAGCGACTGATGTATTTGGCGCGAAAATCTACCGAAAAGAATTTCGTAAACGGCGAGTCTGACCCTGAAATTAAAAAAGCTCTCCTTCGAGAGTTTTATGTTTGCTCATGGTCAGCCCGAACTCTCATCTACAAGGGCATGTTGCTAACACACCAGCTCGGTGAGTTCTACCTCGATCTTAAAGACGAAAGCATGGTTAGTGCTTTCGGACTGGTTCACTCTCGCTTCTCAACCAACACGCTTGGTTCTTGGAAGCTTGCTCACCCGTACCGCATGCTGGCTCACAATGGTGAGATCAACACGGTTCGCGGTAACCGTAACTGGATGCAGGCTCGTGAGAAGTCGATAGATTCTCCGTTCTTCGGCGACAAGATCGACCAACTCACGCCTATCTGTGAAGCCGATGATGCTTCCGATACTGCGTCACTCGACAACGTGTTCGAACTGCTCCGCATGACTGGTCGCTCGGTGGAACACACCGCAGCGATGATGATGCCGGCAGCTTGGAACGGTCACGAGTCGATGCCGCAGAACGTAAAGGATTTCTACGAGTACCACGGCAACCTAATGGAGCCGTGGGACGGACCTGCGATGATCGTATTCACCGATGGTGATGCGGTTGGTGCGGTGCTCGATCGTAACGGATTACGTCCGTTCCGATACTGGGTTACCAAGGACAACTTGCTTGTAATGGCTTCAGAGGCCGGTGTTCTAAACATCGATCCTGAACGTATCAAGTACCGTTCGCGTCTTGAGCCAGGCAGCATGTTCCTCATCGACTTTGAAGAACAGCGAATTGTTGAGCCAGACGAAGTTATACAACGAATTGCTTCCGAGAATCCTTATGGCGAGTGGCTAGAAGAAAATCGCTCGACCATCGATTCGCTACCCGACGCTCCTAGCGTTCCGGAAGCCGATATCGATACTCTCGTAGATCGCCAGATGGCATTCGGCTATTCCCGCGAAGATCTGCACATGCTCATTCGCCCAATGTCTATTACCGGACACCAGCCTCAAGGCTCGATGGGTAATGACGCACCGCTTGCAGTTCTTTCCGACAAGCCGCAGAACTTGTTCTCGTACTTCAAGCAGGCGTTCGCTCAGGTTTCGAACCCACCGCTCGATGCGATTCGCGAAAAGCTAATTACGCAGCGAGCTGTTCCAGCTGGCCGACGTCCGAACATTTTCGAAACTACTTCTGTTCACTGCCAAACACTTCGTATTGACCACCCAGTTCTGCGTAATTCAGAACTGGCAAAGATCAAGGCTTCCACCGTTGCAGGTGTGAAGGCGAAGACGATCTCGACTCTGTTCCCAGTTTCCGGTGGATCCGAAGCTCTTGATGAAGCGCTCGGCCGTATCCGCAATCAAGCCAGCCAGGCTATTGAAAACGGCTACACACTTCTCATACTGTCCGACCGTGGTGTCGACAGCGAGAACGCCTTCATTCCATCTCTGCTTGCAACAAGTGCTGTTCATCATCACCTGATCAAGGAACGAAACCGCGCTCAGGCCGACATCATTGTCGAATCTGGCGAGCCACGTGAAGTGCATCACTTTGCAACGCTGTTCGGTTACGGTGCATCTGCGATCAACCCGTACTTGGCTCTCGAAACTATCGCCGGTCTGCGCATGCGCCCGACTGCCGAAGAAAAGATTCCTAGCCAAAACACCGCTGAAGAAAACTTCCGAGAAGCTATCGAAGAAGGTGTTGTGAAGACGATGGCCAAGATGGGTATTTCAACCCTTCAGGGCTACATCGGTGCACAGGTATTCGAAGCACTTGGTTTGTCGCAAGAACTCGTCGACGAGTACTTCACTTGGACCGTATCTCGCATCAGCGGAATCGGCACAAGCGAAATTGCCATGGATATTCTTGCCAACCATTCTCGTGCTTACGCCGACGATAATATTCCGTCGAACCTCAAGCTCGATCTTGGTGGTCTGTATCTCTGGCGATCCACTGGCGAACGCCACATGTGGAACCCAGACACGATCTCTCTACTGCAAGACGCCGTTACTCGAAACGACCAAGACGTATTCAAGCAGTTCGAAGTTGCTTCCAACAACGAAGGTAATGAGCACATTACGATCAGGAACATGCTGGAGCCTGTCTTCGGCGGAGAGATTCCTCTCGATGAAGTTGAGCCTGCTTCGATTATTGCGGAACGATTCGCGACCGGCGCTATTTCGCTCGGTTCAATCAGTCGTGAAGCTCACGAAACCCTCGCTGTGGCAACCAACCGAATCGGTGCTCGTTCGAACACTGGTGAAGGTGGTGAAGACCCCGAACGCTTCAACCTTGACGACAACGGTGATAACCGTTCGAGTGCTGTGAAGCAGGTCGCATCAGGCCGGTTCGGTGTAACAACCAACTACCTGACCAACGCCAAGGATCTTCAGATTAAAATGGCTCAGGGAGCCAAGCCGGGTGAAGGTGGAGAAATTCCAGGTCGTAAGATCTCGGATTACATCGCGTATATAAGGAAGACAACTCCTGGTGTAGAGCTGATTTCACCTCCGCCTCACCACGACATCTACTCTATTGAGGACTTGGCTCAGCTGATCCACGACCTCAAAAACGTAAACCCTTCTTCTCGTGTTCACGTGAAGCTGGTTTCTGTGGCTGGTGTTGGAATCATCGCTGCCGGTGTTGCTAAAGGTAAGGGCGACGTTGTTCTTATCTCGGGTGACTCAGGTGGTACTGGTGCATCACCGCTCAGTTCTATCCGTCACGCAGGTTTGCCGTGGGAGCTTGGTCTTGCTGAAACTCAGCAGGTACTTGTTGCCAACGGACTCCGTGACCGAATCGTTGTTCAGACCGACGGCCAGATGAAGACGCCTCTCGACGTTCTCGTTGCTGCGTTGCTTGGTGCTGAAGAATGGGGCATCGCAACCGGAGCGCTCATTTCGATGGGTTGCATCATGTTGCGTAAGTGCCATCTCAACACATGTTCAGTCGGTGTCGCAACTCAGGACCCCGAACTTCGCAAGAAGTTCTCAGGAACTCCCGATGCAGTTGTGAACTACTTCATGTTCCTCGCCGAGGGACTTCGTGAACTCATGGCTAAGATGGGCTTCCGAACGGTCAATGAAATGATCGGTCGAGTCGACAAGCTAAAGGCACGCGAAGACATCTCGCACTGGAAGGCGAAGACTCTAGATCTTTCGCCAATTCTTATGAAGCCTGAAGTGCTTCCGCAGGACCACCCGTACCAGCAGATTCTGCAGGATCACGGTCTTGATAAGGCACTCGATAATAAGCTAATTGAACTTGCACGACCTGCTATCTATTACGGTAACGAGGTTTCTGCAACTCTTCCTGTCACCAACATCAACCGAACAGTTGGAGCCACTTTGAGTGGTGTGATTGCAAAGAAGACTGGTGAAGTCGGACTTCCTGATGGATCAGTCAACTTCACGTTCCAGGGCTCTGCTGGTCAGAGTTTCGGAGCATGGTTGGTCAAGGGACTCACCTTCAAGATCGAAGGCGATTCAAACGACTACTTCGGTAAGGGTCTTTCGGGCGGGCGACTAGTAATCACTCCACCTGCAAACAGCGCTTACGAAGCCAAAGACAACATCATTATCGGTAACGTTGCCCTCTACGGTTCGACCGGTGGTGAGGCGTATGTAAACGGCCTCGCTGGTGAACGATTCGCCGTCCGAAACTCCGCAGCTACCGCAGTTGTTGAAGGAATTGGCGACCACGGTTGTGAGTACATGACCGGCGGTCGCGTAGCCATTCTCGGACCTGCCGGCCGAAACTTCGGTGCAGGTATGAGTGGTGGTGTTGCATACGTGATCGATCCAGACGGTTCGTTTGGAGGCAGGTTCAACGATGCGATCGCTGACCTGATCGACATCGTGCCGGGATCTGATGACGACAGCGAACTCAAGGGAATGATTGAAAAGCACGTCAAGTACACCGGCAGCAAGCTCGGAACCGAACTTCTTGCCGACTGGGCGAACTCTGTAACGAAATTCAAGAAGGTGTTCCCTCGGGATTACGCACGAGTCCTTCGTGGGCGTGCAGCCGCTTCTGAATCGACCGACTCTAAAGAAGGGGTAGGCAGCCGTGGGTAAAGTAACTGGATTCATGGAGGCGGCCCGCCGTACTCCATCACGTCGTGACGCTGGCGAACGAATCAACGACTGGCAAGAGGTTTACCTCAAGTGGGACGAATCTGACGCACGTCGTCAGGCAAGTCGCTGTATGGATTGCGGAGTTCCGTTCTGCAACAGCGGTTGTCCTCTTGGAAACCTCATTCCAGAGTTCAACGATTTCATCTATCACGGCAACTGGGAAGAAGCTGTCGAGCGTCTTCACGCAACAAACAACTTTCCAGAATTTACTGGACGAATCTGCCCTGCTCCTTGTGAATCATCTTGCACACTGTCGGTTAACTCCGATCCAGTGACTATCGAAATGATCGAAAAACAGATCGTTGAACATGGTTGGCAAGAAGGCTGGATCAAGCCGGAACCTGCGAAGAACAAGACAGGCAAGAAAGTTGCCGTCGTTGGATCAGGACCTGCCGGTCTTGCATCAGCTCAGCAGCTGGCACGTGCTGGTCACACAGTTACTGTTTACGAACGTAACGAATACATTGGCGGACTACTCGCACTCGGAATTCCTGAGTTCAAACTCGAGAAGGAAGTTGTCGATCGTCGTGTAAACCAGATGCGTGGTGAAGGCGTGAAATTCCGCGTCAGCACTAACGTAGGTGTCGATATAACTCACGAAGAACTACTCGAAAAGTTCGACGCTGTATGTCTCTCTGGCGGATCAACCGTTCCACGTGATCTTCCCGTCGAAGGTCGAGAGCTCAAGGGCGTTCACTACGCAATGGAGCTTCTCACCCAGCAGAACCGAAAGCTCAAGGGCCAAGAGTTCTCTCCTGAAGAAAACATCGATGTGAAGGGCAAGAACGTTGTTGTCATCGGTGGTGGTGACACTGGTGCCGACTGTCTCGGAACGTCACATCGTCAGGGTGCTGCAAACATCATCCAGATGGAAATCATGCCTCGCCCTTCCGAGACTCGAACCGAGACTAACCCGTGGCCACAGTGGCCGACTATCTTCCGTACTTCTAGTGCGCACGAAGAAGGTGGTGATAGGGACTACAACGTTCTGACGAAGCGATTCGTTGGTGACGATGAAGGCAACTTGAAGCGACTCGAATGCGCTCGTGTTGAATGGGTCAAAGACGAAGAATCTGGCCGATACAACATGAACGAAATTGCTGGCAGCGAGTTCATCATCGAAGCTGAAGCAGTTTTCCTTGCAATGGGATTCCTGCACCCGCAGCACGATGGCTTACTCGATGCACTTGGCGTTGACTACGACCCACGTGGAAACGTTGCTGCTGACGGTAGCCTGCGAACCAACCTCGATAAAGTCTTTGCTTGCGGAGACATGCAAAGAGGTCAGTCGCTAGTAGTTTGGGCTATTGCCAGCGGACGACGTGCGGCACGACAGATCGATATCTTCCTAACCGGATCATCTCGACTGCCAACGGTGAGCGGATACGCTCGCCCGCCAATCATGTCTTCAGCAGGCAGCAAGTAGCAGCGGCAAGAGAATCGAATCGCTATGACTACCGAATACGGCAGTTCGGGTTCGAACGGAACTCTTAGAGTTGCGGCCGCCCAGATCAATACAACCGTCGGTGATATCGACGGTAACGCAAGACTGATCGAAGAATATATCGGTCTTGCGCAGAATCAGGGCGCCGAACTCGTAGCGTTTCCAGAGCTCACGATAACGGGCTACCCGCCTGAAGATTTAGTCCTCTACGACAATTTCATTGCCGCGAATAAGGCTGCTCTAGGCCGAATCGCTTCCACGGTTGGCGATATTGTCGCGATGGTGGGATTTGTCGATTCAGAAGTTACAGATTCAGGCACAAAGCTCTATAACGCGGCGGCGGTTCTACACAACCGAAAGATAGTCGCAATCTATCGCAAAATTCATCTGCCAAATTACGGTGTTTTCGACGAACGTCGATACTTCACTGCCGGTAGTGAATGTCCGATTATCTCGATCAACGGCATCAAGGTCGGGCTTAATATTTGTGAAGATATCTGGGGACCAATTGGTCCATCCGAGGTCCAATGTGCGAACGGTGCTCAGATCATCGTCAATCTAAATTCGTCGCCATACGAATCTGGTAAACAGGGACACCGTGTCGACGTCGTCACCGATCTTTCTAGGCGCAATCGTGTCTACACGTTGTATGCAAACCAGATCGGTGGTCAAGACGATCTCGTCTTCGATGGCGGAAGTATGTTGGCAGGGCCTGATGGCGAGCTGCTTGGAACATCTCCACGGTTTGAAGAATCGCTGCTGATTGCCGACATCGATGTCGTATCACTCGAAAAATCACGCTTGAAGCATCAATCTTTCGCCATACCTCAGCCCGAGCTTGACCAGATCGGTCAGTCTACGATGATAGAGATCGTGACCTCATCGCCCGCAAGGCGACCCAAATTACAGGGGCTCTCGATCCATCGACTCGACAGGCTCGAAGCTGTCTACCGAGCGCTCATCATCGGCACTCGAGATTATTTGAAGAAAACAGGATTCAAGAAAGTCGCCATCGCCGTTTCGGGCGGAATCGACTCCGCAATCGTCACCGCAATCGCAGTCGATGCGCTCGGTGCCGAGAACGTTGTTGGAGTGGCTCTTCCGTCAAGGTATTCGTCCGGCGGTAGTGTTACCGACGCTGAAGATCTTTGCTCACGGCTCGGAGTCGAACTGTGGAACATACCAATCGAACCGGGTCATTCATCATTCGAAGAAATGCTCAGTGGAGTGTTCGAAGGAACTGACCCCGGTCTTGCCGAAGAGAACACTCAGGCTCGAATTCGCGGCAACATCATGATGTCGATCGCCAACAAGTTCGGCTGGCTGGTGCTCACCACGGGTAACAAGTCGGAAATGGCAGTGGGTTACGCAACTCTCTACGGAGATATGGCAGGTGCCTACGCTGTGATCAAGGACGTTCCTAAGACACTCGTCTACGAACTTTGCTATCACCGTAATCAGCGTGGTCCAGGCTCACCGATTCCGGTCGTCATCATCGAAAAGCCGCCGAGTGCCGAGCTTAGGCCTGACCAGCTTGATGAAGATTCGCTTCCACCTTACGATCAGCTCGATCGAATTATTCATATGTACATCGAAGAACGCATTTCGCCCGATGTCATCGTCAAAAAAGAAGTTGCACTCGGCAAAGTAGATGGAGCCAGTGAAGCAGTGGTCCGACGAATAGTCAGGCTGATAGATATCAACGAGTACAAGCGTCGCCAATCGCCTCCAGGTGTAAAAATTACCGGTCTTGCATTCGGAAAAGACCGACGATTGCCTATCGCCTCAGGTTGGCAAAAGTATGCGAATTGATCTCGGATTCGCATCAGATTTGTACTCGACACGAAGAATTAACTAACCGGATTCATTCCGATCCACAAAGTTGCTCCACATTCACCCCGTAAATTAGACGTCAACAACTTTCTACTAACGTCCGCACGAGGTGATTCAGCCCAAGATCAAGCCATCGTTTGATCTACCGTTGCATCCAAAACATTATGAACACGTTGATCAATCTCAAGAAATTCTTTATCGGCAGCCTCGCTGCACTCACGCTCGTCGCAGCTGTGGCATGTTCTGGCAGCACTGAACCTGCGGAAAACCTCGTAGCAACAGAAGCCAATGCCGAAAAGGTTTCTAATGTTGAGATGAGCACTATGATTCCAACATCGACAAGCCCGGCTGACTCTGTCGACACTGAAGAATCATCGTCACCAACCGTAGAAGCAGTTCAAGCAGCGTTCGATGGCGATATTGACGACGGACCTATTGGTGACGCAATTGTCGAAGCCCCGGCTCCTGCAGCCGACGTCGTTGAACTAACTCCAGCCGACATAGTTGCAGCGCAGGAAAACCATCTCGCTGATCTTTATGAACACGCAGTTCAGTCAGTTGTGTTCATAGTTGCAGGAACAACTCGAGGCGTCGGATCTGGTTCAGGATTCGTATGGGATGAAGAAGGTCACGTGGTAACGAACTACCACGTTGTTCAGGGTGCGACTGAGCTAACGGTCAAGTTCTTCAACGGTCGAGAATATCGTGCCGATATAGTAGCTTTCGACCCGGCTGCCGATCTCGCAGTTATCAAACTAATTGATGTTGAACATGAACTAGTCCCAATCGCAATCGGCTCATCATCGGAGCTACGTCCCGGCCAAACAGCAATTGCGCTAGGCAACCCGTTTGGCGAAGAGTTCACCATGACGACTGGCATCGTAAGTGCAGTGACCAGAACACTCGACAGCGGTTTTTCGTCCTACAGTATTCCGTCGGTGATCCAAACTGACGCATCAATAAATCCAGGTAACTCTGGAGGCCCGCTTCTCGATATGGATGGCGCAGTGATCGGAGTCAACACTCAGATCAAGAGCGAGACTCGCCAGAGCTCAGGCGTTGGTTTCGCCGTGCCTGTCGATTTGGTAAAACGGGTAGTTCCTTCACTAATCGAGTTCGGCGAGCACACTTACTCGCTAATGGGAATCAGCGGAAACGAAGTGAATCTCACTCTCCGTGAAAACGTAGGGCTCCCCGGTGATATCGTGGGTGCGTACGTCAGCAACGTTGCGCCTGATGGCCCCGCTGCCCTCGCTGGCATCCGTGGAGACACTGGCGCCCAGTTCGGCAGGCATAATTTCGATGGAGACGTGATCGTTTCTATCAATTCGATCCGAATGAAATCTATGGACGATCTGATCGGGTACTTGGCGCTGAATACAGCTCCAGATGAAGAGATCGTGGTGGGAGTGTTTAGAGACGGTGTTGAAATCGCAATACCAATGACTCTCGGTGCCCGTCCTTCAACCACATAGCAATCAGCATCGCATCGATCTACTGAATTAGAACCCTCGGTACTTTTACCGAGGGTTCTCTTGTAATGTCGGTTTCGCAGTTTCTGCCACTCATTCGTCTGACTGGATATAGTCAGAATTAGCGATACAATAATTACGTCGAGATCAAACTTGCGTCACACGTTCTTCGCTTTCAAAGCGAGTTCGCCTGAGAGTCGATTTCGTTGGAGTCTACTTGACTTCACTTTCACAGCAAACGAACATACCTTCAGAATAACGGTTAGTAATCGTTACGGAATTTTCACCATTCGTTCACCATATATCGATCTCGTATATTCAGCTTTTCAAGGTTGAATAGCTAGATTGATATAATATGTGCGTCACATCCAAGGGTGATACTTCAAGAATCTTCACGAAAATGTCGAGGGCGCATCAACTATGAATATCGCAGAACTAGAAGCTCTAAAAGCTGTTGCCGAAACCGGCAGCTTCACCAGAGCAGCCGACCGTTTAGGAATGAGCCAACCGGGACTCAGCCGTCAAATCCAGCGTCTTGAACGAGAACTTGGCACTCGCCTTCTCGAACGACGCGGTACTGGCGCAATTCTCACTGATGCTGGACGAGAGTCCATGCAGTTCGCTATTCGAACGATTTCAGACTTCGATGCTCTCGTTTCACGATTCGGGCCAGACCCTTCAGCGCTAACCGGTGTAATCCGTATCGTTGCAAGTTCGACCCCAGCTGAGTATCTCGTTCCGGCACTTGTAGCCGAATTCACACGTGAGCACATGGGTATTTCTGTTGAAGTATCGGTCGCCGATTCAGCGCAGGTTGCTCGCACGCTAAGTGATCGACAAGCCGATCTTGGTCTTTCGGGAATGCCTTCATCTTCTATTGGCTACTCGGTTTTTCCGATGGCGCAAGACGAAATAGTTCTAGCAGTTTCAACTAAGCACAAATTTGCTGACCAACGGTCAATTACCATCGACCAGCTTCGTGATGAGAACATCATCGAACGAGAAGGCGGATCGGGAACATGGCAAACAGTTGTGCAGTCCCTCTCTTCAGCAGGAATCGAACTTCCTGAGCACAAGACATCCATCACCCTCGGCAGCACACAGGCACTCATTGCCGCAGTTGGTCAAAACATCGGAATTGGGTTCGTATCCGATCATGCAGTAAACAGCCACAGCAGTAATGTTGTTGCCGTCAAAATCGACGGTCTTTCACTCGAACGTGACCTCAACCTGGTTTACGAAACAGGGCGAGTACGCGGACGACACACACAGGCATTCATCGATTTCATCGTTTCGAAGTCTTCCTAGTCTTTCCCGCTTTGGCTACTAACGCCAACACAGGTTTATGGGAGAACGATAACGTTGTGCCACAGGCCTGTTGCAGCATTAGAACACTTGTGCTAATCTGCTTTTCATTGCGGACACATTGAGCCGCATTTCCGGCCTCTTGGCAACGCAGAAAGAAGAGCGACGTTGGCTGTTAAGAAAGCAACAAAGACAATCTCAGTTAACGGGTCAGCTAGCGAAAGAGAGAAGACTCTCGAGCTAGCTCTTGCTCAGATCGAAAAGGCATTCGGCCGTGGCGCAGTAATGCGCATGGGTGAATCCGGAACCGGTGAAGGCATCAGGTCAGTTCCGACCGGTTCAATCGCTTTGGACCTCGCTCTTGGTGTCGGCGGACTTCCACGTGGACGCATCA
>Ga0302134_10000459_pt1 | contig 17492 bp, 17 predicted proteins | sample CB9_SCM_MG_FD_203123 | JGI IMG/M metagenome (GOLD analysis project Ga0302134, IMG submission 203123) | Marine microbial communities from Western Arctic Ocean, Canada - CB9_SCM | ecosystem: Environmental > Aquatic > Marine > Oceanic | place: Canada: Western Arctic Ocean | collected 2017-09-19
ACCGGACATCCACATAAAATGGCTCGGGGTAATGTTAACTTTGGCCACGCCAGCTTGCCAATTGGTATTTTCTGTGGCATCAGCGGTAAAGACAAACAGGCTGGCTATTAGTATGGATAGGCAAAAGCGCATTTTTCTCTCACTTGGTTCGATTGGTCATTAGTTCTTTACGAGTATATAGTGTATCGCGCCATTTTATCCCACCGCGGCGATAAAACAAAACGGTAGCACGAATTATTGTGAAAACGAAGACGGAGATAATCCATGGAAAAAATAGTGCACAGATGGGGTTCACTCGAATGCGTAAAGCCATCGCGGCCGAAGAGAGTAAAAGTAGCGAGCAGATAATTCCCAATAACACCTGCGGCGTACCCTGCAAAACGAAGACGCCGATGAATGGCCAGAGGAATATCAGGACTAAGTTTAATACAACGAGAGTCATTAGCCCCAAGTTATATCCAACGCCAGCGTATGTGTTCTTATCCAAGCCCACGACTAGTTCAGGAATTGACTGATACCAAGGTACACTTATGTCCTCGCGCGCTTGTAGTACGTGTTGACGAAAGCCTTGCCGCTTGATGATTTGCCCGATCATCAAATCATCAAGCACTTCCATGCTGATTTCATGATGCCCTTGAATTTGTTCATAGATCCCTTTGCGGATCAAGTTGAATGCGCCTAAACCCAATGATGCAGTACGGCGTGGATTGGCGACTTGCCAAGCTCGATAGATCACCATGAAAACGCGAAAAAAGAAAATCACGAATGCATCCAGCCACGGATTAGGCATCGGTACACTCGGAAACATTGTCAGATGGTCCACTTGGTATTGTTCGCTGTAGGCCACGGCGCGACGCAAGCAGAGGGGGTCAAAGGAGACATCCGCATCAGTAAAAAGTAGATAGTCTGTTGGTGACGCGTCTGAGCCGAGTTGCAAAGCGTGGTTTTTACCGAGCCAGCCGGAGGGTAATTCCTCAACGTGAATAACTTGTAGTCGTCGATCACCATGAGCTAATCGATCTAAAATAGCGCCTGTGCTGTCGGTCGAGCGATCATTGACGGCCGTGAACCGCAAATTTGGATAATCTAATTTCAACATCGACTGAATGGCTGGTTCAATATCACGTTCTTCATTGCGGGCAGCGACGACAATGGCCACACTTGGCCACAGTGCATCATCAGGAATGTCTTGGTCACGCAACTGAGGTAAAGATGATAACGAGTAATGCGCTAAGCTTTCGAATATTGTGATGACTAATACGTGAAACGCTGTGATCCAAGTCAGCCATTCAAATCCCATTACGAGTGCTTTCGATCAAATAAGTTGTGCTTCGATTTCCCGCAGATAGCGAATGCTTTCACTGGCTAAAGTCTCCACTCCCGGTTCGTAATCAAATACTTCGACACTGACCCAGCCGTTGTAGTTGGTATCTTTGAGTGCTTGCATTATTGGCAAGAAATCAACATCGCCCATACCCGGCCCCCGCAGGTTTTCATCGTTAGCATGAAAATGCGCGGTAATATCGGCGTGTTTGCGGATAATGCCATCGACAGGTTCACCCATCGAGCACATTGCTTTTACGTCCAAGTGCAATTGGACCTTTTCGGCATCAACGCGGGAGCACAGGTCGGCACCTTGGTCGGCGGTTAGCAAGAAATCACCTTCTAATGGTGATAAGGGCTCAACGGCAATAATAATATTACGTTCATCTAAGATCGGTACGACTTGCTGTAAGACATCGGCGGCATAATCAAGCGCAGTATCGTGATCGATACCCGGCAGTAAATTTCGTTGTTGTGGCGATCCAAGTACCATTACGTGTCCTCCCAAGTCGCTACATAGTCTTGCTAACTCGGCTAGATACTCAGCAGTCTGTCGACGGACATCTGCGTCGGGGCTCGTTAAATAGAGCCCTTCGGTTTTAGCGAGGAGCCAATGTAAGCCGATGATTTCCAGTTCATGATCGTCAGCAAGTTGCCGAACGTTAGCTCTACGGTCGGCTGAAATATCGAACACGTTTTCTTCGATAGTAAATGGAGCAAATTCCAATGCGTCATAGCCAAGGCTTTTTGCAAAGGCAAATGCTTTTTCAAAAGGCCATTCCTGAAAGGTTTCATTGCATATAGCGAACTTCATACGTCGATTCCTGGTAACGAAGGTTGATCTATGTCCACGGGTTTTTTCTTTTTGGGTTTGCTGCCGATTTGGCGGCCGTTGGCGGTTGAGGGTGCACTAACTTGTGGTTCGGGTGCTCCGTTCAAATCGTCACCGGGCGTGATTTGCTGCAGCCGATTTTTGACAGCGTCAATATATTGTTCGGATAATTCAAAACCCAAGTAATCACGTTGCAGCTTTTTAGCGACAGCGAGTGTGGTGCCACTGCCTGCGAATGGGTCCAATACCAATTCGTCTGGATTGCTTGATGCGCGGATGATGCGGCCGAGTAACTGCTCGGGCATTTGACAACCATGCACGCCTAAACGTTCTTTAAAGGTCCCCGCGACTCGAGGGAAATACCACGTATCGTCGTCTGCTGTGAAACCTTCGGGTAAATCTTGTGGCCGCAGGACCCATGTGTCATCAGGCAAACGGCCCTTGGGATTTGCTCGCTTGTCGCCGTAGACCAGTTGTCGTGCGGAGGGAACGCGTATTGTGGAAGTGTTAAATGTGAACTGTTTGGAGTCTTTCACCATATGAAATAAATGAGCGTGGGAGCGATTGAACTTGCGTTTGCAGTTTACGCCAAACGTGTAATACCAAATAACCCAACTGCGGCAGGTTAAGCCAAATTCACGCTGCATCAAGACTTTCATCTCAGCGGCATATTCATCGCCAATAGCGAGCCAGAATGTCCCGTTGTCTTTGAGGATACGTACGACCTGCTCGATCCAGCGGCTTGTCCATTTCAAATAGTCGTCCGCTGCGAGATTATCTTGATAAACATCGTAGTCATAACCAATATTAAACGGTGGATCAGCGAATACGAGATCAACACTACCCGCTGCTAAGCTTTGCATGCCCTCGATGCAATCGATGTTATGAACATTGTTGATAGCAGCGGACACACGGGCCCCCGGGTAAGAAGAAAAGTGGAATTGGCAAGACTGTAGGCATTGTACACCAAACGAGTGCCAATCCAATCATGGAGTGTCGCGGCTTTTTTATTGCGAGCCATTCGTGATGGGGATGCCACTTTCCATGATGACTGAATCATTACGATGGATACCCGGTTCGACGATCCCACGGTCGCTGACGTAATAGCGATCTCCAAGTCCGATAGATTGTGTTCCACGCACGAAAGCAACATGCCCATTTTCAAAGAGAATGTTTTGTCCCAGACCACCGTGATTCAAACTGTAACGGCTGATGGATTGGCCGCTGGGGCGATCTGCAACGAGCGCAAAAGTCGGTCGCTGTTGATTACGAATCGCTCGGAGACGACCACCCGCTTGGTAGCCAACACTGTAGCCATATGTGCCACCCATGCGTTGCTGCAGGGCAGCTAGATCTTCGATCCTGGCGTCCGCCACTGTTTGCTTAGTTGGAATCCCTTGTTGCCGCCAAGCAATGGATTCGGTTGCCGCTGGACAAAAGAAGTTACCTTCATCGGTAACATAGCCTTGTTCCAGTAAAATGGGAGCGTACGCGCCTGAGGTTGCTAAAGCGGAGCTATTGGGTACGGTTGGAAATTCACCTTCGTGGGTAATGCTGTACTGGCTGAAACCCGCGTAGAGGTTTTGTAGGTTGTTTTGGCATTGTCGCAGCTCTGCAGTAAAGCGACTGTTAAATAGTGCGGGTGAAAGTAACATCAGCAAACTCGCCGCCACAATACCCGTTACAAAGATGTCCATTGGCCGCCACGATCGCCGTGAACTGGTGACAAGTTCTTTGCTGGTAAACGCTGGTTGAGCCACCCCAATCTTGTGAGCATCGATTTGATCAAACACATATGAGAGTGTTTGGCTGTACAAATCGGAAGGAGGTTCGCAGTGACGATATGATTCGAGGGGTCGCAGGCTACGGCGGATTAAATCCACTTGTGCTTGTAAATCGGTATCGCTACGCAGCAAATTTTCGATGTGCTGGTGTTCTTGGGCATCTAAAGCACCCGTCACAAATCCAATAATGTCTTCGTTCATATCTTATTGCTCATTCATCGTATGCGCCCAAACTTCGTTTAACTTTACAACGGCCGCATGTAATCTACTTTTCACAGTCCCAACGGGGACGCCTAATATGTCTGCGGCTTCACGATACTTCATGCCTTGGTAATAAACCAAATCAATCACGCCTCGCATCTGTGTTGATAATTCGCTAACGGCTTGTTGAACCCATTGCCCGCGTTCGAGTTGAGCAACATGTTCTAGTGGATCCCCGTCGTTTCCTTCAAGCAGATTCATTAACGAACCAATATCAACACTGTCTTGTGATTTGTTAGTTTGATCTAAACTTACCATGCGATGCCGTTTTTGCCGCCGCTGGGCATCAATCGCTTGATTAGTCGCAACAGTATATAACCAAGGACGAAAACGGCGACTTTCATCAAAACGGTCGCATTTTAAATGGACTTGCAAAAATGTTGATTGAAAAACGTCTTCCGCCATTTCTGCATTGCCTACGTACCGCCGCAAATAACTATAAAGCTCTCGTTCGTATCTGCGCACCAATAGCGCAAACAGGTCTCGACAACCTTCTTTTTTATAACGAGCCATTATTTGCTCGTCAGTTAGTCCATTCCCCATAGTGGGTGACACCGTTGTTATTTGCATGATGGCTAGTTAATTTTACGCAAGATAGCATAAGAGGGTTCATTCACAGGCAAGAAAAAGATGAAAGCGGGTGTTTCTCTAGTAAATTATGACGATTATGGCGGCCGATAACGTCAAGGTTACGATGCGCGGCGATAGATTTCAAATGAATATTCGTGGTCGTTTGCCTCGTCCGCCGAGTGTCGCTCGCTACTTTCACATTCCCAGTTAGACCAGTTGATGGCATCAAGCCGAGTGTCGCCTTCGACGTCGGCATGGACGCGAGTGATGTAAAGTGTATCAACCTGTGGCAAGGCTAAATTATAGATTTGGCTGCCACCTACAATAAAACTCTCGTGATCGTCGGCTGCTACCGCTAAGGCTTGTTCAATACTGTTTACAACGACTGCACCGGGAATTTGGTAATTTGATTGTCGAGTGATAATCACCGTGGTGCGCCCTGGCAACAGTCGCCCAATGGATTCATAGGTCTTACGGCCCATGACAATATGGTGCCCCATGGTTAAGGCTTTGAATCTTTTCAAATCCGCCGAGATGTGCCACGGCAAATCCATCTCTCGTCCGATAATTCCATTTTGGGAAATGGCAACAATAATAGAAATGGCCATTGTACTACCGCTAATACTTTGTGAACTTGGTGGAACTTAGACAGCAACAGGGGCTTTGATGTGCGGCTGGGGGTCGTAGTTATCTAGGGTGAAATCTTCGAATTTGAAATCAAAGATGTTACTTATGTCTGGATTGATTCGTAACGTTGGTAAATCTAGCGGCTCACGGGATAACTGCAATTTGGCTTGCTCGAGATGGTTGCTGTAAAGGTGCGCATCGCCGAGTGTATGTACAAATTCGCCAGGCTGTAGGGATGTGACTTGAGCCACCATTAGTGTTAGCAGTGCATAAGAGGCGATATTAAATGGAACACCGAGGAACACGTCGGCGCTGCGCTGATACAACTGGCATGATAGCTTGCCGTTGGCTACATAAAATTGAAATAATAAGTGACAAGGCGGCAGTGCCATTTTATCAACGTCGCCCACGTTCCAAGCGCTGACGATCAGACGACGAGAATCTGGGTTGGATTTGATGTTTTCAACAACATCGCTAATCTGATCAATGACTCGACCGTCCGTACTTTGCCAACTCCGCCATTGATGGCCATAGACTGGCCCCAGGTTTCCATCTTCATCCGCCCATTCATCCCAAATACGCACTTTATTGTCGCGGAGATATTGGATGTTTGTGTCACCGGTTAAGAACCAGAGCAGCTCGTGGATGATGGATCGCAGGTGTAATTTTTTTGTGGTAAGCAGCGGAAAAGAATCAGCTAGATCAAAACGCATTTGATGTCCAAACAGGCTACGAGTCCCAGTGCCGGTACGATCTTCTTTGATAGCACCGTGGTCGTAGATTTGCTGGATTAGATCGAGGTATTGACGCATTGTTGTCAAACAAAAGAGACGATTGTATAGAGCCTATTTATGTCCGTAGTTTACCATGTTCGTATACGATTTGAACCCTAGTAGCCCCCGACGCATCACGCGCGATCGAAGGGAAAGGCGATTACTTTGGAGATGTCGGGGACACCGGTTGCTAACATCACTAAGCGGTCAAACCCTAAGGCTACGCCGCAGCAATCTGGTAAACCACTTTGCATCGCCGTATCTAAATAGCTTTCTTGTGGTAAGCGAGGCTGCCCATCTTGTTCCCGTTGCTGGTTGCTTCGCTCGTTGCGGCGCCGTAATTCCTGAACGTCTAATAGTTCGTGATAACCGTTGGCTAATTCCACGCCATGGAAAAATAGCTCAAAGCGATCGGCTACTTTTGGGTTGTCGGGGTTTTGTCGAGCTAACGCGGCTTGAGAAAGGGGGTAGTCGACCAAAATGGTTGGGACGTCTAGACCTAGCGTCGGTTGTACATATTCGGTGAACAACAAATCGAGCCAGCCATCGCGATCCATACTGCGCCAGTTTTCAGGCGGCTGGAAATCTAAACCCGCAATACAGCGCAACAATTTCGCGGTAGAATCTTCGAGCGGATCAATTTCTAGGGCTGTCATGAATGCCTGTTGATAGGAAAATACTTGATGTGCGCCGGTGGATAAAATTGTGGTTACCAAAGACCCTAAGAATGTAATGGCATCATCGGTGGACCACGATGTCCGGTACCATTCGAGCATCGTGAATTCCAGATTGTGATATGGCCCCTTTTCATCGTTGCGAAATGCTCGCGTGATTTGGTAAATGGCATTCATACCAACTGCCAGCAACCGCTTCATGTGAAACTCTGGTGAAGTCTGTAACCAATATGTTTCGTCATGGATGACTACCGAAAGCGGAGATAAATGGCGGTCGACAACGGTATCTATTGAAAGTGCGGGTGTTTCGACTTCATCAAACCCGTGGTCGCAAAAGAACGCTCGGACTTGAGCCAGAAGTTCGCTGCGGCGCTGTAGTACAGAGAGCTCCGCGGCGGGTTGGAAATCGGTACGATTACTACCGGAAACGTTTTCGGTAATATTTGGTAGTTTTAGTACAAATGAAAACTCCAGATCAGCAATCTTAATCACATCTCCGGGCTGTAGTGATACCGGATTGGTGAGCTGATGGCCGTTTATTTTTGTCCCATTGGCACTGTCGAGTTCCGAGATTGTGAAATGTGGGTCGTCGGCGATAAGTCGTACATGCTTGCGGCTGACGGAGGGTAAGTTGAGATGAACGTCACAATCAGCGTCTCGGCCAATGACGTTGTCGCCCAGTACAAGCTCGTAAGCTTGTCCGCGATCGAGTCCGTTTGTGGCTAGCAGATAGGCCATGCTGATGGCGAGGCGCTTTTTATAAGGTTATTTGTGGTTCACGCGTTCGATATAATCGCCGGTACGAGTATCGACTTTGATAACATTTCCTATTTCAATAAATGCTGGACAGAGAATCTCAGCTCCAGTTTCAACCGTGACAGGCTTGGTAACACTTGTTGCTGTGTCGCCTTTGGCACCGGGTTCGCAATACTCGACCTTTAACTCGACGTGATTCGGTGGAGTTAACGTAATTGGATTTTCGTTCCAAAGTACCGTTTGGCATTTCATGCCTTCGGTTAAGTATTTCCAGTAGTCACCAACTTGGTCGGCAGATAGTTCATATTGGTCAAAATCAACGTTGTTCATGAAGTAAAACGTATCGCCTTGTTTATACAAATATTGACAACCAACTTCCTCGACATCTGCGGATTCGAGCGAATCGCCCCCTTTATAGGTGCGATCCAAGATTGTGTTGCGCAGTAAATTCCGCATTTTACATTTATAAAAAGCATTACCTTTACCAGGTTTTACGAAATTCATTTCGACCATCATGTACGGTTCGCCGTTGATTTCAACTCGCAAGCCTTTGCGAAAATCGTTAGTCTTATAGGTTGCCACGGTCGTTCACTTCCTCTGCGCGAGTTATTTATTGTTAAAATCAAGGGTTATCACGGATTCTTTTATACCACTTTTCATATTGATACTATAACCATGCCTCCGCCGTTATCACAGTCCAAACTACCTCGCAGCGAAACGCCTAGCCCGGAAGCGGAAGTTGAAATCCCGACATGGCAACAAGAGATAAAAACAGCTTTCCGCTTAGCAGACGAGTTATGCCGATTCTTGAATATCGATCCCGCTGAGGTGGGGATTTCAGTACCCGCAGCAAAACAATTCCCACTGTTCGTGCCACGAGGGTTTGCCCGCCGTATGGAAAGTGGGAACCCAGATGATCCGCTGTTGCGACAGGTTCTTAATGTGGTACAGGAAGAGGTGTCGGATGCTCAGTTTAAAGTTGATCCTGTGGGGGAATCACAAGTTGGAATCGCACCAGGGTTATTACAGAAATATGCGGGACGTGCACTGATGGTTGTGACTGGCGTTTGTGCTGTGCATTGTCGCTATTGTTTCCGGCGGCATTTTCCCTACCAGTCCTTTCAACAAATAGGTGCGGAAGTTGGGCGGTGGCAACTAGCATTGGATGCTGTTCGCAGCGATGAGAGCATCCACGAGGTATTACTCAGTGGTGGAGACCCATTGGTGTTGACCGATGATTTGTTAACAGAATTACTAACCATGCTGGAAAACATTCCACACCTCAAACGCTTGAGGATTCATACGCGGACGCCCATTGTGATACCATCACGCGTCACGAAGACATTAGTGAAGCGATTGGCCTCGAGTCGACTGGCTGTTTGGTTTGTGGTTCATGCCAATCATGGCAATGAACTAGGAACAGAAGTGCTGGACTCCCTTGGTCGTCTTGTTGCAGCAGGAATTCCAGTGCTTAATCAGACGGTGCTTTTGAGAGGCGTGAATGATTCGAGCGAAGTTTTAGAAGAGTTGTTTACAAAACTGGCCGATGCGAGCGTGCTGCCATATTATTTGCATCAGCTAGATCGAGTTGCTGGAGCGGCACATTTCGAAGTGCCTATTGAAGTGGGTAAGCAGTTAATTGAGCAACTACGAACGAAGTTGCCGGGATATGCTGTTCCTCGCTATGTACAAGAACGTCCGGGAGAGTTGGCAAAAACGATACTGGCGTGATACTTATATTTACAGGTGCCATGGACTACCCGGTGGCCCTCATGCTAAGACAGGCTTGGTGCAGTCCTGATATACGGAGAAAGAATAAATTGATGAATTTGGAACGAGTATTAGAGCCTGAAGTTATGGATACGTTGGCCGAAGCCCATGATTATGATTGCATGGACCACAATGGCGTTAACCAAACCTTTGTTACTGATCTGCTACTGGCAGGCGATGTTGGTACGAAAGTTCTAGATCTTGGAACTGGCACCGCGCAAATACCTGTAGTGTTGTGTCAGCAGGATCCGCATTGCCGAGTGATGGGGATTGATTTAGCGGCGCATATGCTAGATCTTGCTCGATACAACATCGAAGTTGAAGGGTTAACCGACCGTATTTTCTTGCAGCAGATTGACTCGAAGGATTTGTCGATGGAATCCGAGTCGTTTGATACGGTGATGTCCAATAGTATTATTCACCACATTCCCGAGCCCCTAGTGGCGCTTACCGAAGCTGTGCGAGTTGCTCGTGTTGGTGGGCTATTGTTTTTCCGTGATCTGATGCGTCCGGCAACTGCCGAACAGGTTGTTACGTTGGTACAAGAATATGCCGGCGAGGAGAATGAACACCAGCAACAGATGTTTGATGATTCATTGCGGGCCGCATTGAGCTTAGCTGAAATTCGACATTTGATTAGCTCGCTAGGATTTGACGACGCAATGGTGCAGGCCAGCAGCGATCGCCATTGGACTTGGATCGCGCGTAAATAGATGCTTGGAGGGTGTGTCGCACCGTAAATGCTGGTCGACAGACGGCTCCCGAATTAATGGGTAATAGATTATCCGCTTGAATATAAACAGCCAAGAACACACGGCAATCGTGAAATGTTTTATAGTGAACTAATACCTAGCGATTAATTTATTACCGAATGGAAAGAACGATGGCACACCAACCTAGCAAAACACATTTGAATCGCCGTAACTTTGTCAAAGCGTCCACGGTTTTTTCGATACCACTGTTTGTGCCGAGTACAGTTTTTGGCGCTAACGAGAGACTTGACGTCGGTGTCATTGGTGTAGCAGGCCGAGGAGGTGCTAATCTTGCCGCGATGGGAGGTCAGAATGTTGTGGCCGTATGTGATGTTGATAGCGATCGATTAGCTGGAGCAAAAAACAAACATCCAAAAGCAGTCGAGTACGCTGACTATCGAAAGCTTTTTGAACGAACCGATATAGATGCTGCCGTTATCTCCACCCCAGACCATCATCACGCTCCCGCGACGTTGCGAGCACTCCGAGCAGGGTTGCATGTCTATTGTGAAAAGCCATTGACGCACAGTGTTGAAGAAGCGCGAATGGTTGCCAGTGAAGCGAAGAAGCAAGGTGTTGCCACTCAGATGGGAACACAAAATCATGAACACCCAGGATATTTAAGGTTGGTTGAAATCTTAGAACTCCAGACTCTGGGCCAAGTTCGCGAGGCACATATAATTACAGACCGTCCGGGTAAATGGTGGCCACAAGGTATTGACGCCCCCACTGGAAAACATGAAATACCCGGTAACCTTAGTTGGGACTTATGGCTGGGGCCCGCTCAGTCGCGCTCCTACAACCCAGCCTATATGCCATTTAAGTGGCGGGGGTTCTGGGACTTTGGCTGTGGAGCGATAGGGGATATGGCCATTCACTTGATGGACCCCAGTTTTTGGGGATTGAAGCTTGGTGGCAAAGTGACGGTTTCCTCGCAAGGCCCAGATGTTAATGCCGATAGTGCACCAACATGGATGATCACGAAATTTGAATTTGGCCGCCGAGGCAAATATGCTCCGGTCGACGTCTATTGGTATGAAGGAACAGCACGACCCACGGACCCTAAAATTGCTAAAAATCTACCCATGAATGGATCGCTGTTTATCGGAGACCAAGGTCAAGTAGCCTGTACACACGGCCAGTCTCCAGTCTTTATTGGTGACGGCGTCGAAGCACCAACACCCTATTTACCGGAATCACCGGGGCATCATGCTCAATGGATTGCGGCTTGTAAAACTGGCAGCGCTACCGGTTCTAATTTTGCATATGCAGGACCCTTTACCGAAATCGTCTTGCTGGGCAATGTTGCTTACCGAGTCGGAACTCCGATCACCTATGATCCCAAATCCATGAGCATAACGAACAATGATGCCGCTAATAGCCTGCTAAGAAAAGACTATCGCAAAGGCTGGGAAATCTAAAGTATTGGCATTTTTTCCAATCATGGGTGAGATTGTTGCGTCAATAATCCTCGTTTTATGGTCATATTCAATTAGCCGGCAATGTTAACAACCAGCGACTGAATTATAATGAGTGTTCATTAATACTCGCCCCCTTCCTTCTAAGAATAGATACGATGACAAACAAGCCACAAACAAGTTCCCGCCGCGATTTTCTGAGTCTTTCTTCGAATGCGGTTGGGGTATTTTTGGTTGCCGAGACGCTTAGTAATTTCAATTATCTACAAGCATCCAACGTGGATAAGTCGGGCAAACAGAGTCCCTATGGTCCTCTAAAACCGACGAAAGATATGAACACTGGTTTGGAATTGTTAAGTTTGCCGGCCGGTTTCAAATATGTAACAGGCAATTGGACGGACGAGATGATGAGTGATGGCCGTAAAATGCCCGGTGCTCATGATGGAATGGGTGTAATCGCGGATGATAATGGCATTGTTACACTCTGCCGAAATCATGAAATCAACGGGTTACGACCCTCATACGCTAAAGCTGCGAGGACCTATGATGCTAAGGCAGGCGGAGGCACCACCAATTTCACCTTTAATTGTAATACGGGTAAATTTTTGACGAGCCAAGCAAGCCTTTCCGGTACCGTTCGAAATTGTGCCGGGGGCGTAACTCCGTGGGGAAGCTGGTTGACTTGCGAAGAGACGTTGAATGGTCCAGAAGATGAGTCAGATCCGAAGTATGCGGAGTCGCACGGTTGGATATTTGAGGTTCCCGCTGATGGAAACGGATCCCCCGAGCCTCTAAAGGACATGGGTCGGTTCGTGCATGAAGCAGTCGCTGTTGATCCGGCGACTTCGATTGTCTACGAAACCGAAGATAGATCCAACGCTGGCTTATATCGGTTTTTACCTAAAACCAAAGGAAAGCTGGCAGATGGCGGAACTCTGCAAATGATGAAAGTTCCAGAACAGCTTGATCTATCCAAGAACGTCAAACCAGGTGTCGTGTTTGAAAACATCGAATGGGTTACGATCGATGATCCTACGATTCCTCATGTTGCCGGCACCACGAACGCCCTCGGTGTTTATTCGCAAGGCCGTAAACTAGGCGGTACTAACTTTGCTCGGCTCGAAGGCATTTGGCATTATCAAGGCTCGATCTTTTTTGATTCAACTAGCGGCGGAAATGTGAGTGCCGGGCAAATATGGGAGTATATTCCAAGTAAGAACACGTTGCGTTTGGTGTTTGAGTCACCGGATAAATTAGTACTTAACATGCCGGACAACTTAGCGATTAGTCCGCGCGGAGGGATTCTTATCTGTGAAGATTGCGGTACTACAACAGTGAAAACGGAAGCGGGGATTGAAAGATTCTATCCGCGGCTACAGATGCTCAGTCCAGACGGAGATATTTTTCCTCTCGGGTTTAATAATGTGATCATCAACGAACGCACGATGGGTGCGAAAGGTGACTTCCGAGGTTCAGAATGGACCGGTGTTAATTTCAGCCCAGACGGGCAGTGGCTCTTCGCTAATATCCAATCGCCGGGCTTTACTGCCGCAATTACTGGGCCGTGGAGTCAAGGATTTTTGTAACGACGGCGCGACTGACTTAGAATAATTCGCTGATTGGTTCGCCATGGTAAATCAAATGTGGGCGATCTTGGCCGTCAACCCATGCGGCTGTGGCGGGTAAACCGAGGGCATCGTAAATAGTCGCCGCAAGATGCTCGGGTGTTTTGGGTAGGTCAGTGGGAAAGCCACCATGTTTGTCGGACTTGCCAAGCGCTTGACCGCCGCGTACGCCACCACCAGCAAACCAAACACTTTGCAGCGCCCCATGATGATCACGCCCTGGCAGCTCATAATGACTTGGCAGTAATGTGATTTTTGGTGTACGACCAAATTCACCAGCCATGACAATCAGTGTCTCGTCCAGTTCCCCAGCAGCATCTAGGTCGTCTAGTAAAGCACTCACTGCTTGATCGGTAGGTGGGAACAACTTGTCTTTTAGATGGGGAAACGCATTTCCGTGAGTGTCCCATGCTTCGTCGTTGCCTAAGTTGACTTGGACCATGTTGACGCCCGCAGCAACGAGGCGTCGCGCCATCAGTAGCGACCAGCCAAAACAATTCTTGCCGTAACTTTCTTGAATATGCTCGTCCGCATTGGTGACGTCCAGTGCATGTTGGACGGTCTTGTCCGTCAGCAAAGAAATCGCTTGCTGGCGATATTGGTCAAAGAGTTCCGTTTCAGCGGATTTGTCGAGGCGACGTTTTTGATCCGTCACAGATTGGACAAGCTTGAGTCGATCGACAAATCGACCTGCAGCGAGTCCATGTGGCAACTCGAGGTTGGGAGCCTGAAAAGATCGTGCTAGATCTGTGCCACGATCCTGGTGGTCGAACGCATATTTGGGAAATGCACCATACGACGTTTTATGGAATGACGCTCCTTCGATAAACCAAGGATTAGCCGCTTCACCCATCATGCCGGCAAACTGTCCTGGAAGGACTCGTCCAGAATTATGTACTAGTCGCTCCGGCAATACGGCGACTGGCGGTAAGTTGTTACGTCCGGTTGTTAATGCGTTGGCAACTACAGCAATTGCTGGATTATCGGTTGGCCGCGGTGCTGCTGCGCTGAAGCCGACAGGTAATTTGCTGTGGCCCGTTAACATAATATGGTGACCGGCCGAATGTTCATTGGAGGCATGAGTCATTGAACGGAGCACAGCCCATTTTTCACTGCGCTGAGCCAACAGCGGCAAGTGTTCACAAATTTGTAAACCCGGAGTTGCGGTTGAAATTGGCTTGAAGTCACCGCGAATATCGTCAGGGGCGTCGGGTTTTAAATCGAAGCTGTCTTGTTGAGCCAGACCACCGGAGAGAAAAATATAGATGATCTTCTTGGCCCGGTTTCCCGTTACACCCGATAGACTTTGAATAGGTGCTGCCTGTAAAGCGGATACATGGTTCATGCCCAATCCCAGTAATCCGACGGATCCAGCCTGCAGAGCATGCCGGCGATTAATGAGAGCGTGTTGTGGTATTGGGTGGGACATTATTGCAATTATATCTTACAGGCTGAGACTACGTGTTATAAATCTGAGCGTATGAATACTAAATAGCGACTATTCGGTTAGCGGTGGTGGTGACTCTAGGTTACTTCAATGTCCAGACATTTACGCGGCGGTCAAATGAGCCAGATACTAGCAGATTACCGTCGTGGGAAAAAGCGAGTGAATAAACGGTATTGCGATGACCCTTGAGTGATGTGATTTTTCGAAATGTTTCGAGATCCCACAGATTGATGACTCCGTCGGTACCGCCACTGGCAAGACGATGCCCGTCATTTGAATAGGCTAAACTTCGAATATTACCTTGATGTCCGCGTAAGCGACCGGTGACTTGTCCCTTGTCACGATCCCAAATAGCGATCATGCCTTGACCGCCACCCGTTGCAAATTGATTATTGTCGGATTTTGAATAGGCTACGCTATAGACCCCTTCTTCATGCTCCGTTACCAAATGTAATTGTGTGCCATCTTGGTTCCAAGTGATGACTTGGCTTGATAAGCTGCCAGCAGTGATCCAGTTTCCATCGGAGCTAACATCGACGCCGTAGGTGTAAGGGGTGAGGCCACCCATTTGTCGGACCTGACCGGATGCTGTCCAAATGCGGACTGTATTGTCAAAGCCTGTTGTGACAATACGTTCACCAGTGGGGCCGGCATAGACGCCACATAAGACGGCTGAACTATGTCCGGATAACGTTGATTCAATGGAGCCGCTGCTGGAGCTTAAAACTTTGACGGTCTTGTCCAAGCTCGTTGTTAGTATGTTACTACCGTTGGGAGAGAATTTTACACAGGATATGCCATCAGCATGGACGGCTCGAAATACTTTCACAGCCCAGGTGTCCGTATCCCAAACATAGACTGCGCGGTTAAGGCTACCGGCCGCGATCAGAGATCCATCCGGCGAAATATCAATACCGTAAACCGCATTGGGAGGTCCGCCGGCAAGGGTTTTGTATGAATATTGTTGCATCATTTTATTCTACTTAACATTGCCCGCATCGTTTGGAGTTTTCTCTAGTCTCATTAATAGTTATTGTAGTACCAGTCAGTGGCCGAGGTTCGAAACTTACGACCTTTGGGGGGTGTTGGTAATAATTATCCCGCGACAGTAAAATCGATCAATACATATATACTAAATTATATGTAAGTGTGTTTGTTTTTTAGAGGAATATATCCAGCATGGCGACTATCAAAAAATACAGTCTGCGGGCTCTTTGTATGTGTGTGTTGGCAACAACATTAGCCTGGGGATATTTGGTCTTTCAGGATTTTGGCAAAAAATCACCATCGCCAATAACCGGATCCGATCCCGCCGATGGCTCCGAGATGTCTGGATATCTAATGAGCACGCCTGGAAGTATGGGTGCGATTGACCGAACGTTTGAAGCAGTGAGTGATAGTGAGTTGCCAGATGACGCGATCATGATTGCGTTGGAAATCAACGGAGTACATTATGCATACCCCAAACTACGCCTATCCGATATCGGCGCGCATGTCGCCACCGAAATACTGGGTGACATCCCAATAGCGGTAACGTATTGTAACGAGACAGAGTGTGTGCGAGTTTTTACTGGTGATACTGGTGGCCCCCGTTTAGACGTTACCCAAGAAGGCCTCGATGAAGGAAAATTCTTAATTCTAGTAAATGGCAAGCAATGGTTTCAGGAAGACGAATCGATTCCGCTGCAAGATTATGCATTTGAATTGGTTAGTTGGAATCAGTGGAAAACAGAGCATCCAAACGGACTAGTGCTGGCGGAATACGAGTGGGAATGACGTAAAGAATTTGTAATTTCCCTCCATTGTTGAGTTTTACGGCGAATAATAGCGTGTGACATTTAATGTCCACTAATTATTGTTCGCATTTATTATCAATGAGCGCACTGTGTATATCTATCAACAAGTTCGCCTAGCTGGTTGGCTAGCGTTGTCGAGTCAAGAGATTCTTCCTAGTTTGCACCACTTCACGATGGTCCAAGCACGCCAATTCCATATAGCCCATAAACGGCGGCTTAGTTGGTGGTTGACGCAAGTAGAAGGTGCAAGTGATTCTCAGCAATTTGATTTGTTACGCAGCGTCATGTTGTCGGAAATATTAACGAGAGTGTGGACGGCAACGGTCGATGGTTGGTACCAAACCCATGAAACGTTTGAGCCCGCGAACGATGCAACGTTTCGCATCTTTAAGAGCATTCAAACGGACCATACATCCGTGAAACAAAAAATGAGCGATTTGATAACGCGATCCACACATCGTTTCAAGATCAGTGAATTGGCTCGGAGTTGTGAACGTTGGACAGATTTGCTTTTAGGATATATGACAGATATCCCGGGTACTGGCCTGTAAGGATATAGTCGGGACCGGATCGAAGAACATGGGAGCGATGTTCGCTGGCAACTTGCCAGCGGTCAAGGACTTGCTGCACGCAAATTCACGAACCTGTCGCTCAGGCAAAAATTCGGTATTCACGTCGAACCGCGCTTTGAGCGTAACGACACGTTACGAGAATTCAATGGCGTATGCTCGACGGCGATCTTATCATGTGTAGATAAATTCCGTGTCGACATCCCCGAGTCCTGGGTTCACTATTGTACACACCCAGTCAACCAAGGAATATCGATGGCCGAGCGTCTGATGTCACAATGGCGGCGTGTTGATAGTGGCGAATTACATTTATTGAATTAAGATGCAATTGGGGTGTGGTGGAATTATTTAGTACCGCTGCGCTGCTTATTACGTTGGTCTACTAGGCTGCGGATGTTTTCTAGATCATCACATGGCGTTGCTTCAATCAGCGTTCGTGTATATTCTTCGCGGGGGTTCTGGTAGATCGCCTCGGAGGGGCCAAATTCAACGATTTTGCCATCTTTCATGACAGC
>Ga0302134_10000461_pt1 | contig 17475 bp, 11 predicted proteins | sample CB9_SCM_MG_FD_203123 | JGI IMG/M metagenome (GOLD analysis project Ga0302134, IMG submission 203123) | Marine microbial communities from Western Arctic Ocean, Canada - CB9_SCM | ecosystem: Environmental > Aquatic > Marine > Oceanic | place: Canada: Western Arctic Ocean | collected 2017-09-19
GATCCAAACTCCTCCAATTTCTCCGTGAAGGAATTTGACGTTCCGGATGATCTGGATATTGGAAGAATGCACGGTCGTAAAAACCTGTTGTCCAATCTAGACCGTTACCAACGAAAAGCAGAATCTCAATTGGGTTTCGCGCGGTCCTACGATAATTTCACTGCCCAGGCTTTAAGCTTGGCAACTAGTCGCGTCGCAAAACAGGCCTTCGACCTCAGCCGGGAAGCGGATTCTCTCCGCGATCGTTACGGGCGTGACCGCGTCGGGCAAAGCATGTTGATGGCACGCCGTTTGGTGGAATCTGGTGTCCGGTTCGTCACAATTCAAGGATATGTTGACACGGGAATTTACGCGTGGGATCACCACTGGGGAATATTCGATCATTTGGATACGCAACTACCTATTTACGACCGCAGTTATTCCGCTCTGCTAGAAGATCTCCACGACCGCGGCATGTTAGATTCTACAATTGTCATCACCGCCGGGGAATTTGGTCGAACACCTCGCATCAATGATGAAAAACGCGGTCCAGGGCGAGACCATTGGGGTCGCTGTTTCACCGTTACTGTTGGCGGTGGCGGCATCAAAACGGGTATGGTCGTCGGTTCGAGTGATTCAGTTGGGGGTGTACCCGAAGATCGTCCTGTTTCTGTACCAGATTTCGTTGCAACCATTTATCATGCGCTCGGACTCGATCCCACCCAAGAAGTCATGGCTCAAGGTCGCCCAGTCAAAATGCTACCTGAGGGAACTCCGGTTCGAGAACTATTGTAGAGTTCGCTAAAGCGGTCGATAAACAATTTGGGTCAAGTCGGCGCCAATGTCTCAATAATGGTTATGGGAAATAGAACGAGCCGCGCGTCCGTTACGCGAGAATATCATGCATAACCTTACCGTGGACATCCGTTAGTCGGAAATCTCGACCGCTGTAACGATAGGTGAGCTTCTCGTGGTCCAGTCCCATGATGTGCAGCATCGTAGCGTGCAGGTCATGTACGTGTGCACGATTCTCAACCGCACTCAATCCAAATTCGTCGGTAGCTCCATAAGAGAATCCCTGTTTGACGCCACCGCCGGCCATCCAGACCGTAAAGCCGTAATGATCATGATCACGCCCTTTTTGTCCTTCGGAGGTTGGAGCACGTCCGAACTCACCGCCCCACATTACCAGCGTGTCCTCCAACATTCCGCGTTGTTTAAGATCCTGTAGTAGTGCTGCTATTCCCTGGTCGCAGGCATCGGCCAAACGTTTGTGGCCCCCGGCAATATCACCGTGCCCAGTATCCCAAGCGATGTCATATCCATCGATGGACAGCGACAGTTGTACCATCCGCACACCACGCTCGACCATACGCCGCGCTAACAGGCAGCCTTTCCCGTATTGGGTGGGTCCGTACATATCCAGCGTGTTCTGTGTCTCTCGTGTTACATCGAATACATCGGGTACTGCAAATTGCATGCGGAAAGCCATTTCCATAGCGGCAATATTAGATTCGAGTCCCGCGTCTTGCTGCTGATTTCTCAGATCGATACGGTTGAGTTGTGTCAGGAGGTCAGCCTGTTGTCGTTGTGAAGATCGTTGTAGATATTGATTTTTTAGATCCGCAACGATCCGATCCGGATGCATTGAGTTGATGTTCACATAACATCCGCTGTAGGCGCCTGGAAGAAAGCTGTTGCCATAGTTCGCCGCCTTTCCTCGTGCTTGTGCATGCGGTGACAACGCAACAAAGCCGGGAAGGTTATCTGTTTCAGTACCTAAGCCATAAACCAACCAAGAACCGAGGCTCGGTCTAACAGCTTGTATATGGCCTAGATTGAACATCAGGATAGCGCCAGCATGTTCCGGAATATCTGTATGCATTGAATGAATGAAACAGAGTTCGTCTACTTTAGACGCCACTTTGGGGAAGATGTCACTAACCCATTTCCCAGACTCACCGTATTGCTTAAAGCCAAACGGTGACTTCATCAAACCATTCTTGGTATTACGTAATGATTTACGATCTACCAGTTCAGGCCGTTGTCCCGAGTATTTCTCAAGCGCGGGTTTGTAATCGAACGTATCCACCTGACTGGGCCCACCGGGCATGAATAACTGGATGATACGTTTTGCTCGGGGCGCGAAGTGCGGAGCTTTCGGTAATAGTGGCGATTCAGTTCGGTTTGCTGCTGCCGCGGTGTCTTGTCCCAACATGCTCGACAGGCCAAGTGTTCCAAACCCAGCGCCGAATCGTGACAGCATCTCGCGGCGGGAAATTCCTAGCACTGACGGGTCAAATTTGAAGGGTTTGTTTTTCATGTTGGTTTTAACGTTCTGGACTAGTGACTATCGGAATAGAGAATCTGACATGTCTTAACGGATGAACATCAGTTCATTGGAGCTTAACAATACCTGACAATACTGAATCCACTTATCTATTTTGTCGGTGGGACCCTCAGTTTGCGAAGAAGAAACGAAGGCCAGGCCAATTTTCAATTCTTCCGGTGTTGGTACTCTATTATACAATAAAGCGTAGCCTCGCTCGATGCGAGTTTGAGGGTTCTCTGAAGCACTAGCCACGCGACTATAAAACTGTCGCGCCCGCTCGATCATAAACTGGCTGTTGAGCATGAATAGAAATTGTTGTGGAATCGTGGTGGTGGTTCGTTTGGCGATACTCGCACGTGGCGCGGCAAAATCAAAGAGCCGTAGGAATTGATCTGAAGCGAACTGATCTCCATTGCGACTCGATGAAGCATAGACGGTTCGGCGACGACTTTGGAGAATGTTATTTTGAGGAGGCCCTCCCAGCTGTTGATCTAACTCGCCGGTGGCAAACATTAGCGAGTCCCTCCAGAGTTCGACATCCATTCGCCGAGGAGGATAACGCCACAGATACTTATTATCTCCATCGACACGAAATGCGCCGGCATCATATTGACTGCTTTGTTGATACGTTGCCGACGTCAGAATTGTACGGTGCAGTTGTTTAATCGACCAATCTCTGCGGATGAACTCACTGGCAAGCCAATCCAGTAACTGGGGATGCGAAGGTTTGTTACCCAGGACTCCAAAATTACTGGGAGTGGTAACAAGTCCTCGACCAAAATGATGTAGCCACAATCGATTTACGATAACCCTGCCAGTGAGTGGGTTGTCTGGATTGACAATCGATTCCGCCAGTTCCTGTCTACCGCTACCGTTTTTGTATAACACTGCTTGTTCGCCCTCAATAATCCGCAAGAATCGACGCGGGGCTTCAGGACCCTTTTTGCGAATGTCTCCGCGTAACGCAACTGTCATGTTGCCGCTGCCGATATCCTTCAGTACGTGAGCCTCGTCATATTTTGGAGGGACGATATTCTGAGCCGCATCTCGCTGCGTCTGCAACGCGTCTCGGTGAGCGGTCTGTTGTGCGGTTACACCGGCAGCCGCTTTTTTAATGGTGTCATTGGCTTTTTTTAATTCATTGTTAAGACGGTTTACCTCGCCTTGAGCTTGATTGAAGATGTCGACCTGATTTTGCGGGGAGATTGGCGCGATTGTTGAGGTTGAATTATTGAAGATACCGGCGAGTGAATAGTAATCAAGCGTTGGGATGGGATCGAATTTATGGTCATGACAGCGAGCACAGGCAACGGTGACGCCTAGTAAACCCCGGGTTAGCGTGTCAACTCGATCGTCTAACGTTTCTGATTTTGCAGCGGCAGCGCTATCGGGGTCACCGCCGTCCGTCCGAAAGGTTGGACCGAGTGCGAGAAAACCTGTGCCGAGTGTGGACTCCACCGTTCCCTCGAGGTCACCGGCAATTTGTTGGCGTACAAAAGTGTCGTATGGCAAGTCCGCGTTGAATTTACGAACAACCCAGTCGCGGTAACGCCAGGCAAAGGCGTTCGGCCCGTTATCGGTAAACCCGCCGAAGCCTTCGTTATATCTCGCGACGTCCAGCCAGTGGCGCCCCCATTTTTCACCATATTTCGGTGACGAGAGTAGCTCGTCTACTAGCTGTTCATAGGCGTTCGGATCATCTTGACGTACAAAATTGTTAACTTGTTCGGGGGTTGGAGGAATTCCAAGAATGTCGTAATAGAGCCGTCGAATGAGGGTCCGGCGATCCGCGGTGGGGGCTGGATCCAGACGATGTTCATCGAGTTGCGCGAGTATGAAATAATCGACGGGATTGTTTGCCCAGCGTTGATCGGAAATCTCCGGCAGGTTCGGCCGTAGGACTTGTTTGTAAGCCCAGTGGTTTGTTCTCGCGGCCTCCCAGTCAGTAATGCCGGGCATATCGGGAGTGCTGGTAACGTTTTCTTTGGGCCACGCGGCTCCCGCGGCGATCCAATCATTGAGGAGGTTGATTTCTTTTGTGGAAAGTTTTCCACTGGGAGGCATTTCGTAACTTTGATATTTGACCGCAGAGATGACCAAGCTATCTTGAGGTTTACCTGGCACGATAGCGGGGCCGGAATCACCACCTAAGAGCAGCGCCTCACGACTGTCCATCAAGAGTCCACCCTTGATCTTTTTCGAATCAGTGCTGTGGCATTCGAAACAATGCTTTGCCAATAGTGGGCGAATGTTTTTTTCAAACGCTTCAATTTGCATCGGCGAAAAGTTGTCGTCCTGTGCCATCACCGCACCGCTGCACAGTGAGACACCAAGCCAGCACCATATCAAGGAACGGATGTGGTGATAAATATTAGAACTGTGTGGTAAGAGAGGCATTCGCTTATTATAGCAGATCCCCAGAAAATAATTGTGGTTGAGATTGTCGATGTTTAGCCGCTGCGATTACTTTTGGTTGTTCATTTCTTTGAGTGTAAGTCGTCCATCGTTGTTAGTATCTCGTTTTTCAAACGTTTTCGTCAGAGCGGGAACATTACGGTTCGTGGGATTACCAATGTACTCTTTCAGTGTGACGAAATTATCCTTGTCCGTGTCCCGACGGCTGAAAATCGTTGAGAGATCAGGTCTGTTTACCGCTACTGGACTGTTGGTCGTCTTGCGTTGTTGTTGCACAGTCGCAAATCGTTTTTCTATATCAGCTAGTTTTCCCAACGTAAGGTAAACATCGTAACGTACGACCTGCCCCCCGCTCAGTGAAAACTTTCGCAAGGGTGCAATATAGGAACAGGCTGAGCCTTGGGCTCCTTGTTTGCCATTTCCTTTCGCTCGATAACAAGTAAATGAAGCGGTTCCGGGGGTAAAAATTCCGATGCCCCAGTCCGTGTTATCTAAGTAGGCAAACCATTGCCCGGAAGCGGTTCCGTATTCATTTGGCCACTCGGGAACACGACGATTTAGCTTACCTTGATCGCGATAGACAAGAGTTTCTAGTGCCGCGTCAACGAATACCGCAGGCATTTCCTGATGCCTCACCAGCATCTGATCCTTGCCCGAATACGTCCACTGAAACTGCACAAGTGCAACCTCTCCATCTAAAGAGATTGTCTGTTGCATAACCGCTTCTGGACAGGCAACACCGGTCGCCCAGTGTCGCGGTTGCACTCTGGAAAAAATGGTTTGATCACTAACATGTTTGCGGAATTCAAGTAACCGCGAAGCATCCCCCTTCCAACTGCCACCCTGCACGGGGTTATAATTCCATGGTTTCCCGTTCCAAATCGAACCATCCTTTTCGCCATAGTAGGACTGTTGGATAAAACGTCCTTCGTCGAAGTGATTTAGCACGTTACGGTGGGGCGCAGACTTTGAAAGATAGCCTATGCCCGCACCCCGGGATCGATCAACACCAATTCGGATTAAACCGTTATCCAAAAAATGCCAGTCGTCGCTCATGCTCAGTTCGTCCCGTACTTGCTCATCCGAGACCGGGATCGTATTCATGTCGAAGTCTGGGTTGGGTACAGGTACCAGTGCCTCGACGTTCTTCAGATATGCACCGATGGCATTATTCAGCTGACGCACTAGAATGGGATTGGCGTCCGCAATATTTTCCGATTCACCAATGTCCTTATCCAGATTATAGAGTTCAAACCGGTCCGTCCCCTGTTTTCCATCCGCGTGAAAGCGAATAAGTTTCCACGGACCACGACGGATATAGGTCGCTGGAATTGTATCGGGCCTCGGAAAATAATTCGGCACGAAGCAGACTACAGAGTCACGCGGTGCCGTTTTTCCGAGCAGCGCCGGAACCTGACTGATTCCATCGAACCGGACGCCTGCTGGTTTTTCAATCTGCAGTATCTCCAGTAGCGTGGGATACCAGTCCGTGCTGCTCAGCAGTGCTGGGGTTGTTTCACCCGCTGTCGTCCTGCCGGGCCAGACAACGGCACAGGGGACACGCGTACCCCCTTCATAGATAGTCGCCTTGCCTCCTCGCAACGGAGCGTTACTGGTAGGCGGAAGCCCGTCGATTCGACTATACATATTACCGCCGTTGTCAGAAAAGAAAACGATGATGGTATTATCTGTAAGCTGTAGTCGATCTAGAGTATCCAGCAGTCTGCCGACCGCATCGTCTAGACTTTCCACCATGGCACCGTAGACGGGCAGTCGCTGCGGATTTGCGTGATCGGACTTGCGTGCGTACTTGTCAATGAGTCCCTTTTTTCCATCCCACGGGCCGTGCACCGAAAACGCCCAGTAATTCAGGAAGAATGGCTTGTCGCGGTTGGCTGAGATAAAAGCAACCGCTTCATCGGCCATGCGGTCTTCGATGTGTTCGTCCGGAACGGCTGGGTCAAAATCAAGCGTCGCAGGGAATTTCCAAGGAGCGACATAGGAACCAGCAGGTCCCGGGCCAGGCCAGTGTGGGACATCAACGTCGAAACCATGTTGCAGGGGCGTGTACGGTTCCCTCCCTAAATGCCACTTTCCAAAATGACCCGTTACATATCCCGCCGCTTTCATTGTTTCCGCCAGTGTCATGTACTTTGTATCGAGCCTGGAAACGCTTATTGGAGTCAGTGTCTTTTGGTCTGCTCTAGCCCGAGGCGATAATTGTTTTTTTAGAGTTACACTAGCGACGTGTCCGGCAGCACTGGTAAAACCTGTCCGAGCGGGATCCAATCCAGTCATGATACTGCTGCGGGTTGGAGAACAAAGTGGGTGAGCCGTATAGGCATTGGTAAACAAAAGCCCTCGCTTGGCGAGGCGTTGAATATTTGGTGTTTCGTAGAAACTAGTCGTCCCATAGAGAGTCGTATCACTCCAGCCTAGATCATCGGCTAAAATGAAAACGACATTGGGACGCGTGGCGGCGCTTATCGCGTGTGCCACACAGATGAACAAAATGGCCAACTGAATAGTGAATCTCATTGTGATAGTTACCCTTTAAGTGCTTAATGAAATACCAATATACATCTTCTGGAAATCTCAAGGAATGCCGGACTAATGTCGTATCAATTCTAACAGTCACTTGTACTGTATAATGGTGTAGATTACAAAACGCTTAAGTTGCCAAACCAGCTATCCACCACGCCTTCTCCCCTCCCCCTTTTTCGGATCAATGACCTATGAAAACATGCCTAACGCTAACATGCATACTGCTCACCAGTATTCTTCAACCAATCAACGCAGCGGAGTTGTCGGTGTCCCGAAAAGCATACGGGAAGACCTCCACTGGTGAAAAGGTAACGCAGTATACTCTGGCGAACAAAAATAATATCACAGTCAAACTCATCACTTTGGGCGCTACACTAACTTCATTAACCACACCAGATCGCGACGGCAATCTAGCGGATATTGTTCTCGGCTATGATGATTTGGTGGGTTATGAAAATGACGGCATCTATTCCGGTTGTATTGTAGGACGTTTTGCCAATCGCATTTCGGGGGCGAGTTTTAAGATAGGTGACCAGCAGTATGAACTTGCCGATAATTTCGCAAACGGCCATCACCTGCACGGGGGTGAAGTTGGGTTTAATTCCCGAATCTGGAAGGCGACAGTGTTGAAACTAGATAACGCAGTCGGTGTTTCCTTTCAGTTAGTCAGTGAAGATGGTGACGAGGGATATCCGGGGAAATTAACGGTTCGTGTTAACTACACGCTCAGCGCCACCAATGATCTGGCGATCAGTTATTTTGCCACTACGACCAAGACCACTCATATTAACCTGACTCAACACTCCTATTTCAACCTCGCTGGCCATGATTCAGGGGACGTCCACAGCCACTTTGTGCGTCTGTATTGCGATCATTATTTGCCGGTAGACGATGACGGCGTCCCGACAGGCGAAGTCAAAGCAGTCGCTGGCACTCCTTTTGATTTCCGCGAAGGTGCTCGCATCTCGAAGCATGTCGATGTCGGCCGATACGATCACAATTATGTGCTAGCGATGCAGCGACCGGAGAAGCCTGAATTGATTGCTCGGGTATCTGAGGGTTCTAGCGGTCGCGGTATGGCTGTTCGTACCGACCAGCCCGGCGTGCAGTTTTATACATCCATTCATATGAAGGAAGTTGCCGGACGCAACGGTGCTATTTATAAAACCAATCAAGCGTTCTGCTTAGAAACGCAACATTTTCCTGATTCACCGAACAAACCTAATTTTCCCAGTACACTGTTGGAACCTGGCACTCCATTTAAATCTCGAACCATTCACCATTTCTACACATGGACGCCGAAGCAAGAGTAAAGTCCTGGGTGAGTGCAGTCTTTATCCAGAACTGTCGTCAGTCAGGCGAGTAAATCGGAAATCACATGTCCGTGGACATCGGTCAGTCGAAAATCCCGTCCTTGATACCGATAGGTCAGGCGATGATGATCGATTCCCAGTAGGTGCAGGATCGTCGCATTCAAATCGTGGATATGCATGGTTCCTGGCGTCCAGTGGTCTTTTTCTGGGCGGGGTGACAAGGGTTGCCCATCCGAGTCGGCGATATTGTAACCATAATCGTCGGTTCTTCCATAAGTGATCCCCGGTTTGACGCCTCCGCCGGCCATCCAAGTGGTAAAGCACCTAGGATGATGATCCCGCCCATAGTTTTCGCGTGTTAGGTTACCTTGGCAATAGGGCGTTCGACCAAATTCTCCACCCCAGACTACCAAAGTCTCTTCCAGCATTCCCCGCTGTTTGAGATCTTTAATCAGGGCAGCAGTTGCTTGATCAATATCTTTGCACTGGGAACTATGCTCACCGGCTAGGTTCCCATGGGCATCCCAGCCACGATGAAATATCTGAATATTACGCACATTACGCTCAGCTAAACGACGCGCGGTTAAGCAGCTGGCTGCAAAGGTCCCGGGTGTATTAACATCATCGCCATACAGCTCGAGAGTCTCTTTGGTTTCGTCCGAAAAATCAACCAGTTCTGGGACGGACGTTTGCATTCGAAAAGCCATTTCATGCTGTCGAATACGCGATAAGATTTCTGGATCCCCAAACTCTTGTGCCTGCTGTTGATTGATGGCTGCCAAGGCATCTAGTTGCGCACGTCGATCTACGGAACTGACTCCTTCAGGGTTACTCAGAAATAGTACCGGATCCCCTTGGCTTCGCATCAGGATTCCCTGGTGATCCGAGGACAGAAATCCAGGTCCCCACAGACGATTAAACAAGCTCTGTTCGGGAAATCTGGTACGGGCATGCATCACAACATAATGAGGTAAATTTTCATTAGCTGAGCCGAGTCCATAACTTAGCCACGCGCCCAGACTAGGCCGACCGGGAGTTTGGGATCCCGTTTGTATATAGGTAATCGCCGGATCATGATTAATCGCTTCGGTAAACGTACTGCGTACAACGCAGAGTTCCTTGGCTACTGTGGCCGTATGAGGTAACAGTTCACTGCACCACAAGCCGTCCGCATTATTGTCCTTCTTAGTGAACTTATATCGACTCGGTGCCAGCGGAAATCCACTCTTCTGATTGGCCGTCATTCCCGTTACTCGTTGGCCATCTCGTACCTCATCCGGTAATTGTTCGCCAAATAGTTCACCCAGTTTAGGTTTGTAATCCCAAAGGTCGATATGGCTAGGTCCACCACTCATGAATAAGTAAATGACCCTCTTCGCTTTGGCGGTGTGATGGGGCAGACCTTCCAGCGGTTCGGCTGCCGTACCGAGTTCAGTTTGTATCAGTCCAGCCATCGCAGCCGTCCCGAGCCCCAGCGCCGATTTTCCGAAGAGTTGCCGGCGGGTCATCAACAGTTCGTGTTCACGGTGTGGGTGCACGTTGTTCATCGTTTGATTATTTCAATTGTGGTTCGTGGATTGTTTTTTAGTTAATTAATATTGCTGGATCGCTGGCTAAAATAGTGACCGCAATCAGTGTCCACACGGCGTGCTCGCTCGGGTCTAAATCCTGATTGTTTTCAGCATCCCCGATTGCCAGTAAAGCCCGGGCATCGTCTTCGCTGTCAGCGTAATGGATGCGCAGGTTGGTTATTAGACTCCCGATGGCTTGTTGTTCAACCGCCGATGCTTCCCGACTTGCCAGCAATTTAAACAACAGATTAACCCGTGCCTGATCCGATTTCGCTTCAAGCAATAGCCGTTCTGCCAGAACTCGTCCCATTTCGACGCGCTGTGTTTCGTTAAGAAGCCCTAGAGACTGGAGTCCGGTATTTGTACGTTGCCGCTGGACACAGCTAGATTCCCGGTCGGGAGCGTCAAATAAGGTCATCATGGGATGAGGGCTGGTTCGTTTCCAGTAGACATACAGGCTGCGACGGTACAGTAATTCACCTTTATCGCGAACGTATTGTTTGGTGTTGCTACCCGGATGTGCCAATGCTTTCCACATCCCGTCGGGTTGGTAAGGTTTTACCCCCGCCCCACCCATGTGCGGACTCAATAATCCGCTCGCCCACAGTCCGATATCTCTAAGAACTTCCGCATCGAGGCGGTAGCTTGGCCCACGGGCATACAACCGATTATCAGGATCATCCACGGATTTCCTCCATGCCGATTCTTGCATAAAAGTACGACTGTGAACCATCAGGCGGAGTATCTCCTTAAGGTCCCAATTGTTTTGCTGAAAATCAACAGCCAGCCAGTCGAGTAGTTCTGGATGCGTTGGTTGTTGTCCCTGTTGGCCGAAGTCCTCAGGTGTCCGCACGAGCGGATTGCCAAATACTCTAGCCCAAATACGGTTTACGAGTACCCGTGTAACGACGGGGTGTTCAGACGCTGTAAGCCACTGAGCTAGTCCCAAACGGTTACGAGGTGTACCGGTCGCCATTTGGCCCATCACGCTAAGGACATCTGCTTGCACCGGATCCCCTTGTGGTCGATCGTATTCACCACGCTGCAGAACTCTGGTTTCACGCGGCTTGGGGAGGTCTTTTGCGACCAACGTTGTCGTAAAAGATGCCTGCGCTTCATCTATTCGGCGGTGTAGATCAATCGCCTGCTGATAGAGGTCGAGCTTGGCAAAGGGGCTCGCATCAGCAATCACGATTTGCAACCTTGAATCCCGCGAGCCAATTTCCCATTGCTTTGCTATAGCCTCGGGCAAGATAATTTTCGTCCCTATCAACTTGGCTGCTTGTGCAATAATTTGCACCTGTTCCTTTTCAATTTGGTTCCAGGCTTGCCAAGCATTTTGATCCGACGGAGCCTTGAGTACCGGGGGATAGATAAATGCATTTCCGTCTAGCGGACTTTCCGCAGTACTGTTGAAGAACGCCAGCAGTTGATAGTATTCCGTTTGTGTGATCGGATCATACTTGTGCGAATGGCAACGAGAACAGGTTAGCGTCATTCCCAGCAAAACCGTTCCAATCGTCTCGGTGCGATCAAAGTTGTTCTTTGCTTGAAACTCAGCAGCGATAGCGCCGCCTTCGGCCGTACTAGGATTGAGTCGCACAAATCCGGTTGCCACACGCTGGCTCACCGTGGGATCATCCAGCAAGTCCCCAGCCAGTTGCCAACGAATAAACTGATCCATCGGTAAATTGTCGTTCAGAGCACCTACTACCCAATCCCGATAAGGGTGAATGCCTCGTTGATTATCCAAATGCAAACCATGCGTGTCTCCATAGCGAACGGCATCCAGCCAATACCGCGCCTGATGCTCACCATAACGAGGATTGGAGAGCAGCTCCTCGACAAGTTCAGAATAGGCCTGGGGACTATCGTCGTGGATAAACTTTTCTAAAATATTCAATTCCGGCGGCAGGCCCGTTAGCACCAAAGAGACGCGACGTGCCAGGGTCGCACGCTTAGCTTGTGGAGCAAAGTCCAACTTAGAAGACTTGAGTCCATCTTTAATGAAAGCATCAATCACCTCACTGCGGTTGGCGCGTCGGTTAGATTTGGGAACGACTTTGATAGGGGCCTCGAATGCCCAATGCTTTGCGTAGACGCCCCCTTCTTTCAACCATCGAGTCAGTAATTCGAGCTCTACTATAGTCAGTTGTTTTTGCGCATCCGCTGGCGGCATCGGTTCATCTTTCGAGTGTAGTCGCGACAACATGCCACTGTTCTTGGGCTGCGCCTGATCAATGGCTCGATATCCGCCTCGATCGGCAGTTGCAGTGGCTTCGCTGTCGAGTCGGATCAAATCCGGATCCTGTGAATCTGGGCCATGACAGATGAAGCACTTGTTTGAAAGGATTGGCAATACATCTCGGGAAAAATCAACAGTTTTGGAAGGCACAGCCGCTTCGACCGACAAGGGTATACTGGCAAAGCAAAAGATCAAAGCAAGAATTCTATAGTTCCAAATCATTATTGCCCGAGGTGTTAAAAGAAGGGTCTGGATTTCGTTGCAAGAGACACTGAGATGTCATTATACGACAATTTAAATTCGGGTTTACCCGCAGAAATGATTATCCGGTGAAAACAAAACAACAGGCGATTATTCGAAGGTGTTTTGATCTATTTTATCTTTTGGGATTCAAGCATCTTCTTCCCGAGTGCATTTCCAATTAAAAAGTAACTCTCTGCATTTCCAAACCAATGGTGACCATGGCCAACGTTGGGTGATTGTTCCTTGAGACGAGCAAACGGCGTGGTTTTGACAAAATATGCATGCGGTGTTTTCTCCGCGGCATTGTTCTGAGCATTCCGAATCGCCAGCATGTTGTCCGGTACGTCTTCTCCACCATTACCCAATTCACCAATTACAACGGGTAAATCCTGTGTATCAAGATCGTGCCGAACATCCTTAATGAGGTTCACCAGATTCTGCTCGTACTCCGTCCGGGCATCTTCGTTATACATATCATTCCAACCCTGAAACCAGACGAATCCTCGCAGTTCGTAATTTTTATTCAGATTGGGAAAATCTACAGGTATTTGATCCAGGCCCTGTTTAATTTCGGCAATCATCTGCTGATAATACTTGCCGACCTCACCCCCACTTGAAGGTGGTCGGAAATCTTTATAGATACTTTTACCACCCCAGGCAGTTTTGATCAGTAATACAGGTTGTTTGATCGCCATGCCTACGACATGCCCAAACTGAAACTCAGGCCCAATATGATGGGTGCCATCGTACCCCGTAAAACCGACCGATAGGCCACCTCGCTTAATCTTCGATGGTGTTACATATCGTACAAAGACATCATCGCGTATTACAAACTCACCCTTGTTGTTTTTGATATGAGCATATAGTTTCTTCGTGGTGGGGTTTTGCATTACTCGGTTAAGAGTCCCTTTTCCGCCGTTGTAGTGCATCGGATGATCTAAATCAACGACGCCTTGCCCCTGCATGTTCGACTGTCCAGCGAGAATGAAAACTTGTGTTTTCTGGGAAAGCACGGTGCTCGGAATTGCAATAGTAAATAGCAGTGCGGTTATCGTTAGGAATGCGTTTCGCATTTGTTACTCCTTAATGGGAAGGTCCTGGCCCGGCTTGTGAACTTGGATAACAGGATCTCACGTGTCAGCATCCAGTTATTGACGTTCATGTTTCGTTTTGGATATGGTAGAATATCCGTTTAAGACCCGTGATCCTAATTCTAAAGAATTCCCATGAAAACGCAACGACGAGATGTCCTCAAAACGGCGGTTGGCATGCTTTCTTGGTCGTTACCTATGTGGTTGAGCATGCAACGACAAGCAGCGTCAGCGGCAGAGGTTCGACTTCGTCCTGGCAGTGGGAAGGCGAAGAATTGTATTGTCGTCTATTGCTGGGGGGGAATGAGTCATCATGAGACGTTTGATCCAAAGATGACTGCTTCGGCGGAAGTGCGTGGCCTTTTCGGAACTATTCAAACCGATATCGCTGGCTACCACATGAGCGAGCACATCCCGTTGATGGCACAACAAACGGACAAACTCGCCATCATCCGTTCCATTCATCATTCAGACTCGGCTCATGGTCGGGGTATGTACTGGAACATGACTGGGCACAAGCCACCTCGTGCCGGTAATATTGCACCTTTAAGAGAAGACTGGCCGTCACTGGCAGCGACCGTCAGCGCTTTTCGAGATGCGCCCCGTGGCGTGCCCAAGGCTGTTCGCTTGCCTTATCCGATGGTCGACAATGGTACTTTACAGGCTGGCGAGTACGGAGGATTTTTGGGGATCAACTATGATCCGGTTGTCATCCGAACTCCTGCTGGTAAAGCTTGGGGGGGGGTCTCTCGAACATTGGGAAGTGAAGTGTTGGATTTGGGCGAAGATAAAGATCTGCCGCAACTTCAAAGGCGCAGTAAATTGCTTTCGCGCCTCGAAGATCCTTTGAACGGTGAATCTGTCTTTCAAGGTTTCGACCATTTTCGAGATCTAGCAACCGACATGTTGATTAATGGTAAAGTTCGTGCTGCTTACAATCTAGATAAAGAACCAGCTAAAATCCGCGAGAGCTATGGGGATCATATTGGCGGTCAAAGTCTGTTGTTAGCTCGGCGATTGATTGAAGCCGGTGTACCCATCACTCAGGTTACTTGCAGTGCCGGTGATCTTAACGGCGGAAGTGGGGATATGTGGGACACGCATTCTGATAACTTCAATCGTTTGAAAAACAACCTGCTTCCCGTCTGGGATCAGGGTTGTAGCGCATTATTGAACGATTTACAGGATCGGGGCATGCTGGATGAAACCCTGGTGGTCTTTCTCACTGAATTCGGACGTACGCCCAAGATCAATGGCTCCGCTGGCCGTGACCATTATCCTAATGTCTATTCCGTTGCGTTAGCCGGCGGTGGTATCCGGGGGGGACGTATCTACGGTAGCAGTGACATCAATGGAGCCTACCCGCGGAACAACCCATGTACACCAGCCGACTTACACGCCACGATATTTAATGCTCTGGGAATCCATCCTAACAGTGAGATCCACGATCCACTGGGTCGTCCGCTTGCAATCTGCGAAGGTGAGCCATTGCCGTTGCTCTAGTTTCTGATGCTGAAGAGGAGAGGTCTGTGCAACGTCTCGGTTGCGGTAAGCCGTGGCAGACACAATTTAACCGCCGTGCTTCAACTCAGCGTTATTTGTTGATTCTTAGAATCTGGCGGCTGCGGATCGCAGGCAATATCTCCTCGCCGTTTGTTAGGTTGGGATCCAGATCGACGCCTAGTGCCGCAGGTGATTTGCCCATCCACTCGCTGTGGCGACCCTCCACACCGATGGTCAGGCTCTGCGGATCAAACGTTAATGTCGCAAATACGGAGTCGCGGTACGGGCAGGTATAGGATATCCAGGGATATTTATCATGGATTTCCTTGGGATAACTGTCGTGTCGGTACGATCCACCGACCCACTGGTACGAAGCTGAATTGACATGCATGTAGGTCACGTCTTTGACCCGTAGCACGTCGTCAATATGCGAGTGTCCGTTGATCACCAGTACAATCTTTTCGGCAGCCGTTGCCAGAATGGTTTGTATTTCATCAGCATTGTTGACGGCCCAGGCGCCAGCCAGTGGCTGGTGACAAACGACCATGATCGGGCCCGTCAGCGTCGCCAGTTGATCCTTGAGCCATTCGATCTGTTCTTTGCCGACATACGACACGTAGCCTCCCTTATGGGTCGGGGAACCGCTGTCATTGCCATCAAGAACCAGCAACTGAAGCCCTTCAATGCTCTGGGTGTAGTAACGCTTTGGCATCCCCCAGACGTCGAGGCACTGTTGTTTCGTATGTCCGCTGTCCGTGTCATGGTTGCCAATGACATGCAGCGTCCGCTCATGTGCTTGGTTAAAGAGTTGGATGACATCGCTGTTTTTAGCATTGGGATACGCAAAATCTCCCAATTGCAAAAGAGCATCCGGCTGAATCGTTTCCATTTTGTTGACGAAGGCTTGGACGCGTTCAAGCCCATCGTGCATTACGTCATGGTGCAGATCAGCAATCACGCCAATGCGAACCGGTTTGTCTAAGCTTCTGAGTGCGGCAATCGAGGTATGCGGCAGTGTGAGCGCAAGGGTGGTGGCAGTCGTAGCGTGAATGAAACCGCGACGGCTAATGGGATTGTCGTGAAAATTTGGTAGAAAACGATCAGTCATTGTTTATTTCCGTTGGCTAAGTTTTTAAGGCGGTCGAATTCACCCTGGTTCAGTGACCAAAAGTCGGTTGCTTGTGATCTTGAAAGTGTGAGGCTTTCTGTGGAGATGCTGTCCAGTACGTTGTCGACGTGTCGGAATCGGATCACGACCTTTCCTTGATAAGTTACGATCGTTTGGTTCGGAGCATCGGTTCTAGTTTCTTTAGCGACAGGTGTAAATGTGACGTCGGCAAGGACATTCCACATTTGATGGACGGGCATGTTGTCATTGACGCCTCGAAGACCGGATAGTTGAATGTGTTCGTCGACTAGGATTTCAAAATGCAGCAGTCGTTGTCCCACGTGCAGGTAGGACGGAACAGTTTCACACCCCACGGACAACAGCAGCGGTATTGATAAGAGCAGTAGGGAGTGGAGTGTGGAATTTATATGCATGCGTTCGTTGGTAATTCTTGAGTCAGCAGTGCGGGTCTTCTCTATTCTACCGTCTAACCTGTGAAATATTTCAATGGAAAAATGCGGCGCGAAAAATTTATCGTAACTTACGGCCTCCGTCTCTCTTTTTATTTTGGTAAGTCGTTGTGAGCCAAACGGTATTTATAAGATTGTTCTTTTCGACATCTATTGATAACCGTGGTTTCGTCGATAGGCGCGCCCATTGTCCAATACACAAGATTTGTACAATCCAGATAGGTAATGTCTTTTGCATAGAACTTACCAAGGTAGCCATGACCTCTTATATGCCTAACCAACTCAACGAAGCTGTCTTTGTCCACTTGATCCCGGACGATATATTCATGAGGCCATGTTTTTGCATACGTTTTCGCAAATACCCAATCTGAATTATCAACGAAACTCAGTAGAGTTTTTGGTAGATTTATCATCACTCATCCTTTTCGTTGCTGAGTAACCTTGCAAGTAGGCTCTGAATTCAAAAACATCTCGTTGCCGAATAATCGCCCATCAATTATGATACCGCAAACGTGCCACTTTGCACTCGAAAATTTCGTTCCAAAAAATGCCCCGATTCAATGACCACAAATAGAAAAACAGCGATGTCTTACCTGAAAACAATAACCACTACCATGGCCTTATTGGTCATCATCGCGACCCCCTGTTTGACTGCCGAACG